>Ga0316204_10008909_pt1 | contig 13665 bp, 8 predicted proteins | sample 6monrhotite_MG_2_FD_205661 | JGI IMG/M metagenome (GOLD analysis project Ga0316204, IMG submission 205661) | Microbial mat bacterial communities from mineral coupon in-situ incubated in ocean water Damariscotta River, Maine, United States -... | ecosystem: Environmental > Aquatic > Marine >... | reverse complement strand
TGACATCACCGACTATAGAATCTCCCCTTTTGGCTATTTAAATATTGATGCTAAAGCGGTTGGAACTCAAATTGTATCAAAGCTAGTTACCAAAACAGAAGGCCCAGTAGGTAGTAAAGTAACTACGATTGAGTTTAGAGAATATGAATTTGGAGATTCCCATACGAGCGATCTTTATGACCTTAACTGTAAGGTGATTTTTAATGAGCTAGATAATTCCATCTCTTATCATTTTGGAGAAACTAATACTATCTATAATTTTAAGAATGATATTTCAAAACAGTTTTTAGTTGGGCTATTTTACCCAAATAGTTCTCAAGGAATATTTTTAAATGGTGACCCTTCTTCTCCTACGCTTACCAACATTGCTTCAGATACGGAATTGGACAAATGGCCAGCAAAAGGAAGGCATTACACTTTTACTTTGAAGTAGAGTTGTTTATTGACAGAGTATTATAATTAACAATAATACTGGTAAAGGCAAGATTGATTTAAAATAACCACTCCTATTTTTTGTGACGGGATTCTATTTTAAATTACTTATGTGTTGTTTTCTCAATAAAATTGACACTTGCTTGTCGTTTAGTTTCCAACCACTCAAGTATTTATCTTCAGAATCAAGCATTACCATTAATCTTGTTCTGTGATTGTAATAAATGACAACATTAATAGGGTTAGTATCTTTAAAAGTACCATTTACTGCTATGGTAGATTTATTCTTCATATGGGCTTTCATCTTTTTAGCAAAGGATGTTAAATTCTCATTCGACGTACTATTTGGATTTGATACTCCAAAATCAGCTCCATGTTTTGCAATTTTCTTTTGTACTTGAGCTCTTTTGAAAACCACATTGTTTATGTGTTTTATTAATGCCCTGCTTTGAAAGACTTTAAACAAGGTCATTTTGCTGGTAGAAATTGACCCTACTGAATTATTTATAATTGGGGAAATTTCATCTAATAATTTCGTTGCCTTAAAAGTGAGAAATGGCTGAAGGCTAACATAATTGGTTACCGTACCTCCAATGGCTGAGGTTAAAACGCCTGTTACGAAATTGCCAATTATCACACCTTTTTCATAAGGTGTACCATTGTCTAATTTCCCTAGCTTCTCATAAACGTTGTATATTAATGACGATAATATTGCAGCAGGATTCGTACTCGTAATTACATCCCATGTATAGGATAAAGCATCATAAGGATTGTTGATGCTCATCTTAGTTATGCTAACAATTGCGTATCCTGCCTCTTGTAATTGTATCACCGAAAATCTCACACCATCTCTCAAACCATTGGCAAAGTCAAGAACTTCCTGGGAAACTTTAAGTAAGCGTTCTGCATAAGTTTCTGGGTTAATTCCTTTCTCTTTAACAGATTGATGAGCCAATGAATAAGGGTTCATCAATTTTTTAGCAATTTGGACATTTGAGAAGAATAAAACTTTTGCTGATGCTAGCGAGTTAAAATTGTTAAACGGTGTTTTATATCCACGTGACATAGCAATTTCCAACTGATTGAAAGTGTTTGCCCCTTGAACATGAAGATTTAGTGCTTTTTGTACTGTTAAATTATTTTGTGCTAGATAATTAAAGTTCTGAATCTCCATAAACCTTCTCATATCTTCCTTATATTGAGAATAGTAGATGTATTTCTCAGCTTTAGCTTCAAGTGTTTTTGTATTAGGGTTTCGTGATTTAACTACTAAGTCTCTAACTTCTCTAGCAAAATCAGTTTTATCCGCATTAAATTTCAATTGATCAGCGGAAGGAGAAATAGGTGAAATTTCTACATTATCTGGTTCATCCCAAATACTAAGAGCTACTAAGGATTTGATGGTAACTTTTCCATTTCCATCAATAGCAGTCTCATATGTACTTAAATTAGAATAAACAGAAAAGTATTCCAGAGTTTCTTCCAGTTGATTATTAACGGTAGCATCATTAAGTACCTTTGGTCCTGGTTTAGGTTTTTCTTTAGAATTATAATCACGACCTCGCCCAGCTTCCCGATAACTTTCTCGTTCTGGAATTTCCCTAACTGCTTCAGGTTTATCTTTCACATATCCATCTATGTTGATTTCCGGTTGTGTTATAACCTCCCTTTCTTGTCCAAAAGTGTGAAGACAGGGATAAAGTAAAATGATTAATAAAAGAGAATTTTTGAATGTAGTCATGTGAAAATAATAATTGTATTACAGCATACTATTGATGGTAAATGTAGTATATAGAGGTTGAAAAGCCATGATAATAAACAAAACAGCACATAATATAGAGAGCAGCTCTGCACTTTTGCCTTGTTCAGTGTTCAAGAAAAAAAGGGATTAAATTCTTTTGCTCCCGTCCTATCTTTTAGTACTCGTGAATGCTATATGCCTCATGCCTACTAAAAAAAGTGTTTTATATCTGAGTGTTCTATTTACATTATATTTATAGGGATTAATTGTTCTATATGTTAGCTAATAAAAATACATTCCGAAATATCGCTATTTCCCTTCTTTCTTTGCTATTTGTTCAGTGCGGTTCACCCAATCCTTCTGAAAAAGAAAAGAGCGCTACAAATGAAGTGCAGCTTGAAAGTGAACCCAAAGAATTGAAGCCGCTGTTTAGCAAACAAGATCCGCTAAATACGGGCATCATTTTTAACAACCAGCTAACAGAAAATGCGGCTTTCAATAGTTTTACCTACGATTACTTCTACAATGGTGGCGGCGTAGCAGCTGGCGATATCGACAATGATGGTTTAGTAGACCTTTATTTTACTGGAAATATGGTGAAAAACCGGCTTTATAAAAATTTAGGCAATTGGAAGTTTCGCGATATTACTGACATCGCCAATGTGGCGGCAGATAACTCATGGTCTACTGGAGCTAGTTTTGTTGACATTAACGCTGATGGGCTCCTCGACATATACGTTTGCAGAGCGTTTTCTAACAATATAGACGAGCGAACGAACTTATTATACATCAACAATGGCAATTCTACATTTACAGAAAGTGCTAAAAAGTATGGATTAGACGATGTTGGTTTTTCAGTACATGCTTCATTTTTTGATTACGACCTTGATGGAGATTTAGATGTATTTGTAGCAAATCACCCCAAAGAGTTTCAAGGAAAGATGGGTGCTCGATACAAAAAATGGCGAGAGCCTAAGCTAGATGAGAGCAATCATTTATACATCAACAATGGCAATGAAACCTTTACAGATGTTACTGAACAAGCGGGTTTGTTAAGTTATGATTTTACACTGGGCATAATTACCGCAGACATTAATGGAGATGCCTATCCAGACATTTACATCTCTAACGACTATGAATTTCCAGATCGGTATTTTATGAATATGGGAACGGGTGCTTTTCAAGAGAAATCTGAGAAAACGTTTCGCCATACTTCACACTATTCTATGGGTGTAGACTATGCAGACATTAACAATGATTCCTTAGCAGATTTAGTTGCTGTTGACATGGTAGCTGCGGATAATTATCGGCAAAAGACCATGATGCCTGCAATGAGTATAGAGACCTTTTGGAGATATGTTAAGGCTGGATACCACTATCAGTACATGAGAAATACCATTCAGCTGAATCAGGGTTTTGAAGTTTTTGCTGAAATAGGGCAATTGGCTGGCATGGCTAAAACAGATTGGAGCTGGTCGGTTTTGCTAGCTGATTTTAACCTCGATGGATGGAAAGATATGTTTGTTACCAATGGATACTACCGAGATACACGGAATGTAGACTATGTCAATAATTTTAGAGATAAATACGGCAAAAAAGAGGTTTCCATTACCAATGAATTTTTGAAGGAAGTGCTGCCGACAATCCCACGGCAAAAAATCAATAACTACTATTTTGAAAACCAAAAGAACCTTCATTTTAAGGATCAATCAGAAGAATCTGGAATAGACCTACCAAGCTTCTCAAATGGTGCCGCTTATGCTGACCTTGACAATGATGGAGACTTAGATTTAGTAATCAGCAATTTGGATGACTCTGCATACATCTATAGAAACCAAAGCATAGAGAACAAGAGTGGGAATTACTTAGTTGTAAAACTTCAAGGCTTAGAAAACAACAAAAATGGAATTGGCTCAAACATCACAATTCGATATGGTGAAAATATTCAGAATAGGCAGCACATCATCTCTAGGGGCTATCAATCAGGGGTTTCAAACCAAATTCATTTTGGCTTAGGGGCTGAAAATACCATTGATGAACTTTTGATTAAATGGCCCAGTGGAAAATCAGAACGAATTAAGAATGTAAAGGCAAATCAAGTACTTTATTTGAAGGAAGAGAATGCCTACGAGAGTACCCCATACCCTAAAATGTCAACGACTACCCTATTTCAAAAGCCTACTGACAATTTAGGCCTTGCACACAGGCATGTAGAGTCGGTTTACGATGATTTTGAGAAGGAGATTTTGCTGCCTCATAAGATGTCTCATTTAGGGCCTAAAGTTTCTGTAGGAGATGTAAATGGAGATCAATTAGACGATGTGTTCATTGGTGGAGCAGCAGGATCTGTCGGTTCTGTTTATATACAAAGCGCTACGGGTACATTTAAGAAGCTGCCCTCCCCTTCTTTTGCTCAAGATTCTGAATCGGAAGATATCGGAAGTGCCTTCTTTGATTCTGATGGTGATGGTGACCTTGATTTATATGTGGTTAGTGGAGGGAATGAGTTTAAAGCTGGCGATAAATTGTACAAAGACCGTTTGTACCTTAATGATGGTTCTGGACTGTTTAAGAAATCTGAAGGGAAAATTCCAGACTTTACAACTAGTGGATCTTGCGTGGTTGCTGCAGACTACGATAAGGATGGAGATTTGGATCTTTTCATTGGCGGAAGGCAAACTCCTGCCAAATACCCTTACCCTACCAATAGTTACCTCTTGCAAAACAACAATGGTGTATTTACCGATGTATCAAAAGATGCCTGTCCTGACTTAGAAAGTATCGGCATGGTATCTACTGCGATTTGGAGCGACTTCGATCAGGATGAAGATTTAGACTTAATCCTTAGTGGTGAATGGATGAACATTCGTTTTTTCGAAAACTCAAATGGAAAGTTTACTGAGGTTACAAAACAATTGGGATTAGATTCTACTACTGGTTGGTGGAACAAAATCGTTGAATGCGACCTTAACAATGACGGCCTGATGGATTATGTTATTGGAAACCTAGGTGAGAACTATAAATACAAAGCATCTAAGGCCGTTCCCTTTATGATTTATGCCAATGATTTTGACAGAAGTGGCACGCAAGACATTGTATTAGGCTACGACTATAAAGGAGATTATTATCCGGTAAGAGGCAGAGAATGTAGCTCTCAGCAAATGCCCGATATTAAAAAGCGTTTTCCTTCTTATCACGATTTTGGACAGGCTAAGCTTATTGATATTTATGGAGATAAATTACAACAATCGCTTCACTACGAAGCATTCCTTTTTTCTTCCATTATTTTGAAAAATAATGGGAATGGGTTTGAAATTAAAGCTTTACCTGTAGAATCTCAATTCTCTACAATTCAAGGTATTATAGTAAGTGATTTTACAAAGGATGGAATTGATGATATCTTATTGGCCGGTAACTTTTTTGTTTCTGAAATAGAAACTGGAAGAGCAGACGCCAGTGCTGGCCTTCTCTTAAAAGGTGAAGGAGATTTTCATTATACACCACTATTTGCTAAAGATTGTGGCTTTTATGCCCCTGGAGATGTTAGAGATCTCCAACTATTCAATACGGTTAGGAAAGGAGTTGGCGTAATTGTAACAAATAACAACGAAGAAACAGAGGTGTTTACTGTTCGTGCAGCTGCTGCAAATTAAGGGCTATGTTGTGATCGGTTATTACTTCCCTCCTTTTGGTAGACAACAAAGTTAAATTAGGAAGTGTCTTGCTTAAAATACCACTATGAAAATTCGTGTCATCCTTTCTGCAGTTATATTGTTGCTAAACATTCAACTCAACGCTCAAAGAGATACTGTTTTTGTTGACATCAGTGATTCTACTTTGGTTTACAATAGTTTGCCAAGTGGATACAACATTATTGATACAGTAGAAAATGTAGCTAATCGCTTGTATTTTATTACTGCTTATCACGGTATGTCTACACATCCTAACAGCCGGTGGAGTGGTCTTCATGTGGGTGATAAATTAGATACTCTTCAAAATATGTTTGTTCACTGGAGCTTTAAAAGCTCACATGGCATAAGCAATGGGGTATTGTATTTTAGGAAAGACAGTGTCATATTGGATTCTTTAGAGCTAACGAATGACTCTGTCCCTGTAAGTCATGCGGATACTTTTCCTAGTGGACCTTTTGACAGTTTGCAGTATAAGGATCATGCTAATGGCTTGGATACGGTTCAATTTACAATGGGATACTTTCAAATTCGTACAGAAATTAGAATCGCTTTAACCACCAAGCTCAATGAAGTCTCTACAAAAGAAGAACAACCTTTCCTATTTCCGAACCCATCGCAATCAACGATCTACTTTAAACACTTTGACGGCATTCAATCTGAACCTTATAAAATTCTTAATGTCGCAGGGCAAACTATGATGTCAGGGTTGATTAATGGCGATCAAATCGATATTTCAGAATTAAAAACCGGTTTCTACCTATTTACAGTTCCGAACAAGCAAGTCGCACTGAAATTTCAAAAACAGTAAAAGTCCCATTCCCTTTGTTCCTTTATTAAAGCTTTAATTCTTTCAAATCAGGATACACCCAATAATGTCTTGCTTTTACAGTAAATAATAATTCTGGACTATAGTAATTAAATGGATACTTGCTCTCTCCATAAATGGAATTGATCAATGCATTGCAATTGTCTTCAACAGAGCTATCTCCTTTGTCTTTTAAGAAGTCTCTAGCAATCAATAGCCAAAATTTAGTAATCGTTTCATGGTAGCCGCTTGTATCGGTATTCTCAGTTCCAACAGATTCATTGTGTCTACTAATGTTTCCCCTAACGAGATCAACTGCTCTTTCAAATTCATACTTACTACAATACCAAATTGCTACTACCAGATGTGCTTCATGTGTCCACTCTACTTTTGGTAGTTTCTCTAATTCAAATCGTTTAATCAATGAGGTGATTTCTTCCTTAGTGTAATTTTTCATTTTGTTCTTTTTAATTTTTTGCAAAAAAAATGCCTGGTACTTTTCAGTCCAGGCAGCATAATTCTTTTATTATTTTATAATCTCTTATTCCCGGACACAATTATTTTGTTGATTAGAACAAAGCTGTTGATCCATCAAGTTAGTATAAATTGTACTCCAGGTATTAGATATCATGCTGTAAATGTAATGGTTTCTTCAGATTAATTAACTGAGACTAGAAAGCTTTATTAGTTTATTCTTTGCCTCTATGGCTTCTATCAAAAGGAAATTTGAAATGATAATAATGGATTTTATTCTTGAATTTTTGCATAGCTTTAAATTAAAGAAAGCCTAAGGTTTGAGCATCAGAAAAAACAGCAGTCTACTCTTCTTCTTCATCCAGATTGTTTGTGTTTTGCTACTGATTTGGCCGGCATTTTGGAATGGATACCCAATACTTACATCAGATTCTGGAGCTTATTTGGCCTCGGGGCATTCATCAGAAGTTCCTATAGATAGACCAATTATTTATGGCTTATTTACCAGGCACATTAGCTTATCATGGACTGTTTGGTTAGTGATTATAGCCCAATCTGCCCTATTCAATTATTTAATTTATTTGATTTCTAAATTCTTTATTAAAGCAAAACAAGCAAGCTTAATACAACTGTGCATAATTGCCCTTTTAGCATTTGTTACTGGGCTTGGTGGATATTGTAGCAGCATTATGGCCGATGTATTTGCTTCAATGTCACTTTTGAGCTTATTTCTTTTACTTCTAATCAATAAGAAAGAAAAAAAGCACATGCTGCTGCTCGTTTTAATTTTTGCCTTTTCAATTGTTACACATTTGTCGCATATCCCCTTAGTTGTGGGAGAATTATTTCTCGTAGTCTTGTTCTTATGGTTATTCCATAGAAGGGAAATTAGAAATAGAATGAGGCGATTGATCTTGATTTCCACAACAATCTTTGCGGCCTTGTTTATGCTTGCTCTAATCAACTATTCTTATGGTGTAGGCTTTAAACTGTCTAGAACAAATAACATTATTTTGGCAACCCGCTTCATTGAAAATGGGCTTGCAAATAAGTATTTGAAAGAAGCATGTGGAGAAGCGGGATTTAACCCTCCATACAAAGAACTCTGTGCTTACGTTGATCAGTTTAAAAGATGGCCTGGTGCTGGATACTATTTGTATGATGAAACTAGCCCTTTATATGAGGGAGGTTGTCTTGAGAAAACATGGAGTAATTGTTGGTTGGTTAAGAATGAAGCATATGGACTTTTAATCACAGATATTTTATCAGAACCCGCTTTAAGAAAAGAGTACTTTTCATTAGTATTAAGCGGAACGCTGAAGCAACTGATCACATTTGAAGAACCTCACCTCGACCCATTCAAATTTCCTTGGGTAATTGAACGACATTTTAAAAGCGATTTAAGCGCTTTTGAAAATTCTAATCAATTCAATGGCCGGATTGAGTTTAAACCAATAAACACTATTGAAAATATTGTTGTCATACTCTCTACTCTACTACTGCTTATTTTGGGTGTTATTTATTGGAGGAAATTATCTGTAGAGAGCAAGTTGTTTCTTTTTATAGTGCTATCAAGCATTCTCTTTAATGCATTTCTAACATCTACACTCTCCAATGTATCTCCTAGGTATCAGGGTAGAATTATATTTTTACTGCCTTTAGGGCTTTTGGCATTGAGTATAAAATCAATATTAGAGCGTAGAAAGCTTAAAGAAGTATCACTTTAAAACCTTAATCTTGGAAATGCTTTGACCTACAGCTTTACTTACTTTCTCCCTGTCTTCAATTGCTAGCTTGAAAGCAGCTTTAATCAAATGTTCTACTTCTTTGTTCCTATAGTCTTCCTTAGCTTCAATAGGAATGTGTCTAATCAATTTTCCTGTTCCTTTCAATAACTGATTAGGGTCATCTAAAACAGAACCCTTATTAAACCCTAAATTCAAATGATTACTATAAATGGGGATCATGCAAAAAGCATCTGACATTTTCTCTGAAACGGTATACAAAGAGGTTAAAGCATGTGTATGATACAACAATTCATTACAATCTGGGTAAAGAGAAAGTATAAATGACCGAAGGTCGGTATATAGATCAATCAATTCTTGATCTTTAAAACTTAGTGGTCCTTCAAAATGTGGGTGTATAGCTCTAACAGTTTCCATAGATTAATTCTATCTCGCTAAATTATCGTATTGAATAACACACAATATTACTGTTTATAAGGCTTGTAAAGCCTCAAAATGGTCTGTACGATATGATCATAATAATGGTATACACAGCTTAACGATTCATTTTGTATGATTTTATTCATGATTCAAAACAATTCAAGTCTTTATTGTTTTTAAAAATTAACTCATATTCTTTGAAGCGATGCTCCCTAATTGGTCTAATTTTTGGCTCAGTTTCAAAATGCAATAACAAGCAAGGTGAAATAGCCTTGTGCGCTTCCACGTACTCATAGCCTACTAACTCATGGTTTTAATGCGTTGTTTTATTTTATTATGGTACGGGTACATTTTATAATCCTTTGAGTCATAATAACAAATTCTTATAAGTTTTGTTGAATGGCTCTTTTTTTAGAAAAGAAATCTTCTACTTTTTACAAGTGTATTAATTACTGAAAGTTCCCTTGTATGCTAAACCAAAAGCCATACGCTTCAGCTTTACTTTCTTTAAATTCAATTTCAGCCTCTAATTGAGTAGCTAAAATTTTAATTAAAAAGATACCCATGGAATTAGGTATATCCTTCTCAGTAATAGCAGGATTAACTCCTTGGCCATTATCAGTAAAAATGAATTTACATTCTTGACCAACTTTCTGGTGTAGGACTAATATTTTAAGGTCCTTCTCTGCTTTCGCATGTTTTAAAGAATTGGTAAGAAGTTCATTGAAGATTAGACCCAATGGAATGGCAGAATCTATAGAGAATAATACAGCAGGAATATCAAATTCTATGGTAACATTACTGTGATCCATACCAAGTAATCCTCTTGAAAAATCTTTCAAGTAATCTCCAAAGTCAAGCTTGTCAATATTATCTGATTGATACATTTTTTTATGAACAAGAGAGATCGAGTGAACTCTGTCTTTTGCTTCATTAAAAAGTGAGGTAGTTTTTTCATCGAACTCTTTTATACTTAACTGCAGATTGAACAAACTGCTAATAATTTGGAGGTTGTTTTTGACTCTATGATGAAGCTCTTTAAGCAAGATCTCATTGCGTTGACTGCTTTTTGAATTTATCTCATTTAATTGATTTAAAGAAATATTCTTTTGATGCAACTCCTCATTAGCTACCGCAAGTTTATGCCTGCTCTTTTGTCGTAGAAGTACAATAAACACAATAGCAGATAAAACGATACTTAAACTTATTATGCTGTACATCAATTGAATGTTTCTTGACCTCAATTGATCTGCTTCTTTTTTAGAACTCACAGCATCATTATGAGATGCGATATAATAAGAAAATTTCATCTCATTTTCCTTTGACCGCTTCTTTAAGGAATTTTGCAGAAGGTCATTGTAAAAGAAGTAGCGTTGCATGCTATCCAGTAGATTTGGATCTTTAAGCTGAGTCATTATTTGAAGCCTTTGTTCATAAGCATCAGTAACTACCTTAAAATTATTTTTGTGCCGAGCATAAAATATTGCAGAATCGTAACTAATTAAAGCAAGTTCATCTTGGCTAATATTCTGATAATAATCCCCTAAACCAAAGTACAAGTTGTCTATCCCATCAGTTGAATTTGCCTCTTTTAAGAGGTGAAGTTCTTTTTTTAAAAAATAGGCAACTGAATCAAATTGATTCTTTTCTTTTAACACCTGAGCGTAATTACCAAATGAAAAAGCATGAAGAATTGGGCTAAAAACCTTGTATTTCCCTTGCTGGTTTTGTTTAAAATAATAAGAGGCTGAGTCTAATAAGCCTATCCCTTTGCAGTAAAAAGCATAGTTATTTTGAGTAGATACTAAATCTCCCCAATTTTCATTTTTTATGCACAACTGAATAACTTGCTGATATGTTTTTAATACTAGGTTTGTGTCGACACTATCGCTAGCAATAAGAAACTCATTATACTTGTTGAGATAATATACTTTTAAGTTAGTTTGATCCACATACTCAATCAATTCGGGAAATGCTTGATTCGTATATACAGAAGCCTCAGTTAGAAAACCCATATTATACAATGAGAAACCAATTAAATAGTTGAGGTAAAATCTCTCTCCTTCAGTTCGGTAAAAATTACGTTCAAGAAGGTGTTTGAGAATGTAAATTGCTGCTAAAGGGTCATTGTAATGAATCAGATTCCTAGCAGTAAAAATGAGTCGCTCTGCTTCAGTAACATTTTTAGGAATGGGAGGCGGATTATAATCTCTCAAAGAGTCAGCAATAAGCTCGATAATCTCATTTAGACTATAGTTTTCTTGCTCTTCTTCCTTATATAATTTCTCAAAATCGATTTTTATTGCAGAATGTATAGAATCATTTTTCCCAGTTAATGTCCCAATTGTAAAGAATAATGCTAATAAGATGACATATCGGATCATTTTCAAGGTATCTGTCTTGAATAATTTCTTAAATTAACCAAAATACAAATATAACGACAATAAAAAGTGATTCATAGGCAAATATCAATGATTCGTCTACAAAAAAGAACACTAATGCTTACCAACTGACATTAAATAATACTCTGTTCTCTCATTATCATTGATTTGCCTTTAGTTACAAAGTAGTACAATGAATGATTTGAAATAATGACAAAACAGCTCATTTAATAGACCAAATGTATTTTTTTTACTATTAATTACAATTTGATTACTTTTGTACAGTTAACCATTCTCCCAACATGCGGCTAAAATCCTTGGATTTTTTCTTTAGAAGCTTTGCTGAAGAGCAAATGAACTTTTTGTACACTGGAGACTTTAGTGATGAGCTCACCGACAGACTCATTGATCTAAATAGTCATCAGTTAAGCAATATAGATGGATTAAAGTCATCTCAAAGAAAAGCCGCATTCTTAATAGCCGAATGTTTTCAGAATATTGTTAGGCATAGCGATCTTTCCAATCAAAGTAGCTATTTCCACATAAAGAATAACCAGGGTTTATTCAATATCATTTCAGGGAATACAATTGAAAATAATCTAATTCCAGACTTAAAGGGCAAATTAGAGCAGTTAAATGAACTCACTTCTGAAGAGTTAAAAGAAGTTTATTTAAAAACCTTGCAAGAGGTATCTTTCTCTGATAAGGGAGGTGCAGGCCTTGGTTTAATTGAAATGGCCAGGAAAACAAAAAATAAATTAAGCTTTTCTTTCTCAGAAATTGACCTAATAAAATCATATTTCTATTTCCAACTGCAGCTTAATAGTGCAGAATTGATTGGATATCCTATTGACAACAATTTTGACAAAAGCATTTCACTTAGAAATAAAATGTTGGAAGATGAATTATTCCTAGTGTATAAGGGTACTATTTCAACACCTATTGCTGCTGCTATTTTGGGAATAATAGAAAATACGATTGAAACGCATAATCAAAAAGTTGTTTTTATCAAATTAATGAGCTTCTTCGAAAAGATCTCAGCTCAGACTCAACCCTTAATTGAGGAAGATAATTCACAATTGTTATTCGTTGGAGAAAATGATGCAGAATACAACATAGGTATTAGTTGTTTGTTAGATAGTAAGGAGGCCTTGAGCATAGAAAGAACACTTAGGCTGTATCAAACTTTTGATAAAAGGTTTCTTGAGAAGGAATACAAGAGAGTGCTTAAAGAAGGAAACACAACTAGCTTAACACTCATAGAGTTATTGAGAAGTACTTCCCAGCTAGATTTTGATGTTCACAATCATGCTCCTGATACATCTTGTATAAGCTTAATTCTGAGGTTTAAGAAAAAGAAGAAAATGATTAGCACTCATACGGTAAGCAAACAAAAAGAACGTCAAGCTCAGTTATCTTCTTCACATGGACTTAGCTCAGTAAGTTAGCTCTTTATACCAATAGGTTTCTTACAAACTTTACCCATCAAATTATTACACGCTCTATCAGCTTTAAACTGTAATTGTTAAGCTTAGGGTGCGTTGGCATCCAACCCATTAAAAAACGGCTAAAGTCAGTCCAAGCTATGGGATACATACTCCTCCACTCCTTTTCTATGGAACTAAAATCAATAGCTTGACCTTTTTCTTCTAATGCATTTTTTAGTTCATTGAAATAATAGTTCAATAATTCAATTTCAAATTTCTCACATTTAGCCTCCTCCAAGCAGCTACCTAAAAAGTAGACAACATCCTTCATTCCACAACCACCACCGACGTATTGGAAGTCCACGGCAGCTATTAATTTCATATCGGCAGAAAAACAAAAATTAGCCACTTTAGCATCTCCATGAATAATGGTTTGAAACTTACAATTAGAAAGTTTTTCATCTAAAGTAACTGCCATAGATTTCAGTTTACCTTCTTTCATCACTTCAAATTCATCAGGCCTAGTATTCAAATGCCAATAGGTTCCA
>Ga0316204_10008908_pt1 | contig 13666 bp, 13 predicted proteins | sample 6monrhotite_MG_2_FD_205661 | JGI IMG/M metagenome (GOLD analysis project Ga0316204, IMG submission 205661) | Microbial mat bacterial communities from mineral coupon in-situ incubated in ocean water Damariscotta River, Maine, United States -... | ecosystem: Environmental > Aquatic > Marine >... | reverse complement strand
AATTCCCGGTGCTGATCGGCTGAATCCCCGTCGCCGCGGACCAGATCATTAAACAGTCCTAGATGTGCTTTCATGTGGCGCTCAAGGTTCATGGTCATAAAACCGGTCAACTGGATGAACCCCGGATAGACTTCGCGCATCATGCCGGAATGCGGGAACGGAACGCGGCTGATGACGTTATTCCGGAACCATGAAATATCCTTGGTTTCGGCGTGACGATTGACCGATGTCGGGTTCACCCGGGTGTCAACGGGGCCGCCCATGAGGGTCATGGATTTTGGCTGAAAGGGCTCGTTATCTTCGGCCATCACGGCGCAGGCTGCGAGAACCGGAACGGCGGGTTGGCAAACGGCAATGACATGCGCGCCATCACCTCTTTCTTCTCCCACAAACCGGATCATGTTGGTGATGGTGTCAACGCAGTCGTCCATTCCCCAGGGGCCCAGCGAAAACGGAACGCTACGAGCATCGCGCCAGTCGGTTATATAAACATCATGCCCGGGCAGCATAGCCTCAACAGTGCCACGAAGCAGGGTCGGGTAATGACCCGACAGCGGTGCAACAATAAGAACGTTAGGCCGGTCGGCACCTTGGCCGTCATCGATCTCGCGTTTGAAATGCAACAGGTCACAAAACGGCGTGCAATAGATCGTTTCTTCAGAAAGCGCGACGGTTTTACCGTTTTCCACGGTTTCGCTGATTCCCCATTCCGGTTTGCCGTAACGTTTGGTGGCGCGGTTAAAGACCTCGCATGCCGCCGCCACGGATTTGCCCATGGGGGTGTAGGCCATCGGGTTATAGATGCTGGAATAGGAATACTGCGCTGCTTGACTGAGCGCTTTCAGCGGCGAAAGGGCGGCGTGAGTCAGTTCGTAGGTATGGTAAAGCATGCGAAAGGTCCGTTTCTTTAAGTTTCTGCTGCCAGCTCATTGTGCGCGTGCGATATCGCAGATGCGAAAACGATAACATGGCAAACTTATCAGGAAAGCAAAAAACGCATCCTGTGCTTGACCCGGCGCTTGACCGGTGGCGAAGGAGCAGTAGGCTGGTTATCCTGACACGTCCCATAACACTAGGAGTCTGCGATGTTTGGTCTGTTCGGGAAAAATGAAAAAGAAATTCAAGAGCTTATCGACAATCAGCAGTACGATGAACTGCCGACCGAGGTTATCGACGAATTGGCTAAAGATCTTGTGGTAACGACAGAATCCGTTCTTTCGGGTTATACGGTTGACGAACGAATTGAGGTCATTTCCGCTGAGTGCGTGTTTGGTATGAATCTGTTCAAGGATTTTTTCGCCGGGATGCGGGATATCTTCGGTGGACGCTCGAAGGCGTCTCAGAAAGTGCTGCGCGATGCCCGCCAAACCTGCCTGACTGAATTACGCCGTGAGGCGCTGATTGTTGGCGCCAACGCCATTGTTGCCGTCGATCTGGATTACAGTGAGATTTCCGGCGATGGCAAATCCATGTTGTTTCTGGTGACCACCGGAACGGCGTGTCGCGTAACCAAAAACTAATCACTGGACATAGGATCACGGGGGATCACGGGAATGGCCAAAACAACCGAGAAGGACGCCGTTGGCGCCGTTGGCGACAACATCAATCAGGCCGTTGATCAGCAGGTTGAAAATGTAAACCGCCTGCTCGATACTCTGATTGAATTCGCCGTGACCTACGGATTCCAGTTTATCGGTGCGCTGGTTTTCCTGTTTATCGGGCTCAAGGTTGCCAAATGGGCCGGGCTCCGGGTCGATAAAATGCTGGGGATAAAAAACGTCGATCAGACCTTGGCACGCTTCATCGGAAATATCGTCAAGATCGTCATTGTCGTGATGCTGGTGATCATCACGCTCGGCAATTTCGGGATCTCGACGGCACCTCTGATCGCGCTTGCCGGGGCATCGGCTTTTGGCGCAACCATGGCCATTCAGGGGCCGTTATCAAATTATGGAGCCGGAATCTCGATTATCCTGGCGAGACCATTTTCCGTCGGCAATACGATCACCGTTAATCGCAATGTGTCCGGTGTTGTCGAAGAAATCACACTCGCCAATACGGTGCTTCTTGGGGAAGACGGTGAGCGCATCACTATTCCCAATAAGGAAATCGTCGGACGCGTGATCGTTAATTCCAATACCCGGCGCGTGGTGCAAACCAGGATCTGTATTGATGAGGCGGCGGACTGGGAGAAAGCACTGGAGGCCATCCGTAACGCCCTGGTGGGCAATGAAGCAGTGGCCGACGGTCCGGTACCTCAGGTCGGTGTTCATGACTTCACCTATGGCGGGATTATCCTTGGTGTACGTTTCTGGGTGCCGAGCAAACAGTATTTTCAACAGCGTTACCGAGTGAACGAAGCTATTCTGAGCGCCTTGGGCAAGGCCGGGGTCAGGTTGCTCGCCGCCGGTGCGTTGGCTGTATCCGCGCCCGATCTGTCAGATGGAGAAGAAGATGATGCGGCGACCTTCGATCCATCATGAGAACCTATTAATATGTATTAACACGGCAGTTACACGGTGTTGATTTGATTGAGGTATCGTCTCTTTACTCCGCACATTTCGCCAAATATGGTCGGAGAACATTTGCCAAATGAAATGGAAATTAGTTGGTTTTTCATGACAAATTATGTGAAAATGAAACAGATTTGAAATATTTGGAAATACTCAGAAATACTCTATTCTGACAAAGCCATGTACTGTGTGACGATAGATTTATTATTTATGAAATATTGTTGAGGGAAGCTAATGCAATACGCCGGTAAGGAAGTTTTTTTTGATCGCGACGATTTGATCGTTAGTAAAACCGATCTCCAAGGGCGGTTGACTTACACCAACCATACGTTTCTGGAGATGGCAGGGTATGAAGAATCAGAAGTCATTGGGCAACAGCACAATGTGATTCGTAATCCGAACATGCCGCGAGCCGTGTTTGAGTTGCTGTGGACGACCATTGCCAAAGGTGAGGAACTTTTCGCTTACGTCGTTAATGCAACCAAAAACGGTGATCATTACTGGGTGATTGCGCACGTCACACCGAGCAAAGAGAATGGAAAAATCATCGGCTACCATTCTACCCGCCGGGTTCCCAATCCTGAAACAATCAAAAACGTGATCGAGCCGCTGTACGACCAACTGAAAGCGATTGAAGATAAAAACCCGAGCAAAAAAGATGGTCTTCAGGAAAGTCTGAATACCCTGATGGGTATTTTGAGCGACAAGGGTGTCAGCTATAATGAATTTATCGCCAGCTTAGCGAAGGATGATTGAGATGTTTGGACAGAAAAAACAGGATAACAACACCCTTGCGATGAACGGCGGTTCAGTTAGTCCAGCCAAGCTTCAGGAAATTCTGAGCGTTGTAGGAGACATCTGTCAGGGAAATTTTGAGTCCCGTATCAAGAGCATCACCACCGAGAGCGGGATCGAGCAAGATCTCTGTACGAAGATCAATGAAATGATTGACCGTTCAGACGCCTATGTCCGTGAATCAACGGCGTGTCTGGGGTTTATTTCGCAGAATCTATACTTCCGCCGCATCGCCCAGCATGGGATGCTCGGGAGCTACGGTGAAGCCGCCAAGGAGATTAATGCTGCAGCGGATGGTGTTGAAGTCAAAATGGTCAAGTTCGCTGAAATGGTTGGTGCCATCTCAGCTGCATCGACAGAGCTTAATGCCAGCGCCAAATCTATGGGGGAAACGGCGACCAGCACCAGCGATATGGCCTCGACGGTTGCGTCAGCGGCCGAAGAAGCTGGCGTTAATACGCAAACCGTCGCCTCCGCAGCTGAAGAGCTCAACGTCTCTGTTCAGGAAATTAACCGTCAGGTTTCGCAATCCGCATCGATGGCCGGCGAAGCCGTTGTCGAGGCTGGAAAAGCCAATGAACTGGTCAACGGTCTGTCAGAGTCTTCTGACCGGATTGAGCAGGTTGTCAGCCTGATTAACGACATCGCAAGTCAGACCAATCTGTTAGCTCTGAACGCCACGATTGAGGCGGCGCGCGCTGGCGAAGCTGGCAAGGGGTTTGCCGTTGTCGCGTCCGAAGTTAAAAACCTGGCCAATCAAACGGCGAAGGCGACGGACGACATCAAAGCCCAGGTCAGTGAAATTCAGAACGCAACGTCCACAGCCGTTGAGTCTATCGCCGATATTGGAAAGACCATTGGTACGCTCAACGAGTTTTCATCGTCGATTGCGGCAGCTGTTGAAGAGCAGGGGGCGGCGACGCAGGAAATCGCCCGCAATGTACAGGAAGCGTCTACCGGCGTTACCGAAGTCACGACGAATATTGTCGGCGTCAATGAAAATGTGACCTTGGTCAGTGAGATTTCCGGTGAAGTGCTTTCCGTTTCAAACGAACTGGCGTCACAGGCAGAAACCCTGAAACAGGTTCTGGACAGTTAAGCGCCTTATCCGTTTTCAGGATGGAATTGAACCTGCCGTCCAGCCCTCTACGGGGCCGGGCGGTTTGTTTTTGTGCGAATTGGTTCCTGAGGTAAGACGGCCTATATGACCACCGCATGGCTATTTCAATGATGATGATTTCTGGATACAGTCGTGAGGACTCAATATTATTCCAGGGAATCGCCTGTTGAGTATCTTGGCCGACACGTGTCTGTTGCCGCCTCAAATAACCGGAGATCGTGTCGAGGATAACATCCTGGATGGTCTGCGACGGATTCTTGGTCAACACTGGCCTAACTCAGAACGTTGCGCATTTGAGCTCCCCGCAGATGTGTGCGGGCCGCGGCCACGGACGGATGTCGAAGCTCAAACAATTCTGGTTACTGGCGATCCTGACCAAGGAACATTCTCTAATTTTTCCCGTTCGCGCCTGACCGGCTGTTTACAGGTTGACGCTGATGACAATCTCATTGAGGTGGCGGACAAGCTGACTGGCTTGGTTCGAAATGACCTGCTTTTCGTTTCTTTAAAATCAAGATCTGCCTATGACAATCGCCTTGCCGTTCATTTGTGTGATAAACTCAATATGTTGTTTAACACAGGAGTCATCACGGGTTCGGCGATAAGGTCTGCTCTTGTTGAGGCGCTTCAGAATGCGATTGTTCATGGTAACCTGGAATTGCCAACCCCGGAAATTCAGGATGCCTCGGGTTTCGAAAAATTCGCATCCCGCATTAATGAACGGCTTCAGGATAAGACGTTGGGGGGGCGCGCAGTCGATGTCGAAATGTGGAAGATGGAAAACTCCCTTTATATATCTGTAACGGATCAGGGGCGCGGATTTGATCTTGATGCCAAAGATCGAATGGACGACCCTGACGACGTATCCGGGACGCCCTATACGGGGCGTGGTCATCTGATAATTGAGAAAATGGCTGATCGGATGTGGGTAGATCAGGGTGGACGGCGGACCATAATGAGGTTTGATTGATGTTACTCGAAAATCAAGGCTCCTCGGGCGGCGTGAATGACAGTCCGGTTGAAGAGGAAGTTGATGTTCTTGATGAACAGGCATTGCTGTCGTCAAGAATACTGATCATTGACGATGACGAAATCGTTTGTCGATTAATTTGCTCTTACCTGACCGAGACCGGATATCAGAATGTTGATCTGGCCCACGATGGCAAGGCCGGGTTGGATAAAATTCACCTTAGCACTCCCGATCTGGTTATCCTTGATTTGAATATGCCAGTGATGGACGGCGAGGAGGTTCTCAGGGAGGTTCGTGCAGACTCTGGTTTTGATGATATGCCAATTATTGTTGAGACGGCTAAAGATACCCAGGAATCGAGAAATGAGGTTTTGCGCATCGGTGCAACAAACGTCATCAGCAAGCCCCTCGACCTGGACGTTCTTCTTGGGCAGGTGCATGCTCATCTTGAGAGAAAAATTCTGGTCGCCAGCCTGAAAGCTTATCGAGTCAGGGTCCGCGAAGAACTTGAAGCCGCACGTTCAATGCAGATGGAGCTTCTTCCTTTAGCGCAGGATATCGAGAAAATCTGTCATCGGTCTGATGTCCGACTGGAGGCCCATTTTCAACCCTCGTCGGAATTGGCGGGGGATTGGTGGGGAACAGAATATCTTGGGTCGCAAAGGTTTTCGCTCTTCAATGTTGATTTCACCGGTCATGGTGTTGGCGCCGCCATCAACACATTCCGGCTTCAGTCCGTCATGAGCCGGGTCGAGCCGTTGGAAATGGACCCGGCATCCTATCTGGAAGAGATCAACAGAAGGCTAGTGGGCCTGATCCCGAGAGGTCAGTTCGCAACCATGCTGTATGCCATTTGCGATCCTAAGAACGACAAATTGGTCTATGCGGCCTGTGGTGCGCCGAGCCCGATTTTTGGTCAAATGGGCAGTTCTGAGTTGCATATCGGAGATTCCAAAGGACTGCCGCTGGGGATATACGGCTCAACAACGTACACCAATCATGAAGTGTCATTTGAACCGGGCAGCTTCATGTTTCTGTATTCGGATGCCTTGATTGAAACGCCTGGAAAAAACAGCCCTCCGCTTGAAGAAGAGGGGCTTGTTGATCTGATCGGGCGGACAATCTCGCGAGATAGCGAGCGATCTGAAATGAAATCTATCCTGGACGAATTTTTCCGTCGTTCGGTCTCGCCGATACCGGATGATCTGACGGCGATTTGGTTGCAAAGAAACAAGTTAACCTAATCTGCTGAAGCACACTCGTGTATTGTAGAGGCTTTTAAAATTATCACCGCTCTTCGGTATTAATCGCCTGCCGGAGATAGATGTGTTAATAAAAAACAGGAAAACGGAATGCAGAAATTTGCAGGCAAAAAAAATTCCGAAACAGGAGAACTAGGTTGGAATATTCGATTGCAAACGACTCAGGGGAATGTCTTGTATCCATGACCGGCGGGTTCAGTTTTGACGATAACCTGAACATCAGGAAAATGATTGGTGAGATGGAGAAAGACGGTGCCGCAACCTGCGTCATTGATATGTCGGGTCTAAGGAGCATCGACTCGGCGGGCCTGGGAATGATTCTGCTGATCAATGACGCCATGAAAAATTCCAGTAAGACGATGTCCATACGTGGAGCCAATGGGCAGGTTCAGAAAATGTTGGATATCTCAAAGTTTTCAGACATCGTCACCATTGAATAAACGTGGAGCTCAAGTCGCTGGTTTCAGTCGCGGGAACCGCAGCGTAACAGTGGTGCCCTGACCAACTGAGCTGGATATTCCAAAATGACCGCCATTAAGATTGGTTAACAACCGTGCAATTGGCAACCCGAGGCCGGCCCCATCGTGGTTACGGGTCATTGAATCCGATACTTGGCCAAACGGCTTCAAAACTTTCGGAATATCTTCGACGGCGATTCCTATTCCTTTGTCCGTCACGTTAAATACGACCTCGTGTTTTTCGTTGATCCTCGCATCGATGATGACCCGGCTGTTTTTGGTCGAGAACTTGACGGCGTTGGAGATCAGGTTGAACAAAATCTGTCGGATGTGGCGTTTGTCGGCATAAAACGACTGCATGTGGTCGCCCAACCGTGCACTCAGTTCCACACCTGAGGTTTTCGCCTGAAATTCTGTCATTTCAATACTGGCCTGGACGACTGCCAGGATATCAATCTCTTGGGGATCGATTTTCATTTTGTCGGCTTCGATTTTAGACAAGTCCAGAAGATCATTTATCAGTTGGAGAAGATGTTCACCGGATTCCTGTATGTTGTTCGCGTAAACTCCATATTCGGGGACAATATGTGCGCCATGCATCTCACTGCTCAAGACGCTTGAAAATCCGATTATGGCGTTTAGTGGCGTGCGTAATTCATGGCTCATATTAGCCAGGAATTCGGACTTGGCGCGATTTTCTGATTGAGCAACCTCAAGCGATTGTATGATTGCTCGCTCAGCTTCTTTCGATGATGTTATGTCCTCGTGCGACGTAATTACCCGTGCCCAAGTATCTTCATAACCTTTGGGAAGAGCGGTGACGCACCTGAGTTCAATTGGTGTGCCGTCTTTCAGGATGTCTGAGTAGTCGTCCGTATAGAACCTTTGCCCGGCCAGCAGTGCCATGAATTCACCAATGTAATAGTCCGCCCAGCCGGTATCTTTCCAGTGCTCATAATCCGCGTCCAGTTCGGCAAACTCTTCAAATGATGACAGATGAAACATCCTGATCAGGTTTTCGTTGGTAGCGGTCAGTTGAACCGACATCACCATTTCGTTGAGGATATCCGGATGTTCTAGGAGATATGTGTGCAGGTCATCCACGCCTTCGTGTTGAAGGCGATCAATGATTGCCTTGGCACCGGAATAATCTTCGACGGTGATACCAAGGGGAAATTGCTCGAACAAAGTCTGAAACAGGTCATTGTCGAAGTCTGAAGCAGAATGGCCGGCGGATTCCAACTGAGCAATTCGCAGGTCCTGGGCCTCCAGCTCCGCGATCAGTTCCGTCTTGCTTTTACGGGTTCTTGGGGTGTTGCCCCGTTGGGAATTGGTCATCGGTAATTCGAAAATGTCGGTCAGCTGAGGAGCGCTTTGTGATTGTATATCAGCCCCGACAGACCAAGGCTACGCCTATCCCACTACTAATTTTTCGGGAAATTTAATTTCATATGAGAAATTTAAGAAAACAAGGTTGTCGTAATATAAGACAACCCCGCCGGGGGGGGCGGGGTTGATCGAGGCTTACGGAGTCGGCGATTTATGCCATCCAAATCAAAGTCACACGGTCAATCTGTCGGGTGCGGCCCGTCGGTCGGATGTTCGAAGTCGCCTTCATGCATAAAATAGGTCATCGGTTTCTCCTTTATTGAAGATGCGTTCTGCACCAGCGCCAGGCTAGCAGAACTTGGCTCGCCTCGATAGCGCCTGGTTTCATAAGGATATGTTGATGACCTTACCAATAGGTAAATTTGTCAGGTGTGGCAAAGCACCGGCCAGAAAAAATTACGCGGCGAAATACCCGCCTTCGCGCCACGCAGACGTGCTCTTGCAGTTGTTGCAGACACGTTCGCCGACATGTTGGGAGGTGAAGGGGCGCGCGCACATCAGGCAGGCCCGTTCCTTGACTAGGGGAGGCTCGTCCGGTTCGGGTTTGCTTGTTTGGTTTTTTTCCGAAGTCATGGCGTCGCTCCCTTGTAGATAATCGACTTTTTTTGGCCCTACGGGCGTAGAATTACACACCAATTCCGACAGTTCCCAAATCAGACTCAGCCGTTAAGATATAACCTCAGTTGCGATTCAGCGCAAGAGGGTGGTATGCCACGATGATAAAACACATGTATTATCAATAGGTTAATTGAGTCAGAATTGTACACAATTTTCCTTCTTCCCCGTAAACAACATGCTTCATCAGAGACTAAAGGCGCTCCAGAACGGCGGCAAAAAAACCGTCTGTGCCGGTGCTCGCCGGGCTTAAGCGCAGGCAGGGCCCCGGCGGCGGCGGCGGTCCGCCGACCGTTTCCGCCCATACCTCATCGATAGATATAGCCTGGAACTTATCCGTGGTTTCGAAAAACCAGGCAAGTTGCTGTTCGTTTTCTTCCTGCAGCAGCGAGCAGGTCGCATAGATCAAACGTCCGCCTGGTTTAACCAGTGAGGCGGCCTGACTGAGCACGGAGCGTTGAGTCTCGATGATATCGTCAAGATCGGTTGGCTGGAACCGCCATTTGGCATCGGGATCACGCCGCCAGGCGCCGGTGCCGGTGCAGGGCACATCACACAGCACCCGGTCCCAGCGCCCGGTGTTTCGTTCGATCCACTGATCCTTCTGGGCTGCCAGCACCTGTGTCCGGACTCCAGCGGCCCCGGCCCGCTTTAGTCGGGGTGCCATTCGACTCAGCCGAATTTCTGAGATATCACAGGCCGTCAGGCGACCGCTCATACGCCCACCTTCGGCCATGGATGCGGCCAGTGCCAGTGTTTTACCCCCGGCGCCGGCGCAGAAATCCACAACATGCATGCCCGGTTCCGCGCCACACAACAGCGCCAGAATTTGCGATCCTTCATCCTGGACTTCGACAAGTCCCTGGCGGAAAGCCTGGGTGCCGCCGAGGCGCGGTTTGGTTGGCAGTCTTAACCCCAGGGGCGATAGCGGAGTTGGTTCCGTATCAATGAATTCAGCGGTCAATGAGGCCTGGGCCTGTTCTCGCGTTGCTTTCAGGCTGTTGACCCGCAAATCCAGCGGTGCGGTATGGTTCAGGGCCGAGATTTCGGTTGGCACCCGATCGCCCCACAGTGCGGTGAACGAGCGGTCCATCCAGTCCGGGTATTCAAGTGCCACTGGCCCCGGCATGTCGTGATGGGTCAGCGGGCGGCCATACAACTGATCGGCCAGTTCAAGTTCTTGGGGCGTCAGAATAGCCGGGCAATGATTGGCCCCATTACACAGCGCCTGGGATTGTTCCGGTGAGGATTTGTCGTTCAACGCCAGGTCGGCAATGATCCGTGAACGGGCACCAGGGGACAGCAAGCCGCCTGTCCGCTCAATCCACCAGTCAAGCCGGGCCCGCGACCGGATCACCTGATACAGCCGCGCATTGATGGCGCGGCGGTCCGACGAGCCGGCATAACGGCGGCGTTTGAAATAGGCGTCGGCAACCTGATCGGCCGGTACCGAGCCCGACCAAATCTGTTCCAGCAGCTCAATCACCGCCTGTATGCGCGCACCCGGTGTCATGTTCGGTTATCCGTCATTGTTTAAGGAGCAAACCTAACAGAACCTTTGGTTGGTGCAACTTCTGGAATCAAGGTAGCGGGCTACTGTCCCTATAAATATCACGAGTAAATATCACGAGAAAACCTGGCGCCGTTGGCTGATTTCATCTATCCCGGTTGAAGAACAGCTAACAACCGAGGCAATGGCGTGTTTATTCCTTTTCAGGTCGAACGCTTTTTATCCGAATACGAGCAGAGCGCGGAGTATCACCTGGGCGAAAGCGGTGTTCATCCGATGACGCTTAGTGAGCTGTTAGAGATATCCGGCGCGGAGCCGACGAGCTTGGGCGAGGTGCTGCTGAACTACCCGGAAGTCAACGGAACCCTGGCGCTGCGTGAAAACATTGCAGGCCTTTATGAGGGGGTCGGCCCGGAAAATGTACTTGTGACAGTCGGTGCTTCGGAAGCCAATCATGTCGTCGCCAGCGCTCTGCTGGAGCCGGGAGATGAGGTCATTGCCTTTCGTCCGACCTATCAGCAAGCGCCGGGCAATGCCGCCAATCTGGGCGTGCATGTGGAAACCGTCGGCATGGTGGAAGAGAACCAGTGGGCGATTGATACAGTTGAACTCGACTCCAAAGTCTCAGACAAAACCAAATTCATTCACGTCGTCAACCCCAACAACCCGACCGGCCATATTCTGAATGACGGCGAACGCGCCGCCATCATCAGGTGTGCGGAAAGCGTCGGGGCATGGATTGTTGCCGATGAGGTTTATGCGGGCACGGAGCGCCAGCAGAACCACGTAACGCCCAGTTTTCTAGGCGACTATGATCGTGTCATCGCCATCAACTCCATGAGCAAGGCCTACGGCCTGCCGGGATTACGGCTGGGCTGGGTGGTTGCGCCAGAACAACAGATTGTAGAGTTTTGGCGGCGACACGAGTACGTCACTATCAGCGCCACGATGCTCGGGATGATGCTGGCGGAAATGGCCTTAAGTGCAGATGTACGGCCAAAAATCATCGAGCGGTCGCAGCGCCTGATCAGGGTCGGGTTCGACAAGCTGAACGATCACCTGGGCGTTCATCCCGGCGTGTTCTCAGTCGTGCCGCCACAGGCATCGGCCATGAGTTTCGTCAAATATGACTTGCCCGTCGAGTCCATGACGTTTGCGACCCGCCTTCTCAGGGAAAAGAAAACAATGGTTATTCCGGGCTCGTGTTTCGGCATGGAAAACCATTTCAGGATCAGTTCCGCGTTACCGGAAGACTATCTGAACGAGAGCCTGAGACGAATTAATGAACTTGTCGCCGAGATTCTAGCCGAGGATTAGTGCCGGCAGGCGGCCTCAGCCGGTGCCCCCATAATTCGGCGCTTCGCGGGTGATGGTGATGTCGTGAACGTGGCTTTCACGCAGGCCTGACGAGGTGATGCGGCGGAATTTAGTGTCATTGCGCAGGTTACTGATGGCTTTGCAACCCGTGTAGCCCATGGAGGAGCGCAAGCCGCCAACCAACTGGTGGATGATGGTGCTGATGGGTCCCTTGTAAGGGACGCGGCCTTCGACCCCTTCGGGGACCAGTTTCAGTCTGTCGGAAACCTCCGCCTGGAAGTAACGATCCGCCGACCCCCGTGCCATAGCGCCCAATGAGCCCATGCCGCGGTACGATTTGTAGGACCGACCCTGGTAGAGAAAGACCTCGCCGGGGCTTTCGTCGGTTCCGGCGAACAGGGATCCGATCATCACACATTCCGCACCGGCGGCGATAGCCTTGGCGACATCTCCCGAATACTTGATGCCACCATCGGCGATCATCGGGATGTCTTCCTTACGGCAGACCTCGGCGACTTCCATGATTGCCGAAAGCTGCGGCATGCCGACACCGGCGATCATGCGGGTTGTGCAGATGGTGCCGGGGCCGATGCCGACTTTGACGCAGTCCGCACCTGCATCGATCAAGGCTTTCGCGGCCTCAGGGGTGGCAATGTTGCCGCCGACGACCTGGGCGTAATTGGACAATCCCTTAATGCGTTCGACGGTCTTCAATACGCCTTTGGAATGGCCATGCGCGGTATCGACAATGACCACGTCGACGCCGGCTTCCAGCAAGGCTTCCGCCCGGCCGACGCTGATATCCCCAACGCCGGTTGCCGCGGCGACCCGAAGCTGGCCTTTGTCATCCTTGCAGGCATTTGGGTGCCGGCTTTCTTTTTCCATATCCTTGACGGTGATCAGCCCGACGCAACGGAAATCGTCGTCGACCACCAGCAAGCGTTCGATCCGGTACTGATGCAGCAGGCGCCGCGCTTCGTCAGGGTCAATGCCTTCGCGCACAGTGATCAACGGGCGTTCATCGGAATGTACCGTCATCAAATCCCGCACCGGGGCTTTGGGGTTTTGGGCAAACCGGATATCGCGGTTGGTCAGGATGCCGACCAGTTTATTGGTTTCGGGTTCGATCACCGGGATGCCCGAGAAACCCCGGGTCTCTTTCAGGTGAATGGCGTCGGCGAGAGTCGCATCCGGGCCGATGGTCAGCGGGTTGATAACCATGCCGCTTTCGAATTTTTTGACTTTGACGACTTCGGCGGCCTGTTCCTCCGGCGTCAGGTTTTTGTGAATAACCCCAATGCCACCGGCCTGGGCCATGGCAATGGCCAGGGCGCTCTCGGTAACCGTGTCCATGGCGGCGGAGATCAACGGGATGCCGAGTTCGATGTTGCGGGTCAGGCGGGTACCGGTGTTGACCTGAGAGGGCAATACTTCAGAGGCCCCCGGCACCAGCAGGACGTCATCAAAGGTTAGGGCTTCCTGGATTTCAATCATGTCAATCTCCCGCGTGTCGGTGGTTGGAGTTGACGACGCCTGATACAGCATTGAGGGGGACTTGCCAAGAAAGATTGAGGGTCAGGCCGAAAAATCTGAAATAACCGGCCCGGCTGTCGGTTCTCAGAGTAATTGAGAAATATGAGCCTATATTGGCTGGTATTCTCACAGTTAATGATACGGATTCTCAGAGAAGCTGCGACGATCCCCCTAATTATCAGAA
>Ga0316204_10008907_pt1 | contig 13666 bp, 12 predicted proteins | sample 6monrhotite_MG_2_FD_205661 | JGI IMG/M metagenome (GOLD analysis project Ga0316204, IMG submission 205661) | Microbial mat bacterial communities from mineral coupon in-situ incubated in ocean water Damariscotta River, Maine, United States -... | ecosystem: Environmental > Aquatic > Marine >... | reverse complement strand
AAGCTGCAAGAGACCGGCTTCTATCCCGAGCTTAGCACCCGGTTTTCAGAAAAGAGCAATGGGGTGATCACCGCTCCCGGCGGCGGGGCCTCGACCTCTGAATTGATGATCGGGCTGATTGCGCCGTTTCTGACCTCTGAACAGGTTGCGGAACTTGGCAATCGCCTTCTGCTTGGCACAATTCGGAGCAGCGACGCCGAGCAACCCAAACACATCGCAAATAATGCCGGTCTTTTTGACCCCCAGATCACGCAGGTGCTGGGCATGATGGAGGAGTCAGTTGCCGATCCCCTGCCGATGCCCGCACTTGCGCATGAAATGGGTATTTCGACCCGCCAGTTGGAGCGCGCATTCAAGGCATCTCTCAATGAAACGCCGGCGAGGTTCTACAAGCGCCTCAGGGCCAAGCGGGCGCGGGTCATGGTTGAAGAAACGCTCCTGCCCTTGATCGAGATCGCGGTGGCCACGGGGTTTGGGTCTGTCAACAGCCTGTCCAAGGCGATCAAGGATGAATATGGTGTGACCCCGTCCAAGATGCGGGAGCGAAAGTCCGTTGAACTCTTGCGGTTTGAGCGGGTCTAGAGCGCGTCGCGGCATATCTGACAGGCGGAGTATCACCCCTCGCGTTGGCAACCATGATGTCGCACAGCGGAGGGTGCGTCAGGTTTTTTTGTGAAAGTGCCCGAGGATGTTCCTGCGAGCAGACACCCCTACAAGGCCAGATACCCGATCCCCGCAAAGGTCAGCATGACACCGCCCCATTGGGCCTGGGTCATGCGTTCTTTTAGAAATCCCCAAGCCAGAATAATTGTGACCATACCAAAGGTTGAAGCCGCTACGGCGGCAAATTCCGGTCGGTCCAGGCCGCCCGATGCTATGACGATTCCCAGGGCAAAGGCATCCAGAACGGCCATCAGACCCAACAGCGGCCAAGCGCCCCGCTCGGGCAGCATTGCGCCAGTTGTAAGCACCAGGATCAGCGCCACACCGGCCGTTGTTACAACACGGGCGATCAATACAACGGGCAATTCGGCACCCGCCTGCGTGGCGATATGACCGATCGCAAAAGTAGCGGCAAAACCGACGGCACCCAGAACCGCCCAGCCGATTGCCGCGCTTTGTGTGCCGGTACTGTCGTCCTGGTCTGTCAGGGTGCTGACAACCCCGACCCCGGCAACAACCGCCCCAACCGCTAGCCATTGGTCCAGGGGCACCCTTTGTCCCAACAGCGCAGACCAGGTGATTGAAAGGACGGGATAGGCCCCCATGATCGGCGCAACCAACCGCACCGGGCCGATTGCGAAGGCCTTATAAAGCCCGATACATCCAAAAACGTAAAAGATGCCGCTGAGTATGGAAAACCCGTATGCGGGCGCTGTCATCTCCTGCCACCCGCCACCAACCAGCGTTACCGGGACCAACACCAGCGATCCTATGACAAGCACGGTTGTGAGTGCGGGCAGGATGCCGCCGCGCTGCGACACATATCGCACGCAGATGTCGTGTACGCCCCAGGCGAGGGCAGCGGTAAGTCCAAGCATCAATGACAGCATGGTACAATCCTTGTGAGTCCGTTGAAAACATGCGTCGTGCAGCTCAAATTGTCTTGCATAAAGGCATCGGCTCTATATTCTTTGTGGTAAATAATTTTTCCACTTATGCAACAACTGTCTGGAACGGGGCATCATATGCTTGATCAGATATACGCAAATTTCACACCGGGCCCGCCAAAGCCAAGCAAATTGTTCCTGCCCAGCCAGTTTACCTTGCCGCCCGGAACCGAGCGGTATGTGGTTGAGGGAATGGGGGTTGTCCTGATCCCCGTTTCTGCCGGCGATCAGATAACCCTTGTCAATAACGAAGGCGCGCAGGTCTGCGAGGTGGTTGCGGCGGGGCCGAGGGGCAAGATTGATCCCGCGATACTGGATGCACCTGCCAATGCGCAGGCGACCGGAATGCAGGCATTGCTGACCAGCGATGACCAATCCCTGCGCGGGCTGCGCATGGGGCTGGACGCGCGCGGTATTGATCTGGCCCATGCGCCTGCGCTGCGGGTGTTTGGCGCGGATACGTCTGCAAAAACCCAAGAAACGCTCGTGGTTCAGCGCGACGGCAGTGTTATCATCGCGACCCCCGGCCCGCCGATGGATATTGAACGTCAGGACACTACCACCCCGATCACCGTGATGGTCAAGCGAACCGTTATCAAGAAACATGTTGGCTTTGAATTGCCAGATCCGCTGGCGGATCCTCTTGACGACATTCGGGTGCATACGCAGACAGCTGAGGCATTTTTTGTCAAAGCAGGGGATTATATCCAGATCATTGATGTGGATGGGCGCCAATGTACCGATTTCGAGTGTTTCTCGGCCCGCAAGCTGGACAAGGGCATCGAACATGCGTTGGACGTGACAACCACGCGCACGTTGATGGGTCATGCCTATCCGATGCCGGGCCTGCACGCGAAATACTACGATCAGGAGATGCTGCCGCTGGTCGAGGTCGTGCAGGACACTTGTGGAAGGCATGACGCCTTTGCCCTTGCGTGTTCGGCGAAATATTATGACGACATCGGGTATCCGGGGCATGTGAACTGTTCGGAAAACTTCAATGGCGCGCTGTCAGAGTACAACGTCACCGGGCGGCCCGGCTGGATGGCGATCAACTTCTTCTTCAACACCTTCATTGATGATCACGGCGTTCTGTATTCAGACGAGCCCTGGTCGCGCCCCGGCGATTATGTCCTGTTGCGCGCATTGACCGACGTTGTCTGCGTGTCGTCAGCATGTCCCGATGACACAAGCCCGGCAAACGGCTGGAACCCCACGGATATTCACGTGCGCACCTATTCCGGCAAAGAGACGTTTCAACGCTCCGTCGCCTACCGCGCCACACCAGAATCAGAGCCCAAGATGACCAAACAAACCGGTTTCCACGACAAGTTCGCCGAGCACACGCGCAACTTTATCGAATATAACGGCTATTGGCTGGCCAATTGCTTTGCCGATGCTGGGCCGATTGAGGAATACCACGCCTGCCGCGAGAAATGCGTGATCCTGGATCTGTCGCCGCTGCGCAAATTCGAGATCTTGGGACCGGATGCCGAGGCGCTGTGCCAGTACATTTTCACCCGCAACATGAAAACGCTGGCGGTGGGTGGCGTGGTCTATACGGCGATGTGTTATGAGCACGGCGGAATGATTGACGACGGCACGGTTTTCCGGTTGGGCAAGGACAACTTCCGTTGGATCGGCGGCAATGACTACGGCGGCGACTGGATGCGGGAACAGGCCGAAAAGTTGGGCTTGAAAGTGCTGATCCGCGCCTCGACCGACCAGATGCACAATGTCGCCGTGCAAGGTCCGGAGAGCCGCGATCTGCTGCGCAAGATTGTCTGGACTGCACCCCATAACCCCGAGATGGATCAACTGGGGTGGTTCCGCTTTACGCCTGCGCGGCTGCACAACGAGAGCGGCACACCGTTTGTGTTGTCGCGCACCGGATACACCGGTGAGCTTGGCTATGAGGTGATGTGCCACCCCAAGGATGCGCACGAGATATTCGATGCGATCTGGGGCGCGGGGCAGGACCACGGCATCAAGCCAATGGGCCTTGAGGCGCTGGATATGGTGCGGATCGAGGCGGGGTTGATCTTTGCCGGGTATGATTTCAGCGATCAGACCGACCCGTTTGAGGCCGGGATCGGGTTTACCGTGCCGCTCAAATCCAAGCCCGATGACTTCATTGGCCGCGAGGCACTGATCCGGCGCAAGGAAAACCCGATGCGCAAGCTGGTCGGCCTTGAGATCGACAGTGCGATTGATGTGCATCACGGCGACTGCATTCATGTGGGCCGCGCGCAGATTGGCGAGGTCACTTCTGCCATGCGCTCGCCCCTGCTCGGAAAGAACATCGCGCTGGCGCGGGTTGACGTGGCGCATGCGGACCCCGGCACCCGGTTGGAAATCGGCAAGCTGGACGGACATCAAAAGCGCCTGCCGGCCGAGATAGCGCCAACGGTGGCGGCCTATGACCCGACTAAGGAACGCCCACGCTCATGACAGCGATGATTGACCAGATCGGAGGCGAAGACGGCCTGCGGGAGCTGGTTGGACATTTCTACGATCTGGTCGAGACAGAATCGGAAGCCGCGCGCCTGCTTGAACTGCACATGGACGGTCACGGTCTGGCCCATACCCGCGAAGAGCAGTTCAATTTCATGTCCGGGTTCATGGGCGGGCGGCAATATTATCTGGAAAAACACCGCCATATGAACGTGCGCGAAATCCACGCCCATGTGCCGATCTTTGAAGAAGATGCAGAGCTGTGGCTGTCGGTGATGGATCGCACCCTGATTGATCTGGGCCATATGGGTCCAAAGGTTGAGCGGTTGCGCGCCACGCTGCGCAAGGTCGCTTTGATGTTGGTGAATGATGGAAAGGTGCCGGGCGCGTGATGATGATGCGGTCCTTGGCGGTGGCCTGCGCGGCGATTCTGGCGTCGCCTGCGATGGCGCAGTCCGTCAAGCTGGAGGCCCATGAGATTGAAGCACTGTTGTCCGGCAATACGGCAGTCGGGAAATGGAATGGCATCCCCTATCGGCAGTTTTTCGGCCCGGACGGAACAACCATCTTTGCGCAGGACGGCACCCGATCCGCGCGAGGTCAGTGGCGGGTTGACCCGGAAAAGGGTGAATATCAAAGCAGGTGGCCAAGGGATACCGAATGGGAAGGTTGGTTCGTGATGGAATACGCGGGCGCTTTCTATTGGGTCAGCAAATCCACACCGCCGACACCGTTTCGGGTTGAGGAAGGGCAGCAGTTGGTGCCGGAGTGAGAGGTTATGCAACTTTCATGTTGGTCTGGATCGCTGCAGGTGCGGCGCAGGCTGATGGCTGTGCAAACCTGCGTTCGTTTGCGCTTTCCAGTGACATACCGGAAGTTGCGGGCGTGGCCGCGTCCTGCTCGAGGTCCGTGGCGATGGGCGGCGGCACATCCTGGGACTGTTACTGGCGCTTTGAATATCGAAGCGTGGCGGCCAGTCAATCTTTCAAATATCTGGCCGACGTGCTGGCCCAATGCGCAAGCGGTCCGGTCAATGCGGAACGGTCATCTGTCAATCATCCCGATAGTTTTGATCAGATAATCGGCACCGCCTTCGGGCGACAACTCAGCGTCTCGCTCAAGGACAAGGGCGGACTGGGACAGTCGCTGGTTTTCTTGCGAAGCATGAAAGGCGGATAACGCCCGATGCCCACCGGAAAAGGCAGGCATCGGGATGCGGTCAGTTCTTGAGGTAGACCTCGAGGCTGTCGTCCAGCGCGTCTTTCCATTCAGTGTGGTGCATCGGTGCCATCGTCCCGGTTATCACCGACGCATAGGCGTTGTCCCGGAAGGTCATGATGTTGGCAACCTTGTGGCCCTTCCACGCCTTGAACGCCTGACAGGCCCCTTCGATGTCAAAGCTGGGATAGTCCGTCTCTTCCATCAGTTCCCTGGTGTAGTCACCCTGATACCAGATGCAGCCATAATCATCTTCCAGCGCATCCTCGGCAACGATCCGGGCGTCAACATCGGCGTGCATCGCGGCGCGGCCGGGCAGCGCGATCCGCCCCATGATGACATCCCGCGCCCACCATGCCTGTACGTCGAACATGTTGAAGGTGAACCATTGGTCCTGCATCCCGAGGTAAAAGACATTCGGATTGCCGATCCATGCCACGCCTTTGTAGAGGTTCGCCGTGGCCAGCCGGTTCGCGGTGCGCAGGCGCAGATTGTCCGCCATGAAGGGGAAGTGGTGCCGGTAGCCCGTGCACAAGATGATCGCGTCCACATCCCGCGTGGTTCCGTCCTTGAAATGCGCGGTATTGCCGACAACCTTTGTCAGCAGCGGCACCTCGGCCCAGTTGTCGGGCCAGTCATAGCCCATGGGCGCGGTACGGTGGCTTACGGTGATGGACTTCGCGCCGTATTTCCAACATTGCGACCCGATGTCCTCGGCTGAATAGGAGGTGCCAATCAGCAACAAATCCATATCCTTGAATTCCAGCGCATCGCGGAAATCATGGGCATGCAGCACCCGGCCCTTGAAGGTATCGAATCCTTCAAATTCCGGCACATTCGGGGTTGAGAAATGACCCGACGCGCAGACAACATGGTCAAAAACTTCCTCATATTCGCTGTCTTCGGGCAGGTTTCTGACCTTCACGGTGAACCTGCCATCGTCTGTTTCCTCAACCGCGCGCACAACTGTCTCGAACCGGATCATGTCGCGGACACCGGCCTTTTTCACACGGCCTTCGATGTAGTCGAAAAGGACCGCGCGGGGCGGGTAGCTGGCGATCTGCTTGCCGAAATGTTCCTCAAAGGAATAGTCGGAAAACTCCAGCCCCTCCTTGGGGCCGTTCGACCACAAATATCGGTACATGGACCCATGCACCGGCTCGCCATACTGGTCCACCCCCGTGCGCCAGGTGTAGTTCCAAAGTCCGCCCCAGTCGGATTGCTTTTCAAAGCAGACGATCTCGGGAATGTCGGCACCGCCCTCCTTGGCAGATTGAAAGGCGCGCAGCTGGGCAAGGCCCGATGGGCCTGCGCCGATGATTGCAACACGTTTGCTCATGCTGTGATTTCCTTGGCTGGGTAATTCGGGCTGTCAGCCCTCAATGGCATTCAGATGTCGAGTGTGTTGTCGCGTTCCCACTGGCTGAAATGCGACGTAAAGTCGTTCCATTCCTGCATTTTCATCTTGAGGTAGGCGGCGGAGAAGGCGTCACCCATCGCGGCCTTCAGCACCTTGTCCTTGTCGTATTCACGCAGCGCGTCCAGCATGTTCAGCGGCAGTTTCGGCGCACCCCGGACCTTGTGGCCTTCGGCGTACATGTCGATGTCGTGGCGCTTGCCGGGGTCGGCCTTGGACCGGATGCCAGAGAGGCCCGCCGCGATAATGATGGCCTGCAAAAGATAGGGGTTTGCCGCGCCATCGGGCAGGCGCAGTTCAAACCGGCCCGGACCGGGCACACGGACCATATGCGTGCGGTTGTTGCCGGTCCAGGTCACGGTGTTGGGGGCCCATGTGGCCCCTGATGTGGTGCGCGGCGCGTTGATGCGTTTGTAGCTGTTCACGGTCGGGTTGGTGATCGCCGCCAGCGCGCTTGCGTGTTTCATGATGCCGCCCAGGAAATGCCGGCCCTGATCTGACAGGCCCAACTCCGATGTCTGGCTGTTGCCATCGGGTTCGGCGGCAAAGATATTGGTTTTGGAGGCCGCTCCCGGTGCATCCCAGACCGAGATATGCGCGTGACAGCCGTTGCCGGTCAGCCCTTCGACGGGTTTGGGCATGAAGGTTGCGCGGTAGCCGTGTTTTTCGGCCACACATTTGGCCATGAACTTGAAGAACGAATGCTTGTCTGCCGTGCGCAGGGCGTCGTCGAAGTCCCAGTTCATTTCCCACTGGCCATTCGCGTCCTCGTGGTCGTTCTGATAGGGGTTCCAGCCCATATCAAGCATGTGATCGCTGATTTCGCGGATCACATCCAGGCGGCGCATGAACGCCTGTTGGTCGTAACAGGGCTTGGCGGCAGTATCGAAGGGGTCGCTGATCTGATCGCCCTGAGGCGTCAGCAGGAAAAATTCGGCCTCGATGCCCGTTTTGACGTGCATGCCTTCCTCTGCGGCTTCGGCAATCAGTTTGCGCAGCACGTTGCGCGGCGCCTGTTCCACCGGCGCGCCCTCCATCACGCAATCGGCGGGCACCCAGGCGATTTCGTGGTTCCAGGGCAGAATAATCACCGCCTCGGGGTCCGGCACAGCCAGCATGTCGGGATGCGCCGGTGTCAGGTCGAGCCATGTTGCAAAGCCTGCAAAACCTGCGCCGTCCTCTTGCATGTCTGCAATCGCACGGGCCGGGACCAGTTTGGCGCGTTGGCCGCCAAACAGATCGGTGAAGGAGATCATGAAGTATTTTACGCCGTTTTCTTCGGCAAATTTTGCGAGATCTGTCGCCATTTGTTTGTTCCCTATCGGTCTTAAAAGTGAGGGCGCGTGCATTTCTGCCGCGCCCTTCATCGTTCGTCAGTAGGATGTGCCGGGCTTGCCGGGGTACCAGTCGGTGCCGGCGAGCGGCACTTGCGCCATGGCGGCGGCTTCCATCGTCAGGGCGACCAGATCCTCAGGTTCAAGATTGTGCAGGTGGTTCTTGCCACAGGCCCGCGCGATGGTCTGCGCCTCCAATGTGAGCACCTTGAGGTAGTTCCTGAGGCGGCGACCGCCTTCGACGGGATCAAAGCGGGCCATCAGGTCGGGATCCTGCGTGGTGATGCCTGCGGGGTCCAGCCCTTCGTGCCAGTCATCATAGGCCCCTGCCGTGGTGCCCAGCTTGTTGTATTCCTCTTCCCACTTTGGATCATTGTCGCCCAGGGCAATCAGCGCCGCCGTGCCGATGGCCACCGCATCCGCGCCCAGTGCCATCGCCTTGGCCACATCGGCCCCGGACCGGATGCCGCCTGAAACGATCAGTTGCACTTCGCGGTGCATGCCAAGGTCTTGCAGCGCCCTCACCGCAGGGCGAATACACGCAAGTGTCGGTTGGCCCACGTGTTCGATGAACACATCCTGGGTTGCCGCCGTGCCGCCCTGCATGCCGTCAAGGACAACCACATCCGCCCCGGCCTTTACCGCAAGGGTTGTGTCAAAATAGGGCCGCGCACCCGCAACCTTGACGTAAATCGGCACTTTCCATCCGGTGATTTCGCGCAATTCGAGGATCTTGATTTCCAGATCGTCCGGGCCAGTCCAGTCGGGGTGACGACACGAGGAGCGCTGATCTATGCCCTTGGGCAGGTTGCGCATTTCGGCCACCCGATCAGAGATTTTCTGACCCAGCAACATGCCGCCGCCGCCCGGTTTGGCCCCCTGGCCCACCACGATCTCGATTGCATCAGCCTTGCGCAGGTCATCGGGGTTCATGCCATAGCGGCTCGGCAGATATTGATACACCAGCTTGGAAGAATGGACGCGCTCTTCGGGGGTCATGCCGCCATCGCCCGTAGTGGTCGACGTGCCGGCGGCATTCGCCCCCCGGCCCAGCGCCTCTTTCGCGGGGCCGGACAACGCCCCAAAGCTCATCCCTGCGATGGTCACGGGGATGTCGATCTCGATCGGGTTCTGTGCAAAGCGGGTGCCAAGCTTAACGGAGGTCTCACACTTCTCGCGGTATCCTTCGAGCGGATAACGCGAGATCGAGGCCCCCAGAAACAGCAGATCATCAAAGCTGGGCACCTTGCGTTTGGCCCCGCCGCCACGAATGTCGTAGATGCCTGTGGCCGCCGCGCGCCGGATGTCGCTGTTGACGTCCTGGCTAAACGTCGCGGATTGCCGTGGTGTGGTGTTGGGGATACCCCGAGAGTCGTGGTCTTTCATGGTATTACCCTTCAGTATGCCGCAGCATTGTCTACGTCAAAGTTGTAAAGCTGGCGTGCCGATCCATATCGTTTGAACTCGGACGCTTTGGCATCACAGGCCCCGCGCTCAAGCAGCTCTTCGAGAATCGCGATGTGTTCGGCCCGCATCTCTTTTTCGATGCAGTCAGCGCCCAGCGATTTAACTGACCCCCGCACAAAGAACCGCGCCTCGTAACAGCTGTCTCCCAGCGCATCACCGGCGTCACCGCAAACCACGATATTTCCCGATTGCGCCATGAACGCCGACATGTGGCCGACATTGCCGTGCACGATAATGTCGATCCCCTTCATCGAGATGCCGCAGCGTGACGACGCATTGCCCTTGATAATCAGCGTACCACCGTGGCCGGTGGCGCCTGCGTATTGTGAGGCGTCACCTTCTACAATGACCGTGCCGGACATCATGTTTTCTGCGGTGCCCGGCCCGGCGGAACCATGCACATGCACAGTCGCCTGCTTGTTCATGCCCGCGCAGTAATACCCGGTTGAGCCTTTGACGTTCACCTCGATCGGGGCGTCCAATCCAACGGCGATGGCATGGGCCCCTTTGGGATTCACAATTTCCCAAACGGTCTGATTGGTGTTGTCCGCTTGAGCGTGCAGGGCGGAATTGAGAGCGCGAAGCCCCTCCGCCTCAAGATCAAATGTCTGCATCTTACGCTGCCTTTTCCGTGGCGGTCGGTGCCGCATTGTGGCTCCAAAAATATACTGTTGCGGGCTCAGGTTCCCACACGCGGGCATCTTCGATCCCCGGAAGGTTCACAAGGGCGCGGTATTCCGAACCGAATGCCACATATTGATCCGTTTCGGCCATGACCGCAGGTTTGCATGCAATGGGGTCGCGCACCACGCCAAAGCCATCCTTGGTGCCGACAAGGAACGTAAAGAACCCGTCCAGGTCATCCAGCGAGCTTTCCAGAGCTTCACCCAGCGTCGCACCCGTTTGCATTTTCCATGTCAGGTATGCGGCCCCGACTTCGGTATCATTCTCTGTTTCGATGTGCACCCCAAGGCGGCGCAGTTTGCGGCGCAGCGAATTGTGGTTGCTGAGCGATCCGTTATGCACAAGGCATTGATCGACGCCGGTGTTGAAAGGATGCGCGCCCATCGTCGTCACCGCAGATTCAGTGGCCATGCGGGTGTGTCCAATCCCGTGCGTACCGCTCATCTTGCGCAGGTCAAAGCGGGCGGCAACGTCCTTGGGCAACCCGACTTCCTTGTAGATTTCCAGCGATGTGCCGTGCCCCATGATCCGTACATCGGGGCGGATGCTGCGCAGCACGGCACGGGCCGCGTCAACCTGATCTGCCTGCATTTCCAGCACCGCGTGGGTGTCCTTGACCGACATTGAAACGGGGCCCTTGATCTGCTTGCGCAGCGCATTTTCCAGATTATCAAAATCAACGTCCGGCGTGTCGGATTGCACGGTCAGCTTGGCGACGCCGTCCCGGTCACCACCGTATATCGCAATGCCCGCGCTGTCCGGCCCGCGATCCGTCATCGTAATCAGCATATCCGTCAGCATGTCACCAAGCTGAGACTCCAGGCTTGGGTCTTTGAGGAATAGTCCAACAATGCCGCACATCCGCGTGATCCTTTCGGGGTTGATTGTCTGGTGAGTCGGAGGCTAGCAGGAAAGAATTTGAGTCTCAACCATCAGGAATAAAATTTTCCTGTCAGTAAGGGGATAAAAGGGCGGTTTCAAACCGCCCTTTCCCAGTCTCTAGTAGCGTTCGAGCGCCTTTCTGATCTTCTCGGGATCACCCGTCTTGCGGGCCTCTTCGAGGTGTTTGCCCTCGCGGACAAACTGGATCCTGTGCCAGCCCAGCCAGAAGATGACCCCGACAATCGTCATCGGAACTTCCCAGCCTTGAAAGGGGTAGATCGCCCCAACTTCAGCCAGATCAACGGCCCAGTCCTTGTATCCTATAGTCGACATGTCTTTTCCTTACTCTGCTGGAGTTACTTTGCCGGAGAGGTGCGCTTTGTCGGCTTCGATAATCTCGGCCATTGCGTCCTCGTAGGCGTGGTGTTCTGCGTAATCGAGGCCTTGCAGCTCGACTTCTTCAGGGATGCGCAGGACACCTGCGGCGGCCTGCAGTTTCGAGACCACAAAGCCCGGCAGGAAACCCAACACGAAGAACATGATGATCGCCCCAGCGGTCTGACCCCAAGGTGTGATCGTCGCATAGCCTTCGAACGGTGACGACGGTGCGCCCCACAGGACGAAGCCTGCGATGATAAGACCGACGACGCCGGCATATCCGTGCACCGCAACAGCGCCGACCGCATCGTCCAGCTTGAACCGCTTTTCGACCCAGTAGTGCAGCTTGTATACAATCACGACTCCAACCGCGCCGATCAGCATGGCCTGAATGGGGTGATAAAGATCATTGCCCGCAGAGGCCGTGATGATCCCGGCAAGTCCACCCGAGAACGTCCAGAACGCGTCACCCCTGGATACCACATAGGCCGCCATCAAGCCGCCAGACAGCGACATCAGGAAGTTGAACGTAATTCCCGAGAGCGTGGTTGGGGCCAGATAAATGTTGGTTGCTGTCCATGTAGTGCCAACGATCTGGCCGTCGATCACTTCCGGTGCAATGACAGGGACGTTGCAGGCCGCATAGAAGCCCCAGAAACCGGTGTAGATCAGGAAGATGCCAATGGTGAGCATCCAAGGATTATGCGGCGGAATGTCCCGCGGCGTCCCGTCGGAGGCAAATTTGCCGATCCGTGGCCCCAGCACGACAAGAACGCCCAATGCATAGCCACCGGCAATTGCGTGGATCACGCCAGAGGCATAGGCGTCGTGATAGCCCAGGTATTTCACCATCCACCCCGCGTAGTGCCAGCCCCAGGCCGCGTCGACAATCCAGAATACCGAACCAATCAAAACGGCGTGGACCCAAAGTGCGGATGAGCGGATGCGCTCAATCACGGAACCCGATACGATCGAGGCCGCCGTCCAGGAGAACAGCAGGAATGCCGCCCAGAAAACGCCGGTGATGCGATCATCAAGGTTGGTGCCCATGTTCGGGGACCAAGGTGTGTTCGCGGCACCGGCGTCAAAATCAATTGACCCGCCAAAGATGTAGAAATTGGGGAAAGCCCAGTAGATCCACCATCCGAAGAAGAAGAATGTCACGGTCACCAGCGGGATAATCATGATGTTTTTCATCAACGTATGCATGTGGTTTCGCCGTCGACTTGCTCCGACTTCGTACATGCAGAACCCCACGTGAATGAGGAACATAAAGACCACGGTCACCCAATAATAAAATTCGGTGAACACCGTCGTAAGTGCGTTTAGGTTGCCGTCCACTGTCCATCTCCCTTGATGTTGGTACTGACATTTGCCTGCCAGTAATATTTTATTCACCATATCTAAGGGGCGTTGTTTCGATTCTGTCAACATTTGCCTGACAGGAAATTTTTTTGCCTGATGTTCTTGCTTTTTGATCTGGCCTAAGGCTGAATGACGCCAACAAAAGACTCGTACATAAAGGGAGAACACCATGGCCATTCTTTGGAGACAGTCTGCGCTTGCGCATCGTCACGCCAAAATCGGTGGGGAATTGGAAGACTGGAACGGCATGGGGACCGCATGGTTCTATGATGACACACCCGAACGGGCCAAGGCCGACTATGAAGCGATCCGCACCAAGGCGGGGCTTATGGATGTGTCCGGCCTCAAGAAAGTGCATCTGGTCGGACCGGATGCGGCCTATGTGATTGACCGCGTCACCACCCGCAACGTCGAGAAGATCGCGCCTGGCCGTTCCACCTATGCCTCGATGTTGAATGCCGAGGGTAAATTTGTCGATGATTGCATCATCTATCACCTCGCGGTGAATTCATGGATGGTTGTGCATGGCACGGGCATCGGGATGGAGCAGCTGACAACCGTGGCGGCCGCAAAGAATGTGGCCGTGCTCTTTGATGACGATCTGCACGATATGTCCTTGCAGGGGCCGGTCTCGGTCGACCTTCTGGCACAGGAAATTCCGGCGATCCGTGATCTTGCCTATTTCGGACTTATGCAGACCCGTCTTTATGGCCGTGACGTGATGATCAGCCGGACAGGGTATACTGGCGAGCGCGGGTATGAAATCTTCTGTCGTGCCAAGGATGCGACGCATCTGTGGGACAGCATTCTAGACGCGGGCAAGGACATGGGCGTACGCCCTGTGCAGTTTTCGACCC
>Ga0316204_10008905_pt1 | contig 13669 bp, 12 predicted proteins | sample 6monrhotite_MG_2_FD_205661 | JGI IMG/M metagenome (GOLD analysis project Ga0316204, IMG submission 205661) | Microbial mat bacterial communities from mineral coupon in-situ incubated in ocean water Damariscotta River, Maine, United States -... | ecosystem: Environmental > Aquatic > Marine >... | reverse complement strand
ATCACTTGCCCTGGGCGCTCACGCACATAATTCACCCAGCTCATCCAGTCATCAATCGACTCACCATCGGCGCTTAGCAGCCGATCGCCCTCTTTTAACCCGGCTCGAGCTGCGGGGCTATCGTCCAATACCTGACCAATCACCGCATCCACTTTGGGCCGCAGAGGCGTTAAGCCAAGAAGTTTTAAACCGCCCTGTTTACCAAACGTCTCTCCAACTTCAGGTAACGGCAATGTTACCTCGCGGATACGCTGAAACTCATCCGCCAAGGTAAGCCGTAAACTTTGTTGATTAAGGTTTTCAACTAAGGCTTGTAAGCTGGCTGCCCCCCATGTAGCCGTTGACTGTCCCTCAATCGAAATTATTTGATCACCAACTTGAACCCCTGCCTGGGCCGCAACAGAGTTAATTTCAACATTACCGACAATAGGCTTCAAACCTGGCAGGCCAACCACAAACATCATCCAATAAGCAATAATCGCAAAAGCAAAATTAAAGAGTGGACCCGCAGCGACAATAGCGGTGCGATGACCTAATTTCTGTCTATTAAAGGCTTGCGGGCGCAGAGCGTCTGATACCTCACCTTCACGCTCATCTAACATTTTCACATAGCCACCAAGTGGGATCGCGGCAATCACAAACTCAGTATCATCTGGGCTACGCTGATAACGCCATATTGGCTTACCGAAACCGACAGCAAAGCGCAGCACCTTAACACCTACTTTACGAGCCACCCAGTAATGCCCAAATTCGTGGATGACGACCAGTAAGCCAAGTGCAACCACAAACGCAGGAATCGCTATCAACAAATTATTTAACATTGGTTCAACTTACTTGCTGTATGTAGCGTTGCGCCAGTACTCGTGCACACTGATCTTCACTGAAGATAATATCGAGGCTATCGGCCTCTAAAACAGTACTCTGCTCCAGTGTATGTTCGATGACTTTAGGAATCTCCAAAAAGGGTAAGCCATGCTCTAAAAATGCATCAACCGCCACCTCATTCGCGGCATTTAATACAGCTGGAGCCGTGCCCCCTGCTTCTATTGCCTCACGAGCCAAACGTAAACAAGGAAACTTAACCTCATCAGGTCTCTCAAAGTTGAGTTGTGCCACCTCAAAAATATTCATGCCTTGATCACCAGAGGTCATACGCTGCGGCCAAGCCATTGCATGAGCAATGGGAATTCGCATGTCAGGGTTACCCATCTGTGAAATCACCGAGCCATCAATATACTCCACCATGGAGTGAATCATGCTTTCAGGATGCACGACTACCTGTACTTGTTCAGGTTTAGCATCGAACAACCAACACGCTTCGATAAGTTCCAACCCTTTATTCATCATTGACGCTGAGTCCACAGAGATCTTACGCCCCATCACCCAATTAGGATGTGCAACTGCCTGCTCTGGGGTCACACTCTCAAGTTGCGCCAGGGTCTTAGTGCGAAACGGTCCACCTGAGGCCGTTAATAACACGCGGCGCACGCCAGCAGCAGTTAGGCCGAGAGAAAAGTCGACAGGCATACTTTGAAAAATAGCGTTATGCTCACTATCAATAGGCAATAGCTCTGCGCCACTATTATGGATTTCATCCATAAACAGCTTGCCAGACATGACTAACGCCTCTTTATTAGCGAGTAATATACGTTTTCCAGCCCGAGCGGCCGCCAACGTCGGCGATAATCCTGCCGCACCCACAATAGCCGCCATCACATAGGCCACTTCGGCATGTGCCGCAACGTATGCTAAGCCCTCATCACCACTAAGGACTTCACAATCAAGGGCTAAGACACGGAGCTGTGACTGAAGTTCCTCAGCGGCGGTTGCCGATGCCATCACTGCAAAGCTTGGTTTAAACTTCTGGCACAACTGCAACATTTTATTAACTTGAGTATTAGCAGTTAGGGCAACAACGCGGTACTTGTCAGCATGGCGCGCGATCACATCTAGCGTACTATCCCCAATTGAGCCTGTCGCTCCCAGTACACAAACGCCAATCATAGCCCGCTCTCCAGCAATAATAAGCCCAGCACAAATACCGGGGCTGCGGCAGTTATACTATCAATGCGGTCTAACACACCACCGTGTCCCGGCAGTAAATTACCACTATCTTTAACCCTAGCATTGCGTTTAAACATGCTTTCGGCAAGATCGCCCAGCACCGAAAACAGCACCGTTACCATGCATAACGCAATAAAGCCCACGCTTTGCACAGGTTGTAGTAGGTAGATGCCCGCAGCAGACCAAATAATGCCTCCCGCCACTGCGCCCCACAACCCCGCCATTGTTTTACCAGGGCTAACATTAGGCGCCATTTTTTTGTTGCCCCAACGGCGACCCGAAAAATAGGCCGCGCTATCCGCCACCCAAATCAGTGTCAGCAAAAAAAGCACATAAACAGGGCCATCCTCGACTCGGCTATGCAGCGTGACTAACGCTAGCCAGCATGGCGCTAACAGCCAGAAACCGGCTATCGCCTTAAAACTACGATTTTGCAGCAACGAACCGCGGGGATAGTTAAGCACCATGAGCAAAATCACCACCCACCATACCAGTGAAGATGCGAGCAAGATAATAACGCCATCGTCTCCATTCAACGGCACAACCCATAGCACGCCTAATAATAGGACAAACAATGCGCTGTAACTACCCTGAACGAGTCCACTGGGTATACCAGCCAAACGACACCACTCCGCCACGCCTACCACAGCAATCAATCCAAACAGCATGGCAAAATATTGATTAGGGAGGGCTAAAATTGCCCATACAACCAGAGGGATAAGTAGTATAGCTGTCATCAGACGCTGTTTTAACACGTCTTTTTCTCCTGCTCGACTTGGTCACCTGTTTTACCAAACCGACGTTGTCGCTGAGAGAAGGAGTACAGCGCTTCAGTAAAGGCCTCTTCTTTAAAATCAGGCCACAGCGCGTCGGTGAAATAGAGTTCGGTGTACGCTAGCTGCCACAATAAAAAATTACTAATGCGCTGTTCACCACCGGTACGAATAAATAGATCTGGCTCTGGAAGCTCTGCCAATGACATTTCGTCATGTAGCATTTCAGGGTTAATATCTGCCGCACGCAGCTCACCCCGTTCAACTTTTTCAGCCAATTTTTGAGCCGCCTGGCTAATGTCCCAGCGACCGCCATAGTTTGCCGCTATGACCAAGGTTAAGCCGGTATTGTTTTCTGTTAACAGCTCGGCTTTTTCGATTAATTTTTGTAGCTTGGGACTGAAACCACGTCGTTCGCCGACTATACGTAACCGAGTATTGCGTTTATGAAGTTTTTTAACTTCCAGATCAAGCACCGTCGCAAACAACGTCATTAGTGCGCTAACCTCTTCCTCCGGTCGACGCCAATTTTCACTACTAAACGCAAACAGAGTCAGCACTTCAACGCCATGCTCCACGCAGCTATTGACCACCGCCCGTACCGACTCAACCCCTGCTTTATGCCCCATAAAGCGGGGTCGTCTGCGCGCCTTGGCCCAACGACCATTGCCATCCATGATAATTGCCACATGCTTGGGCAAAACAGTTCCTGTTGACGGCGTCACCTTGGACTCAGACATAGCTACTCGTACTTAATTATTCTTCAAACCACAACGACCACAAAAAATGAAAATTATATTTCCATTAAGTCCTTTTCTTTTCCTTCCAATACCTTTTCGATCTCAGCAATATTTTTATCGGTAATCTTTTGGATATCATCCTCAGCCTTACGGGCTTCGTCCTCAGTGATATCTTTATCTTTCAGTAGAGACTTCACGTCACCAATCACATCACGGCGAATATTACGCGCCGCAACACGACTCTGCTCACCCTCAGCACGCATCAACTTAATCAGGTCACGACGGCGTTCTTCAGTGAGCGCTGGTAACGGAACACGAATATTATTACCAGAAGTAACGGGGTTGAGGCCCAAACCAGAGCTCATAATCGCTTTTTCGATCACAGGAATAAGTGGCTTTTCCCATGGCGTAACGGTTAGAGTACGTGCATCAGTCACCGAGACGGAAGCGACTTGACTCAACGGACTATCACTACCGTAATATGAGACCATAACCTGATCTAGCAGCGAAGGGTGAGCACGGCCTGTGCGCAGTTTGCTCAATTCTTTGCCCAACGCTTCAATACTTTTTTTCATGCGGGCATCCGCATCATCTTTAATTTCGTTGATCATGCTTTCTCCCCCTGGTAAATCAAGGTGCCTTCATCTTCACCAGCGATGATTTTCATTAGCGTGCCCGATTTATTCATATCAAAAATGCGTAATGGCATGCTGTAATCACGACACAATGCAATCGCGGTTGCATCCATCACCTTCAAATTCTTTTCCAACACCTCATCATAGCTCAGTTTGCTATAACGGGTTGCGCTGGGATCTTTCATTGGATCGCTGGTATACACACCATCGACCTTAGTGGCTTTCAATACCACCTCAGCACCAATTTCAATACCGCGTAGGCTAGCAGCCGAATCAGTGGTAAAAAATGGGTTACCCGTGCCCGCTGCGAAGATCACCACACGGCCTTTCTCGATATGACGAATGGCTCGACGGCGAATATACTCTTCACATACTTGGTTAATTGGCAGAGCAGACATAACCCGGCAAAAGAGCCCGGTACGTTCAATTGCGTCTTGCAAGGAGAGGGCGTTCATTACCGTCGCCAACATCCCCATATAATCAGCCGTAGCACGCTCCATGCCACTCGCGGACAAGCTAATGCCGCGGAAGATATTACCACCGCCTACAACCAGGCCGACTTCAACGCCAGACTTCTGTAGCTCAGCAACCTCTTCAGCAACACGCTTAATGACAACAGGATCAATACCAAACTCCTGATCGCCCATCAACGCCTCACCACTTAATTTTAGTAAGACGCGTTTGTAACCTTTTTTGCCCGCTTGCTCTGCCATGGTGATTAGGCTCCCTTCGCTTGAGCCATAACTTCAGCTGCGAAGTCCACCTCTTCCTTCTCAATTCCTTCACCCACTTCAAAGCGTGTAAAGCCAGTTACCTTCGCCCCTGCGTCTTTCAGCAGTTGAGCAATGGTTTGATCAGGATTTTTAACGAAAGGTTGGCCTACAAGAGTAATCTCTTTCAGGTATTTATTGATACGACCACCGATCATTTTCTCAATGATTTCAGCAGGCTTCCCAGACTCTTGAGCCTGAGCTGTAAAAATCGCCTTCTCTTTTGCGATCAACTCGGCAGATACTTCGCTTTCATCAACACAAACAGGGTTGCTTGCCGCGATGTGCATAGCAATGTCCTTAGCCAACTCAGCGTTACCGCCGTCAAGGCCTACCAGCACAGCAATACGTGTGCCGTGCTGATATGCACCCACTACTGGGGAAGATACTTGGGCTAGACGGCGTACTGAGATGTTTTCACCAATTTTAGCAATCAGACGCTTACGGACATCATCAACAGTGCTGCCATCCATAGTCGCAGCGGAGAGCGCCTCAGCATCTGCTGGATTCACCTCTAAAACCAAAGCGGCCACATCGCGCGTAAACCCGACAAAGTCTTCATTTTTAGCAACAAAGTCTGTCTCAGAATTTACTTCAACCATTGCCGCGGCATTGCCTTCGGCATTAATTTGCACGCCGATCAAGCCTTCAGCAGCCACACGACCTGCCTTCTTATCTGCTTTGGCCAGACCATTTTTACGCATATTTTCGATAGCTTGCTCGATATCACCACCGGTCTCTACCAGCGCTTTCTTACACTCCATCATGCCAGAGCCAGTACGCTCACGCAGTTCTTTAACCATTGCAGCTGTAACGCTCATTTCCTAGTCCCCTATGTTATGTACTCTCACCCGCAATTGCAGATGTGGAAAAAACTTTTTAAAAAGGGGGCAATCGCCCCCTTCTATTAACGAATAATCGCTATTCGCTTAAGCTGACTTAGCGTCTTCAGACGGCTCATCAACTTCTACAAAGTCATCCGCACTACCCGTTACGGCAGAAGCCGTACGTGCATTAGCAACAGCCTCAGCAACACCTTCAACGTACAATTTGATGGCGCGCATCGCGTCGTCATTACCCGGCACAACATAATCAACGCCTTTAGGATCGGTATTGGTATCAACCACACTAATAACTGGGATACCCAACTTTTTAGCCTCTCCGATGGCTATTTTTTCGTGACCCGCATCTACCACAAAGATCGCCTGAGGTAGGCCACCCATGTCCTTGATACCACCCAGGCTGCGATCTAACTTCTCCAGCTCACGGGTACGCATTAATGCTTCTTTTTTAGTAAGACGAGCAAAAGTACCGTCTTCACTTTGCGCTTGAAGGTCTTTCAGACGCTTAATTGACTGCTTAACCGTTTGGAAGTTAGTCAGCATACCACCCAACCAACGCTGATTTACGTAAGGCATGCCACAGGCTTCAGCCTGCTCTTTCACTACTTCACGAGCCGCACGCTTAGTACCAACCAACAATACCTTACCGCCCTTAGCTGCTACACCACCGATGTAGTTCATTGCATCTTTGTACAATGGCAGTGTCTTTTCCAGATTGATAATGTGGATTTTGTTACGCGCACCAAAGATGTATTCAGCCATCTTAGGATTCCAGTAACGCGTTTGATGACCGAAATGAACACCGGCCTCCAACATTTGACGCATAGTAATATTGCTCACAAAAGTCTCCTTAGTGTGGGTTAGACCTCCATAAACCCCATCCCCCAACCTGGCGTCTGCCAAGCACCCAGGGAAATGTGCCGGTTTATGTGAGTATTTTTAAGTAAAATTTCCAGTAAAATTTTTACCAGAAACATATTGCGCTTTTAGCGGCGCTTTTTATACCATAAATCACATCTAACAACAACGAGTGGCTGTAACTAATTATTTTCCCCGACGTTGTCTAATCGTTGCGGTATACTGTGTTGGTTGCAAATGAAATCAAAGGTTTATATCGTGACCATACATATAAAAACGGCGCAAGAGATTGAAAAAATGCGCATTGCAGGACGACTCACGGCTGAGGTGTTAGATATGATCACACCTCACGTACAGGCGGGTATCACCACTAATCAACTCAACGACATCTGCCATGAGTACATCGTTAACGAGCAGAGTGCAATTCCAGCACCACTGGACTACCACGGCTTCCCTAAATCGGTCTGCACTTCGGTTAATCATGTCGTCTGTCACGGTATTCCTAGCGATAAAAAACTCAAAAATGGTGACATTGTTAACGTCGACGTCACTGTAATCAAAGATGGTTTTCACGGTGATGCGAGCCGTATGTTTATGCTAGGAAAACCGACTATTTTAGCTGAAAGAGTTGTTCGCATCAGTAAAGAGTGTATGTGGAAAGGCATCGAATTAGTCAAGCCAGGGGCTCGTTTAGGTGACATTGGTCACGTTATTCAACGACATGCTGAAAAAAATAATTTTTCCGTCGTAAAAGAGTATTGCGGTCATGGCATCGGGCGTAATTTCCATGAAGACCCTCAAGTTCTCCACTACGGAAAGCCTAACACCGGAATCGTGCTTGAAGCAGGTATGACCTTCACCATCGAACCCATGATCAACACAGGCAAAGCAGCTGTCAAACTCCTACCTGACCAGTGGACGGTGGTTACAAAAGACCGCACCCTTTCTGCTCAATGGGAGCATACGGTGCTTGTCACCGATAACGGTTATGAAATCCTCACTAAAACTGAATGAACACAAACCTACTATTGAATGATGTTGATCTTTTCGATTTAGTCGAGTTTAACCATCGCTTAGCGAATAGCAAACCCGCCTTTAAAGTATTCCGCGAGACCCTAAAAACAGCAGAAAACAGGCTCGAGGAGTGCTTTACACAGGGTGCTGACATCACAGCGCTGGTGCAACAGCGTGCTTGGCTTATCGATCAGTTACTCTGCCAGTGCTGGCTGCAACACTTTGCTACAACGGTGCAACAACAAGTGGCCCTAGTCGCAGTTGGGGGGTATGGTCGCAGTGAACTTCACCCTGGCTCCGATGTTGACATCATGATACTGCTAGATGAAAAAGCAGATGAAGGCATCTACGCCAACATTGAAGCCTTTCTCACCATGCTATGGGACATCGGCATGGAAGTCGGCAGTAGCGTACGGACGATTGCAGAATGCATCTTTCATGGCGGTGAAGACATTACTATCGCCACCAACCTGATGGAGGCCCGTCACATTTGTGGTAACGAGGCACTATTTCAGGAGATGCGCGAGCGTGTTGGCCCTGACCATATATGGCCTAGTAATGAGTTTTTTGCGGCCAAACTACAAGAACAGGTCACCCGCCATAAAAAATATGGTTATACCGCATTTAACCTAGAACCCAACCTAAAAGAAGGGCCTGGCGGCCTCCGTGACATTCAAATTATTGGCTGGGTTGCCAAACGCCATTTTGACGCAGATACCCTCTATGAACTAGTCGGCCATGGGTTTATCACCGAAACAGAATATTATCAGCTAAGTAAAGGCCAAGCCTTTTTATGGCGTATTCGTACAGCATTACATCACACTAACAAGCGTCGCGAGGATCGTTTACTAATAGACGTTCAACGTAAACTGGCAGATTTTTTTGGTTATCAAGAGAGCGATAACCACCTGGCCGTTGAGCTATTCATGAAGGATTACTATCGCACCATCCGTGAACTTAGCTGCCTTAATGAGATGTTACTACAGCTGTTCAAAGAGGAAATCCTATACGCAACTGAATCCAGCCGCACCAAACCACTGAACCAATACTTTCAAGTACGCAAAGGCTTTATCGAAGTAAAGCACCCCCAGGTATTTGAACAGCACCCCCCAGCCCTACTTGAGATCTTTTTGCTATTAGAGCAATACCATCACATAAAAGGGGTGCGTGCCGGCACCATTCGCCTCGTACGGCAAAACCTACACCACATTAATCAAGAATTTAGAAATAATTTGATTTGCAATGAATTATTCATCGAGATTCTTAGTCAGCCAGAGGGTGTCACCCATGAACTACGGCGCATGCATCGCTATGGTGTATTAGGTGCGTATCTACCTAATTTTAATAAAATAATTGGTCAAATGCAGCACGACCTATTCCACGTTTACACCGTTGATGAACATACGTTAGGTGTACTACGCAACGTGCGTCGCTTCTCCGTACCCGAGTTTGCCCACGAATACCCACTGTGTAGTCAACGCTTTCACCATCTTAAAAAACCTGAGCTACTCTATATCGCCGCATTGTTCCATGACATAGCCAAAGGGAGAGGCGGTGACCACTCCCAACTTGGCGCTGTAGACGCTTGGGATTTTTGCATGCAACACTGTCTAGACGAAAAAGATGCCGAATTCGTATCTTGGTTAGTCGAAAAGCATTTGCTGATGTCCAGTACCGCGCAAAGCAAAGATCTCAGCGACATGACGGTAATCAATAACTTCGCCAGCGCAATTGGCTCATCACAACGTTTAGATGCGCTCTACATACTCACCGTGGCCGATGTCCGAGGCACCAGCCCTCATGTTTGGAACGCATGGAAAGATGCGTTACTCAAAGAGCTATTTTATGCTGCCAGCCGCGCCTTGAGCCGAGGGTTAGATAAACCTCTGGAGCAATCAGAGCGCATCGCTTATAACAAAAAAATGACCCTGGAAGAGCTAGCGCTACACCGCATTAGCCCTAAAGCAGCGGAAACCCAATGGAAAAAATTGGATCAAGAATATTTCCTGGTTTACAGCGCAGATGAAATTGCCTGGCAAACTCGCCACATACTTAACGCTAAGCCTAACCAACTACCCCTGTTAGCAATACGCCAAATGACCCGCCGTGGTGGTACTGAAATATTTCTCTACACGAAAAACAGAGCCTATCTCTTCGCCAAGGTTACCGCCGCCCTAGAGCAATTGGACATGAATATAGCCGACGCACGCATTGTCACCTCCAATGACGGCCACACGCTTGATACCTTCATGGTTCTCGACCAACAAGGCGAAGCGATCTCTGATCAACACTGTCTAGAAGAGATCCAGAGCACCATCAAACGATACTTAGCAATGAAGAGTGAAGAGCCACCCGTCATCAACAAACGGCCCGCGATGCAATTAAAACACTTTCCTATACCAACAGTGGTCAGCTTCACACACGACAAACGCAACCAACGCACCATAATGAAAGTGGTAACATCAGATCGCCCAGGAATACTTGCACGCATTGGTGCCGCCCTATGGCGGCAACAAATTGATCTAAAAAATGCAAAAATCGCTACATTTGGCGAACGAGCGGAGGATCTCTTTTTCATCACCGATCATCAACAGAAACCGCTGTGGGATGAAAGTGACTGCGAAGCGCTAAGGCGGGAGATTATTCAACAACTAAATAACTAAATAACAGCCCGTCAACGGGCTGCTATCACGTTTGAAAAACATTATTAAAAACCAGCTAGAACATAAAGCGTTCACTCAGTTTTTCACGTGACTCTTCAATGACCTCATCCAATTGCTCCTCACTCAAGCCGAGCACATCCCGCAACTTATCAACCTGCAAAGGTTGATGCTGACGAATTACCAGCAAGTCATTCTGGTGAAGCTGCTGATCAATGGTGTGGGCTAAAGCCAGAATTGAGGATTGACGCCGCGCATCATCACTCTCTTCATCCATCTCAACCCCATATAGCAATTTGGTGGCCTCAATCGTTACTGACGGCATATGCAAACTGTTCGCAACCCAGTCAATTAATGCACCTCTAGAAACCTCAAATGTCGCGCTTTCTAGCTCGTCATACCCTTGCTCTTCACTGTTTATTTTGAGTAACTCATCACACTGTTTGGGGAAATTAGCCGCCAAGGTCATCGAGCTGATATCATGCATAATACCGGTAAATTCCATCTCATCGGCCAGCTGTCGATTAATCTGAAAAGCGATTATTTTACTAATCAATGCAATCGAGAAGGCATGCTCCCAGAGCTTTTCCACTGCGATACTACGCACTTCAGAAAATGAGCGCATGGCTGCCAACGTCACCACCAACTTTACATTTTTAAAGCCTAATAGGTTTATGGCGCTTCGCACACTAGTGATCTCTTGGTAACGACGATACAGCGGTGAATTCGCATACTTCAACATCATACCGCTCAGCGTAGGATCCTCCGCGATCACTTCAGCAACATCATTTACCGAATAGTCATCCTTAGCCAATACATCCAAAATCCGCATACCTGCCTCAGAAACCTGAGGTAAATTCAAACTTTCCAACTCTAATGTCATAGCGCCTCCACATTTGCGCATTATTACGAGATACTTTGCGCGATTTATGCCTCCTACCCAGCAAGGCAAACACTATCTTTCACTCAAAGGCCTCCTTACTGCTCTATAAACTCCAAAGCATTACCATCTGGATCACGAAAAAACAGCGCGTTACGCCCTGAGCGACTTCGCGTGTAGTTAATTTCCGCCTGCTTAAGGGTATTTTCTAAAGCTGCTATATTATCAATCGAAAAAGCCACATGCCGGTCACGGCCGCCATGTTCGGGTCGTCCCGACGACGAATCGGGATTAGGAAGCTCCAAAATATGAAATTCCTGCTCCCCCATCAGTAACCATGCACCAGGAAAACCAAGATCTGGACGTGCAGGATTAGCCGACATACCCAATAAGCCACAATAAAACTCTATGGCACGCGGGGTATCACGCACCAAAACACTAACATGCAATACCCTATTAATTCTGAATTTTTTGCTCATTTAAATGGCTTCGTGTAGAGAGATAGGCTGCCCATATTATCACCCCACCTCCAATCCACTCTACTAATTGAATGACTTCATTACTGAGCAGCTGAGATGAGACAGCCCCTGCAACAACTTCAAACAATAAAATCACTGCCGAGCGTGAAATAGGCATATGGGTGACACCATACAATACCGTCAGTGTCATCAACACAATGCCCACACCGCCTAATAGCGCCGCGTACCCCACGACATGCCAGGAGGTATCGGGTAGACTCATGCCACTAGAGATGACCCACACTAACGCCAACGTTGTCACGCCAAACCAGGTGCTAGCTGTTTTCACCTGAATTGAGACATCTTGTAGCTTACGTACCAACACGTTCGCCAGCGCAAAGCCCATTCCCGATGAGATCGCCAGCCATTCGGAACTGTCCCTAGGCCATGGCATCCCCATCTCAGGTTCCCACAGCATAATTATGGCGCCAATCAATGCCATCACCAGCGTTAATAGCGCCATCCTGTCTAGTCGTTCACCAAGAATTGCCATCCCCAATAAAATGGACCAAACGGGTGAAAGGTAAAATAACAGAATCACCCGCACCACATGACCATCGATCACCGCCAAAATAAAGGCGACATTACACCAGGCATTACTTAACGCCAGGATCAACAAGATAACGGGATGCAATTTTAACTCAGGCCAGCGGCCACGCATTAACCATAGACCAACCAGTGACGCAACGCTGTACATCACCAGCGTCGTCCACAATCCACCCAAGCCCGCCTGCTCAAGTAAACGCAGTGGATACCACAAAATACCCCACATGGTGGCTGAGAACAGTAAGCATAAAACAGGAAAAAAATGAGACTGGGGTTTGGACAGCATAGATGGATGCTCTATAATTGGTGGCTTGGTGTTAGGTATCGTCACAAACGAACACTACTTTTATAATAAATCCAGCCGCTTACGAAATGATTAAATGAATCCTGACTTAAATAAGCTTCAACCCTACCCATTTGAAAAACTTGCTAAACTCAAAGCAGAGGCAAAATTCAGCGCAAGCGGAGAGCATATCGCCCTGTCGATTGGTGAGCCCAAACATCCAACGCCCGGTCTCATTATCGAGGCTATAAACAGGCATATTGGCTCACTTGCCAACTATCCTACAACTAAGGGCACCCCAGAGCTACGTCAAACTATCGCTGACTGGCTCATTCGTCGTTTTGAGTTACCGTTAAATAGCTTGAATGCCGAGCAACATATCCTGCCCGTCAATGGTACCCGTGAAGCGCTGTTTTCCTTCACCCAAGCCATCGTTGACCGATACCAGGATGCCCTCGTCGTCAGCCCTAACCCCTTCTATCAAATTTACGAAGGTGCGGCCTATTTAGCGGGCGCAGCCCCCTATTTTGTCAATATTAGCGCTGAAAATGACTTTTTAGCTGATTATCTATCGCTACCAGCGTCTGTCTGGGAAAAGTGTCAATTACTCTTCCTCTGTACCCCGAATAACCCAACGGGTGCAACCTATGACCTAGAGACACTGCAAGCGCTGATTCGACTAGCTTGCAAGCATAACTTCATTATCGCCTCCGACGAATGCTACTCGGAAATTTACTTTGATGAGCAAAATAAACCCCCTGGCCTTTTACAAGCGGCTGCCGACATGGGACACCTCGATTACAAAAACTGCGTTGTGTTTCATAGCCTCTCTAAGCGCTCTAACGCCCCTGGCTTGCGTTCTGGCTTTGTCGCGGGCGACTCAGGGGTGCTAGCTCAATTCCTACGCTATCGAACCTACCATGGCTGTGCAATGTCACTGCCCATACAAAACGCCTCTATTGCAGCCTGGAATGATGAGGCCCATGTAAAACACAATCGCGACCTATACCGTGAAAAATTTAGCCAAGTACTAGCCATTCTCTCTCCGGTGATGGATGTACAGCAACCTGACGCCAGTTTTTACCT
>Ga0316204_10008904_pt1 | contig 13669 bp, 8 predicted proteins | sample 6monrhotite_MG_2_FD_205661 | JGI IMG/M metagenome (GOLD analysis project Ga0316204, IMG submission 205661) | Microbial mat bacterial communities from mineral coupon in-situ incubated in ocean water Damariscotta River, Maine, United States -... | ecosystem: Environmental > Aquatic > Marine >... | reverse complement strand
TTTCCAGCATTGCATTAGCAGAAAAAACTAATCGTCTTTTACGCTTCGCAGATATTCATAAAGAGCGAGTGACTTTTGTTTATGCTGGTGATATTTATATCGCTGATATTAATACTGGAAAATCAACCCGGCTGACTTCTCATAAAGGGATAGAGATGTTCCCAAAGTTTTCTCGTTCAGGTGAATTTATCGCTTTTTCAGCAGAGTTCAGTGGTTCACGTCAAGTCTACACAATGAAGGTAGATGGTAGTCAGCTAAAACAATTAACCTATTACAATGATGTTGGCTCAATGCCCCCGAGAGGCGGTTTTGATTATCGAGTTTTGGATTGGTCGGCAGATGATAAAAAAGTATTGGTGCGTGGTAACAGATTGCCTTGGGGAGTTAGAGGAGGAAGACCCTATTGGATACCTATTGATGGCGGTTTAGCGCAGCCATTGGCAGTACCAGAAACAGGTGGCGGGATGTTATCGCCCGATGGCACTCAGTATGTTTATACCCCGATAGATCGCGAATTTAGAACTTGGAAGCGATACCGTGGTGGTCGTGCGCAAGATATTTGGGTTTATGACTTAAAGAACAACACCAGTAAACAGATCACTCATTTTGATGGAACCGATAATCAGCCAGTTTGGATCGGAGATGAAATTTTCTTTTTAAGTGATCGCGATTACACGCTTAACCTTTATCAGTATATGGAAAATGGAAAACCAATTAAACTGACTGATCATAAAACTCATGATTCGTTATGGGCATCAGCAGGACCTGAAGCATTAGTTTATGAAAACGATGCTTATTTATGGCGGTATGATCCAAAAACAAAACAATCAATACAACTGAAAATTAATGTTCAAGGTAATCCTGAATATTTGCTCCCTCAATATAAAAATGTGGCTAAACAGATTGAATCATCCTCTGTTTCTGCTGACGGAAAAAGGGCAGTATTTGGTGCCCGTGGTGAAATTTTTACAGTTCCGGCAAAAAATGGCGAAGTTAGAAATGTTTCGCGAACAGAGCATGCTCGTGAAATCTCTGTTAGTTGGTCGCCTGATGGTAAAAATATCGCTTATTTAAGTGATCAAAGTGGTGAATATGAGATTTATATCCGTGCCCAAAATGGAAAAGGGCAGCCACGGCAAATTACTACAGGTGGGAGTATTTGGCGATTTGCACCGGTATGGTCACCAGATAATAAAAAATTAGCCTTTGCGGATAAAAATCAAACACTTTGGATTGTTGATATAAAATCGCGCAAGTTGACCAAAGCGGATCGCGCTTCTAGAAATGATATACAGGATTATAAATGGTCACCAGACAGCCGCTGGTTAACTTATAGTAAGCGCGAAGATAATGGCTTTGGTTCTATTTGGGTCTATAGCCTTGAGAAGCATAAAGCCACTCAACTTACTTCGAGCATGACAAGTGAGCAAGAGCCAATCTTTGATCCAAAAGGAAATTATTTATTTTTCCTTTCTAATCGAGATTACAACCTTTCATTTAGTAGTTACGAATTTAACTACCTATATCACCAAGCGACTCGAGTATATGCTGCTCAGTTAAACAAAGGTGTGAGTGAATTGTATCCTCATCAAAGCGATGAAGTGAATGATAAAAATAGTGACTCAAAAGATGGCAAAGATAAAAAACAAGGGAAGGATAAAAAACAAAGCAAAGTTAAAAAAATAACCATTGATTTTAAAGGCTTTGAAACTAGGGTTGTTGCCTTGCCGGGAGATGCAAGTAATTATTCGAATCTGCAAACGAATGGAAGCGAGGTTTTTGTGATTCAGTCTCACAATAATTCGAATGATCTTAAAATCATTAGTTTAAAGGAAAATGAATCGCCTAAATTAGTATTAAAGGATGTCAACAGTTACCAGTTGGCTGCCGATGGTAAAAAATTATTAGTGAAGATTAAAAACGATTACGCGATTGTTGATGCTAAAGAAAAGCAGGACTTTAAAGATGCTAAATTAAATCTGACTAATCTAACTTTAAAGATTGATCCTAAGACCGAATGGATGCAGATGTACACCGACGGATGGCGTACGCTCAGAGATTGGTTTTACGATCCCAATATCCATGGAATGGATTGGAAAGCGGTTCATGACAAATACCTACCTTGGGTGGAAGCTGCAACCCATCGTACGGATCTGGATTATGCCTTTGGTGAAATAGCCGGCGAACTTAATGCCGGACATATTTATGTAAACTCGGGTGACCAACCAATAGTAAAACGTCAAGATGGTGGTTTACTTGGCGCAGAGTTTTCAAAAGATCAATCTGGTTATTTTAAAATAGACAAAATATTTAAAGGTGAAAACTGGCACAAAGCATTTCGTTCTCCGCTAACTGAGCCAGGTGTAAAAGCGAACGTTGGGGACTATATTCTTGCGATAGATGGCGTATCAACTAAACAAGTGAATAATATTTATGAACTGCTAGAAAATACCGCAAATCGTAACATAGAATTGACCTTAAATAATAAAGCCCGCTCAAAAGGGCAATGGACTACCGTTGTCTCACCAGTTGCGCGTGAAACTAATTTACGTTACTTAGATTGGGTGGAAAGTAGGACGGCTATGGTGGATAAGTTATCCAACGGCAGAATTGGTTATCTTCATCTTCCTAATACCGCAATTGAAGGTAATCGTGAGCTATTTAAACGCTTCTTACCGCAAATTAATAAAGATGCATTAATTATTGATGATCGATATAACGGTGGCGGATTTATTCCAGACCGGATGATAGAAATGTTATCTCGCAAAACGCTCAGTTATTGGAAATACAGAGGATTAAAACCAAACGGTACACCTTTTGTGGCACACGATGGACCTAAAGCGATGTTAATTAATGGTCAATCGAGTTCTGGAGGTGATGCGTTACCCTTTTATTTCCGAAAATTAGGTTTAGGTAAAATCATTGGTACTCGAACTTGGGGAGGCTTGATTGGAATAAGTGGAAATCCTGGTCTTGCTGACGGTGGGATTATTTTAGCCTCAACCTTTAGGGTGATGGATTCTGACGGTAAATGGGTGGTTGAAAACGTAGGGGTTTCACCGGATATTGAAGTGATAGACAGACCAGAATTGATTCATGCAGGTCAAGACCCATCAATAGAACGAGCGGTTAAAGAGCTATTGAAAGATCTAAAAGATAACCCACGTAAATCAATTAAAGCGCCAAAAGCACCAACTGAATTTTAATTGATAAACTTTAATTGATTGCATTCAATTTTGCTTTGTATATAATTGCCCGCTCCAATCGATAGCTTAGCTTCTACCAAACGATTGGAGTGAAAATCTAATAAAGCCAGTGTGATGGCAATTTTTTGCTCCTGCAAAAATTGCATTTCCGCCATCCGTGGCGGTCGAATTGGTAGACGACGTACAGGATGTACTAGTGTCGTGAAAGACAGGACGTCTGAGAACGACCATAGGGAATAGTGCGCAGCACTATCCGTTCAGATCTTGTTTGAGATTTGATGGAAGTATAATTTTAAAGCCAGTGTGATGGAATTGGTAGACATAGGGGATTCAAAATCCCCCGCCTTCGGGTGTGGCGGTTCGAGTCCGCCCACTGGTACCATTTTTAAAGCCTTGATTTTTTCAAGGCTTTTTTATGTCCAAGGATGGACTGTATTTCGCAAGGAGTCATGGAAAGCTTGCCCCATAAGCGGAGCTAATGTAGTGGGTATGACGGTGCGATGTTTCTAAAGCATCAAAAAACCTCTTTCCAGAAAGCCTATATTTATTTCCTGTGCATATCCTGTGCAGATGAGTAGTTAATAATCGTTATTGCTTGTCGTTGATAGTAAGAACTTTTTGTATTAACTCTTGTAAGGGCTGGGAGTAGAGGTGGTTGGTTCGCGGTTGGTTTTCTGGTCTTGTTATTGTCTTTTTTGGTCTGTTGGATGCTAAGTGATTTGATCGTTTCATAATTCATAATTCATAATTGACATAGCTACGAAAGCATAAGAGAATGGTGTCAGAAGTTTGGACAAAAATATTCCCATCGAATCAGGAAGAGCAGAGGTTCACTTGGTACTTGGATGAAGTCTTCATCAAGATAAATGGAATTCAGCATTGCTCGTGGCGTGCAGTTAACTAGGATGGAGATGAACTAGATATCCTGGTACAGAAACGCAGAGATAAGAAGGCTGCTAGGCGTTTCTTCAAGAAGTTACTTAAAGGGTAGCAAGTCAAACCTCTAAAAATAGTCACGGATAAACTAAAAAGTTATTCAGCTGCCAAAGAGGGAGGTGATGCTTAGTGTAGATCATACAACCCAGCAGTATGAAAAATAACCGATGCGAGTTATCACATCAACCGACCCGGCAACAGGAAAGGCAAATAAGACGGTTTAAATCACAGCATCATGCACAAAGGTTTTTATCTTGTCATGGTGTTGTGAATAGTTTATTTCGTCTTGGTAGACACATGATGAAAACCGGAAATTATAGAACGTTACAAGACAGATTTTTTGTAGAGTGGGATAGGGTTAGCTGTTTCCAAAATATAGTTTAGGATAGATATAACTACTATTCTTTGAATGAGCTTGGTAAGTTGACAATAACTTATTCATGTTTAACATTTAAACTCGAGGCACCAAAATGAAAAAGATATTTTATCAAATAGCTTCACTGCTATTCATTGTTCAATTGGTAGCATGTGGTGGAAGTGGCGAAGGAAACAATCCCGAATCAACAAACAAAGCGCCTACAATTTCGGGCTCACCTTCATCTTTAGTAAATGTAGATTCTCAGTATTCTTTTACGCCTGACGCACAAGACGCCGATGGTGATGTTCTAACGTTCTCAATAACTAATCAGCCTCAGTGGCTGACGCTCGATTCATCAACAGGTCAGTTATCAGGTGAGCCACTATTAGCGGATGTCGAAAACTACCAAAATATTCGATTGACAGTTACAGATACAGCTGGGGCAAGTTCATCGCTTCCTCTCTTCGATATTTTGGTTAACCAAGGTCCGTTACTAATTACCGACGCACAAGAGTTCTATCTTGAAGGAAGCGATGTGACCATCAATGGGGAAACAAGTTACGACTCAGAAGGACACGAGTTCACTTATTTATGGGAGCAAATAAGCGGTCCTGATACATTAATTAACCAGTCTTCATTTTCTTCAATCGGCTTTTCCGCGCCACTCATTGATGCCAGTATAAGTTTCGCCTTTCGTCTGACGCTAACAGATGTACATGGCGCGAAAACAGTTGAAGAGTTCACTTTCGATATAACAGAAGATATTCTTGGCGCCGAAATAGGAGAGTTTGTGCTATTAATGTCTTCAAAGCCAACAGAAGTAAGTTTGGCCTGGTTGGCGGCTATCGACAATGCAACACCATCAGATCAACTCCTATATCAATTACACTTTGATAAAGACTCATCATTCTCACCCAGCGCATCCACCTTATTTGAAACATACACAGGAGAGACATCTGCAATCATCGCAGACTTGGAACCTGGCACACTTTATTACTTTAAACTTGTCGTGGAGGACCTTGCAGGCAATCAACAGGTGCAGGGTGTGCCTGCCGAACTTAGTACCGTTTCTATTGCTGCTATTCGTACTAATGAGATTGTAAATGATGTAGTTGAGTTAAATTTAGGTACGCCTCAGATTTCCGGTACTAACAACGAGACCTATTTGTATACAAAAAATGGAAACACTATATCACCCGAAGTAGGGAGCTTTTTAGTTGGCGAGGATGAAAGCGAGGCGGGTTATTTACGTAAAGTGATAAGTGTCATTGATGACCAAACTACGTTAACGATTGAAACAAGTCAGGGAAGTTTATTTGATGTACTTCAAAAAGGCGCCATTTCCTCTAAAACACATCTAAAGTCTGTAACAGAGGAGCGATCCACTACAAAGAAAATAATAAATCAGCCTTCCTTTACTTCAATCACAGGGAAAACTCATTCAACTCTTACTTGGAAGGATGAATTATTATCGATTAGTGAAAAAGGACCTTCGGCTCTCAGCAGAAAGCACACGCCTAAACAAGAGGACGGCGCGTTAGTATCTACTCAAAGTGTAAACTCAAACCCGATAGAAATTAGTGCCAGCAAGGGCATGACTTTGACCGGCAGCTTTTTCTTCGAGCCACTCGTTAACTCCAATATCGAGTGGGATCTTCTTTCTGTTGAGCGTTATGAAGCAGATATTTCAGGGCACTTTTCTTTTGATGGTAGCGTAGCTTTTCATTTTGATGGTGCCGCATCCATTAATGATCCAAAAAGAGAAGTGTTTAGTAGAACCTTTACTTCAAAATATATTTTAGCTGGAGTCGCAGTATATCAAGAAACAATATTATCACTGCATGTAAAATTTGACGCGGTTGCTGAAACCGCCATGACAGCCTCAATAAATAATCATTTGTCAGCCCAAGTCAGTTTTAATACTCTTTATGAAAATGGTGAGTGGGCGGATACAAGTAGCAGCGATTTTAATAGATCATTAACTGTAACGGCTCAAGTACATGGAAATGTTTCAGCGGAGATTCGTTTGATACCAGAGGTCAAATTACGTTTTTACAAAGTAGCTAGCACCGCTATGAGCGTCGAACCATATTTATCAGGTGAAATAGAAGCACAAGCTGTAACACAAACTGATTTAATTGATGATGGTACCCTTTCCGAATTTAGCTTCACCAAATTCAATAGCTTTGTAGGTGTTGATGTTAATTTTTATACCGACTTAGAAATATTTGATAAAACGATTGTCCGTTATCCGGAAATAGGAGTAATTAATTTATATGCTAACAAATGGCGGTTATTTGGATTGCCATCCCTCGAAGCAACATTCTCTGGCGCGCCTAGTGTTCATAATGAAACCTCCTTTTTAGGAACCTCCATTCCATTTGTTGATAGTGGCGGGGGTCTTAATTCGCTTGATCAATCTTCAGCTGAGTGGGCAGTATTCCCAGGCGAAGCGAAGGGCACAGGTATGAGCTTCCTTTGGCAACCTGAAAGCCATGGAAATATTTATGATGTCTATTTTATTGGGAATTCTACCGAACTGGGTACTTTAGGAAAACAATACAACTCTTTGGAAATCGATATGCGTGATTCTGATGCGGATGGAATGCCTAACGCTTGGGAGGCGTATTATGCTTTCGATATTAATTCTCCATCCGATGCCCAAGGCGATCCAGACGAAGATGGCGTAACTAATTTAGATGAGTATATAGCAAATACTAACCCTCTTGAATTATTTTGTGGAGATATTCACACACCAGGACTCGATCGCTGGACAACACTTGGTGGTGATATCGGGGAATATACCAGCGAAACTTCTTCACGTACTTTTAATGGTTATGACGAATCTATACCTTACTACACTGCTAGACAGTCAGCCGATAATATTTGGCGAGGCTATCTAAACACGGCTGAAGGTTATATTGATGATGTACTTAGAATAAAAGAGACCTCTGAAGCAACCATGGAAGACGGGTGCTGGATGTCACTTCCTACACTTAGAAGCCTATATTATGATACGGGTATCATCCAAGAAACAAGAGAACTAATCGCTTTTCCGGCTGATGACGATTTTGACTGGTGGTTAATCTACCCCGGTGGGATCACTCAATATTTTAGCGAAAACGGTACACTCGGGGCTGAATCTACTTTTATTACTCTAAAAACAGGTCCAAATTCATTTGAAACTCTTAAACACGGGCCAGGCAAAACCTATTATGTTAGCGGCTCAATCTATACAGAATATACAGATGAAGCAATAGAAAATACCGATGGAACATGGTCACAGATTAGAACCGGACTGTTTAAATCTTATTTTGAAAGCGGGAACCTTAGGAGTGAAACTAGCTCGATTGCTATGCAAAATACTGCTGGTAATTGGAACAGTGTAAGTAGTTCAAATCTTAGTGAATACTACGAAACGGGAGAAATAAAGCTAGTGACTGAGTTTCATACCTACCAAACTGAGCAGGGATATTGGACTTCAATGCCTTCAAAAGATACCGCCTATTTTCTAAACGGAAATGTGGAAAGCGTTATACCTTATCAAACTGATACATTCTTTAGTAGAATTAAACATGGGCTCGTATCCTATTATTTTGAGAGCGGGCCGCTAGGATCAACTCAGTTATATGATAACGGTGAACTTATCGAAACGTGTACTTATTTTCTCGATGGCAGCCCAACATTTTGTACCATACATTGATTAATCATAGTTATGGAAATATAGGTGTCCCGTCCAAACGTCCGATGGTTAAATCTTAATCATTTTGATCTATGATTTTTAACTTAAAGCTTCTTAATGAAGCTTTTTTCTTTTGTGGCTCCGCAAAAATCTTAAAACCTAGTTAGTTTACCTCTCGTTTTAGTGTCCCGTCCGAACGTCCAATGGTTAAATTTCAACCATCGTGATTGATTATTTTTAACCTAAAGCTGCTTAATTGAAGCTTTTTTCTTTCGTGGCTCCGCAAAAATCTTAAAAATCTAGTTAGCTTACCTCTCGTTTTAGCGTTTTATTAACCAATGTCCAAACTATAAACGCCAAAAAGTCCTATCTGTTCGGACAGTCTGAATAACAAAATAAGAAACATAGAAAGTCATTATGGCGGATAATAATCTCCCACTAAAACGCCATCCCAAAATCTGATTAACTTGGGTTTCTTTAATGATTTATCTTTTCCAGTAAAGACTTCTACAGGTGTTTTACCATCCAGATAATCATGCGGTCGTAAATAGTTGTACCATGCTCGATATTCTTTTAATAAGTTGGTTATTGAATACTGAGTACCTATAGGTAATCGATTGAGCTTTGATTTAAAGGTTCCGAAAAATCGTTCAATCCTTCCATTAAAGCTGAATTACTGAGTGCATAGCACGAAGTCAATGAAACTTATGGCCTATGGCTATTTACCAAGGACAGCCTTTGTCAGATTTTTGATGTTTAATCCCAAGTAGCCAAAGTGAAAAACGAAAGAGGCGAGAGGTAAAGACTATTTCTCACTGTCATTTTCTTTTTATCAGCAAACCGACGATTGAAACTGTGCGCGATAATCGACAACCAGAATCTGGCATAAAAACTTTTAATTTAATAAGCTCTTTTATCAGCCAGTCAGGCTTTTTATTGTTCCTATATCCACCAAGAGGAGGAGAGGCTTTTCCCCATAATATACTTTATCGCGTGTATCTATTTTAAGGTATAGGTGCTTAATTAAAGCTATAAGCTAGTGAAATAGGGGCATTAATCGACAAATACTAAAGCGCGATATTATAGAGTTTTACACAAATAATAATGAGATATGAGTCGCGTTCTTGAGCAGCAATCGCTAAATTATGGTATAGTTTCACAACGTAATCCACACTAAGAGATGCTAATTATGGAAGCCACTAACATCAAAACACAGGCTAAAGAGGCTCTTAATAAACTTCCCGAAGATTGTTCTTGGGAGGATGTTCAATATCACCTTTATGCAGTAGAAAAAATCCAAAAAGGTCTTAAATGTGTGGAAGAAGGGCGCACAGTCAGCCACGAAGAAGTTAAGAAAAGGTTAAGTAAGTGGCTCGACTCTTAAAATGGACGGAAGATGCTGCGGAAGATATTGTAGCAATTGCTGAATTCATAAGTCGTGATTCAGAGTTTTACGCCAAAGCTGTTGTGCAAAAAATCATTGAAAAGATTAATACTATTCTGGAGGAACCAGAAATTGGTCGAGTAGTACCCGAAATAGAATCCCCTAAACTTAGAGAGCGATTCGTTTATAGTTATCGTCTCATTTATGAAATCTCTGATGATGCAATATGGATGATTGCTATCTTCTCTGGTAAACAGCCCTTAGAAAGTCGATTGGATAAACGATTAGAAAGTTAAAACTCAATCAATGTGCATATCCTGTGCAGAAAGGTCGTTAACAATCATTATAACTAGTCATTAATAGAAACAATGTTTTGAATTGATAGTAGTTATTTGTAACCATTATCAAGCGATTGAAACAAGCTTTCAAAGGATTCAAAATCCCTCGCCTTCGGGTGTGGCGGTTCGAGTCCGCCCACTGGCACCATTTTTAACGCCTTGATTCGTCAGGGCTTTTCTGCTTTTAGAGTATCAAAAAATTTTCTTTGAGAAGTTCATATTTTCTTATGAAAACCTCAGGTTATTGAAAAAAACATGAGCCTAGTTTCGGTTAAGGAATAGGTCGATCTCCATCCCAAGGTGTAGCAATAAGCATTAGTCTGGTTTGTTATCCAATTTGACGTTTGAATCCTTGATTTAATCTCTTTTTATCCAAGTTGAACCGATTGTGTCGTTTCACTTCGACAAACACTTTTCGGGAAGTGCTGAAAGCTCTCTACCGCCTTTGATATATGATCTTGTTCCTTGGTTTCTTGATAATGTTGATAGATCCCGTCAAATTGCTTTTGAAATACTGAGTGCTCGTCTAGCGCACGATATGTCGCCAAGCATGCTATTGCACCAGCAGTCTCGCGTCTAATCGGTGGAAGGATATTTGGACCGATATTAAAACGATAGTTTTTCTCAATACTGGGATACATCAAAAAGTATTGTTGATTAATTAAGTGATATTCCCATTGAGTCACATCTTCTTGAAAAATATACTCGAATAATGAGCGAACTGATTTTTCAATATAACCATTTTCTTTGCCCATTGCCAATCGTAATAACTCAAGCCCCTTTAAACTGCTTAGTCTGGGTACATCCATTTCTTATTCCCTCAATTATCCTGTGATTGGCGGGCAATCACTCTGTGCAACCTATTAACAGCTACACTAGAGTATAGTACAAGATGTTTTTTTTGCCATCTAAATGTTGCGCCCGTCCGAACATCCGTTGATTAAATTTTAATCATTCTAAGTTATTATTTTTAATTTATAGCTTCTTCTTGAAGCTTTGTTCTTTTGTAAAAGAACAAAAACTAATTATTTAGAATCATCTGCTTTATTTTTCATCCCCAATCTTCTCTTTGACCAACTTATAAGCCTCAAATAAAACTGTCTGTTCGGACAGTTAGAATAACGAAATAAGAAACATCTTATATTTATGAAAATGATACACTCTCACCTCTTATCCTTTTTTATACTAACGGCTATACAGTGGCTTTAAAACCAACAATTTATAAATTCAACATCACTTTATCAGATATGAATCAAGATTATTACGATACGCTTGATTTGACGCTGGCTCAACATCCATCAGAAACCTTAGAGCGAATGATGGTTAGGGTGATGGCATTTTGCCTTAATGCACAAGAGCATTTGTCATTTACTAAAGGTTTGAGTGATGTTGAAGAACCTGATCTTTGGGTAAGAACCCTTGATGATCAAATCGCTTTATGGATTGATGTTGGTGAGCCTGATTTCGAAAGAATTAAAAAGTCGACCAGAAAAGCTAACTTGGTCAAAGTCTACAGTTTTAATTCCAAATCAGATGTTTGGTGGGAACAATCTAAAGCAAAATTTGAACAGCTTTCAGCCATAATTTATCGATTTAATTGGCCTGAAATTAAAAATCTTGCAGCAATGACTCAAAGAACAATGGAGCTGTCTTTTATGATTACTGGAAACTCCGCCTATATCACTTTAGGTGATCAGCAATGCGAGGTTACTTGGGAACAATTAAGTAAACAAGAATAGTTGTCAGGGAAGAGACACTATCAACTTAACTTGGCAGTAACCTTTTAACAATTTCTGCCAAAACATTGGATCGGCTTTAGCCAATTATTCCTTTTTAGGAAGTTTCGGTGGTATCGCCTGATTGACTTTTTTCTCTGGTATACCTTTTCCAAGGTAAAGCCTAAATGCTCTGTCGGGATACTTAGCTCGAACAATCTCCGCGGCGTCATCAAAATCAGTCGCTTCAAAAGTATCAGCAGGTTCATCAGCGCTATTTTTAATCAGTAACGCAGTGTAAAAAGCCATAGGAACTCCGAATTTTTTTAATAGGATTGATCCGTCTTTTCATTTCATGAAAATTCAGATTACAGGATTCAGCAAAAGACCATACTAACAGAAAACTCTGCCCTCGACGGTCGGTAAAGGATTAAGTTGTAAAATAACCTACTTCGATTGGGAAAACATATGATGAAGGCTAGAAATTATAGGATTGTTAGAAAGCGATCATTTGTTGAAAGGGAAGGGCTAGTTGTCCAGAAAATGATGCAAGAGAGAATGTTAGTATATATACCCGTTCTACTTGAAGATGCATGTTTCAGTGCTCAGCGACAAAGTTTGATCACCGAAAGTAGGCGCTTTTAGGCTAAGCACAACTTGCAGGGAATGACTAGTCCTTTCCAAAAGTTGTAATACAGAGCAAGCTTTGTAGCTGAGCACCCATAGGGCGAGCCTTTAAGGCACCATCTTCTTTGTTACTAAATCTTAAGCTAGAATGACTAGCCTAGAGGTTTAGTGCCTAAAATATGCTTCCTTATAGACTCGCTGAATCATGCATCTTCAAGTAGAACGGGTATAATACTGACTTATGTCGACAAGTTGCAGGTAGCCTGCGATACTAATATTAGTATCCTAATGATGCTACTGATAAATTAATTTTCACCTAGAGGATAGCCAATTGAATTCCGATCATTTAACCGTAGCAATGGCCCAAATAGCACCGGTATGGCTTAATAGAGATGCAACTATCGCCAAAGTGGTTGATTATATTCATCAGGCAAAAGATAAAAATGTAGATATTATGGCTTTTGGTGAAGCGTTGGTGCCGGGTTATCCATTCTGGATTGAGTTAACCAATGGAGCACGTTTTAATGCGACCGATCAAAAGACTATCCACGCTCATTATCTCAATCAATCCGTTCAAATAGAAGCCGGTCACTTGGATGCAGTCTGTTTGGCTGCGAAAGAGACTGGAATAGCGATTTATCTTGGCATAATTGAAAGAGCTGAAAATCGTGGCGGCCATAGTCTGTATTGCTCTATGGTTTATATTGATAACGAGGGGAATATTTGCTCAATACATCGTAAGCTTATGCCGACTTATGAGGAACGCTTAACCTGGTCTCCCGGCGATGGACATGGTTTACGAGTACACAAACTTGGCACATTTACGATTGGCGGTTTAAACTGCTGGGAAAACTGGATGCCGCTACCGAGAGCGGCATTATATGGTTTGGGAGAAGATTTTCATGTTGCCATTTGGCCAGGCAATGACAGAAACACCCGTGATATTACTTCTTTTATGGCAAAAGAAGGCCGTTCTTATGTGATGTCTGTGGGTGGTTTAATGAGACCTGTTGACTTCCCTGAGGACACACCACACCTTGATGCAATTCTTGCAGCTTGTAACACCGAATTTCTTGCCAACGGAGGGTCCTGTCTTTGTGGTCCAGATGGTGAATGGCTGATTACACCACAATGTAATCAAGAAAGAATATATTATGCAGTAATTGATCATGAAAAAGTTCGTCAGGAAAGACAAAACTTTGATCCAGCTGGCCATTATTCCCGACCAGATGTAACCAAATTAATCGTAGATAGACGTCGACAATCTACAGTTGAATTTATTGATAAATAATAATCAACCTCAACTCGGGATAAGCACAACTATCCAACACAACTATTTTAGCGGTTCTCCGTGTTAAGTTTGCTTCCAATAACCAGTTATTACTGCACAAACTTGCCTTGATAACCACTAAAATAGTTGCAT
>Ga0316204_10008903_pt1 | contig 13671 bp, 15 predicted proteins | sample 6monrhotite_MG_2_FD_205661 | JGI IMG/M metagenome (GOLD analysis project Ga0316204, IMG submission 205661) | Microbial mat bacterial communities from mineral coupon in-situ incubated in ocean water Damariscotta River, Maine, United States -... | ecosystem: Environmental > Aquatic > Marine >... | reverse complement strand
CTTTGAGTGTGTATTGAATGAGCAATCCGAAAAGAATGCCAAGAATCAGCGCGCCCATAACGCGTTTCCAAAGCGTGATGCCAAACCAGAAATTCATGTGAGCGCTCTCCCCGACCGACGATGCTTTCGTCAGGGTGTCACACTAGGCAGGATTCAAGAGGCGTCAACGCACCAATGTTTTAGCGCGGCGTTCCTAGCAGGCCCGCGCTTTTCAGCGTCAGGACGCGCAGGGCCATGAAACCCCAGACAATGCCGGTGATCAGCATGAAGGGGCCAAGCGCCCCCATGGCTGGAATGCGGGACACACCGATCAGGGCTATGGCGCCGACAACATTAAGTGTCGCGCGGGCCCAGGACACATCAAGATAGCGATGGGCGAGCTGGCGCGTGGACTGTGAGAAGAAACGCCGTGCTTGCGCCGCCGAACCGGTGTCATGACCGTGTCGATTGGGAAGCTCAGAGGCATTATGGGCATTTTGTAGCGTTCTCATATTTGTCACTATACGGAGTATTCACAAAACTGTCAAAAATGAATTTCATGTGTCGAAAGCCTTGATGCCAAATAGCAATAGACCCCCAACACCTAGTATTGGGGGTCGTCAAGCTGTCAATAAATGGTGTGTTTTGAGATCAGGCGGCTTCGGCGCGCAGCACGGCGGCGACAGCATTGACCACGGCGCCGATACGCACGGCGGCCTGAATCTGTTCAGCCGAAACGCCATGCTTGCGCAGCTCGGCTTCGTGGCTGTCCATGCACATGCCGCAGCCATTGATGGCAGAAACGGTCATCGACCAGAGTTCGAAATCGGCCTTGTCGACACCCGGATTGGCGAGTGCGTTCATGCGCAGCTTCGCCGGCAGGGTTTTGTAATCTTTTGCCGAAACCAGATGCAGAAACCGGTAGTAGACATTGTTCATGCCCATAATCGCAGATGCGGATTTGGCCGCCGCGACCGCCTCAGGTGACAGATGGGCGGCCGCCTCTTCGGAAAGGCTGGATAGCGTATTTGGTTCACCGACGGCGTGGGCCGCGGCCAGAAACGCACCCCATTTCTTTTGCTCATCCAGGACGGATTCGCGTGCCAGGCTCGACAGGTTGAGCTTCAAATCCTTGGCGTATTCAGGCAGGGCGTCTTTTAGTGCGTCGAGGCTCATTTCTCTATTCCTTGGCGAAGGATAATTGGGGCGGATTATTATTGGGAAAGCCGTCGACCGCGCCGAAACCGGCCGTTCATTTCATCGGGGGAGGAAAGCGGAACTTGGGTTTCGACGCGGAAGCGTGAGCAGCCTGGAAAGGATCAGGCTGCCGGTTTCAGGACGTCGCCGCCAACTGCGCGATTGCACGGGCAAAGCTCGTCTGTTTGCAGGGCATCGAGCACGCGCAGCGTGTCTTCCGGATTGCGACCGACGTTCAAATTGGTCACATAGACGTGCTGAACAGTACCATGCGGGTCGACAATAAAGGTCGCGCGATATGGCACGCCTTCGTCGGAACGCACGCCGAGCGCATCAATCAACGAACCGGTTGTGTCGGCAAACTGCCACATGGGGAGTTTTTCGAGATCCGGATGGTCGCGGCGCCAGGCCAGCTTGACGAATTCATTGTCGGCAGAGCCACCCATCACGACCGTGTCACGATCTTCGAACTCGCCATTGAGATCCGCAAAAGCCTTGATCTCGGTCGGGCAGACGAAGGTGAAATCCTTGGGATAGAAGAAGATCACTTTCCATTTGCCGTCAAAGCTGTCTGACGTGATCGGCTCGAATGCCGACGCGCCGTTCTCTTCATGGTTCATGAAGCCCGGCTTGACGCCTGTGACTTCAAAATCGGGAAGCTGTTCGCCGATACCCAACATGCCATTCTCCTTGTTAATTGGTCCAACCGCCGATCTTGCCGACGGTGTTTCAAACTTGTGGGATTGATATGCCGCGCGCTCTTGTATAAATCCAATGAATTGTTTTTCTAAATGCAATAGGATGTATCAATAATCATGAGCGCGCCTCTCCCAACCCTGCGTCAATTGAGTTTTCTGCTCGCCCTGGCCGAGCACGCCTCTTTTTCCAGGGCGGCCGAGCGTTGTTTTGTGACCCAGCCGACGCTGTCCGCCGGAATCAAGGAGCTGGAGGCCATATTGGGTGTGACCCTGGTGGAACGCGGCGGGCGCGGCGCCGTCCTGACACCCGCAGGGGAAGTTGCGCTGAAACGGGCGCGCACAACACTGACGGAAGCTGAAGACCTGGTTCAGGCAACGCGCGCCGCCGGAGAGCCCCTGTGTGGGCCGTTCAAATTGGGTGTGATCCCGACCATCGCGCCCTTTTTGTTGCCCACGGCGGTCCCCGCGCTGCGCAAAGCCCATCCCAAACTTGAATTATTGCTTCGCGAGGATCTGACGGGGCGGCTCTATGAGGCCCTCAAGGATCGCCGGATTGATGCTGCGCTCATCGCTTTGCCCTATGAAGACCCCATGGTCGAAACCCAATCGATCAGCGCGGATGAATTTCTGTTCGCCTGTGCGCCAGATCATCCCCTCGCGGATCAAAAAACCGTCAGTCTGGAGGCGGTGACGCAAGAAAAACTTCTGCTGCTCGAAGACGGTCATTGTCTGCGCGATCATGCGGTCAGCGCCTGTGCGTCCAGTGCCGCGCGGTCTGATTTCGCGGCAACCAGTCTTCACACACTGGTGCAAATGGTCAAAGGCGGTGTCGGGGCTACGCTGTTGCCACGCCTGGCGCTTGATGGCGGTGTCGCCAAGGGGCTCGACCTGTCGATCATCCCGTTTGACCCGCCGGTGATTGGGCGCGATATCGGTATTGCCTGGCGGCACGGTTCAGCGCGTGAGGCCGAAGCGCGTCTGATCGCGGAAACGCTCAAAACTGCCATTACAAATGCGAAATCGAACTGAGATCGGGAGAGAGACATGGTGCGCAATCTCGCAAGTCTGGCAACCGGAGCGATCGCGGCGGCTCTGGTGGCATTTCTTGTCCAAACACTGTCGCACGAGATGTTTTCCGGTGCGGATGCCCTGACGGAGGTTCGGGTGGCCATTCTGGTCTCCTGGGCGTTCGCCGTGCTGGCAGGTGGTCTTGTCGCCATGAAGCTCAGCGGTGAAGTCTGGATGCCCTGGGCCATGGCGGGTCTTGTTCTGGCCTTCGCCGCGTTCAAATTCGTGACGGTCACGCATCCCTTATGGATGGTCGCCTTCGCTCCGATGTCCGTGGCGCTGGCCGCCTTTGCAACGATCAAGCTGTTTGGCTCAAAGACCTGATCCGGGTTTATCGACAAATATCACCGTGCTAAGGCTACGCGATTAACAATCGGGGAGGATTGCATGAGTGACGACAACACATCGGGTGTCAAAACACCTGTCTGGTACTGGATCGTGGCGGTGCTGGCCGTTCTTTGGAATGGCTTCGGTGCCTTTGATTATTACATGACGCAATCACGCAACGCCGATTATCTGGCCGCGTTTACCCCAGAACAGCTTGCCTATTTCACCAGCTTTCCAACCTGGTTTTCTGCCGTTTGGGCGCTCTCGGTCTTCGGCGCGCTGCTGGGCAGCCTGCTTTTGCTGTTGAGAAACGGGCTCGCCATTCCGGTCTTTATTCTGGCGACCCTCTGTTACGCGATAGCGCTGGTCTATAATTTCGGCCTGTCAGGCGGCATGGAAATCATGGGTGTGGCCGGTGTCATCACCAGCCTTGTTATTGGTCTGATTTTGATCGGGCTGTTGATTCTCGCTCGCTGGGGCAAGGCGCGCGGCATTCTGACCTGACCGATCGCGAATAGATCATTATGTTGGGGCTCCGATTCGCATGTTTTAAGGAGCCCTGACAGCCATGTCCGATACATATGACGTCATCATCATCGGTGGAGGCCCCGGGGGCTATAACTGCGCCATCCGCGCCGGACAGCTCGGCCTGAAAACGGCCTGCGTCGAGATGCGCGACACGCTGGGCGGCACCTGTCTGAATGTCGGCTGCATCCCGTCGAAAGCGCTTCTGCACACGTCAGAGCTCTATGAAGCTGCGGCCAAGGACTTTTCCGGCATGGGCATCTCGGTTGGCGATCTGTCCTATGACCTCGAAAAAATCATGGCCGGCAAAACGTCCACGGTAGATGGCCTGACCAAGGGCATTGCGGGCCTGTTCAAGAAAAACAAGGTCGACCATATCGCTGGCAAGGGCCGGATTGCGGGGACAGGTGTCGTTGAGGTCGAGGGCGCTGACGGCAAAACGCAAACGCTGAAAACCAAGAATATCGTTATCGCGACGGGCTCCGAGCCCACGCCGCTCCCCGGTGTCGAGATCGACGAGAAACGGATTGTGTCGTCGACAGGCGCTCTGGCCTTGGACAAAGTCCCCGATCATTTGATCCTGATCGGAGCGGGCGTCATCGGACTGGAACTGGGATCGGTCTGGCGCCGATTGGGCGCCAAGGTCACTGTGGTCGAATATCTCGACCGGATTTTGCCGGGCATGGACAGCGAGATTGCCAAACAGGCGCAGCGCCTGTTCAAGCGTCAGGGCTTTGATTTCAAACTGGGTCGCAAGGTGACCGGCGTCGATACCAGCGGTGACATGCTGTCGGTGGAAACCGAAGCCGCAGCGGGTGGCTCGCCGGAAACGCTGAGCGGAGACGTCGTGCTCGTCTGCATTGGCCGGCGTCCCTATACCGACGGCCTGGGGCTTGAAACAGTCGGAATTGAGACAGACAAGCGCGGCGTGATCGCCAATGATCATTTCAAGACCAGTGCCGATGGCGTCTGGGTTGTCGGCGATTGCACGTCGGGGCCTATGCTCGCCCACAAGGCCGAAGACGAGGGCGTTGCGTGCGCCGAACTGATTGCTGGCAAGGCGGGACATGTGAATTACGGCGCCATCCCTGGCGTGGTTTACACCGCGCCTGAAATTGCATCGGTGGGCGCGACCGAGGACGAGCTGAAAGAACAGGGCCGTGCCTACAAGGTTGGCAAGTTTTCCTTCATGGCCAATTCGCGGGCCCGCGCGAACCATTCAACTGATGGCATGGTCAAATTGCTGGCTGATGCGGAAACCGATGAATTGCTGGGCGGCCATATGATCGGCACGGGTGTCGGCGAGATGATCGCCGAATTATGCCTGGCGCTGGAATTTCGCGCGTCGTCCGAAGATGTCGCGCGGACATCCCATCCCCACCCGACAATGACCGAAGCAATCCGCCAGGCCGCGATGGGGGTTGAAGGCTGGACGATGCAATCCTGAGCGTCCTGTCACTCGACATTAACGCTCATAACACAATCTTGAGCCTCACAATGTGGTCACAGTGATAGGGTATCCATTTGGAGTTTCGAGAAGAACCAGCGAGCCTTTATGCCGAATCGACCGTCACATAACCCGCAACAAATCCGCACGCAGCGCCTGCAATTGGTCGCTGTAACCGCGGAATTGGCGCGCCTTCAGATTGAGGATCGCGACGCGTTTTTCCGGACACTTGATGTGATGCCGGAAGTGACATGGCCGCCTGAGCTTATGGATGGCGATGCCCTGCACTGGTTGCAGGAAAATGCCAGGGCAGACGCGGCGATCACCGGGTGGTTGCTGTGGATATTTATCTGGCCGGGCGCGGGTGGACAGGCCGGACGACTGGTCGGTGCGGGCGGGTTCAAGGGCGAACCCGATGAAAATGGCGAGGTCGAAATCGGCTATTCCATGCTGATCTCGTTTCGCGAGCAGGGTCTGGCAACGGAAGCTGTGGAGGGCTTGTTGAGCTGGTCGGAGCGCGACCCTCGCGTCAAGCGCATCGTCGCAAAAACCCTGCCGCATCTGGCAGCGTCACGCCGCGTTCTTGAGAAAACCGGCTTTGTTGAAAAAGGCGAAGAGCAGGACGAAGGCCGAACCCTTATTCGCTATGAACGTGAAGGGCGAAGCGCCAAGGCCGCTTAATCGCTCCCGTCCAGTAATGTCCGCATTTGATCAAGATAGGCAATCCAGGCCTTCCGGCCCATGCTCGTCAGTTTCGCAGTTGTTTGCGGGCGCTTTGAGACAAACGCCTTGGTTATCTTGATATATCCGGCCTCTTCCAGCTTTGTCAGATGAACCGACAGATTTCCATCGGTCGCGCCCGTGCGCTCGCGCAATTCGCTGAATGTGGCGGCGTCGAGCGACGACAGATAGGCCATCACACCCAGCCGCAGCTTGCCGTGTATGACTTCGTCGAGCGCTGCAGCGTTGAAGCCGGCTTCACTCATCGGCTGCTCTCGGCTCCTTGCCCATCATACGTATGCCGGGGATGACAGCGGCAAACAGGATTACGGTCGCGATCATCAGATAGAGCTCTGCTCGACCATAGAAGGCGGGCGACAGGCCAGCGCCGGCCATTGACATCCAGGCGGGACCATACAGCCATTTTTCGCCCGAAAGCGCCGCGGTGACAGAAAATGCGAGCGCATATCCAAACAACGAAATGGTCAATATGGAATCGAACAATACCGGTGACGCATCCAGCGCCGTAACGGAAATAATGATGCCACCCACATAAAGGACGGTTCCGAGGCCGACAAAACGCCAGATCGTACGCGACACTCTGTTGCCAACTGAGCCGCCGCCCGGCTTGCGCGCCATGCCGCGCGAGGCAAGTGCTTGGAGCGTGGTGCCTGTGATTCCGAAAATCAGCCACACCGCACCGACATATTGCGCCGCGATGCCGACCTGATCTGCGACAATCGCCCAGTGCGCGATGCACGCCAGAATGGCAAGCCCGCCCCAGATAACCAGAAACCGTCCGCCGATTAACGGCGCATTCTGTCCGGATTCTGCAACGCTGCGCAAATAGTCCAGATCGGTTTGAGAGGTGTCATTCATGACTGTCTCCAAATAACTTTATAAATCAAAGTATCAATATTCTCGGAGGATGCAAGAGGTTTATGAATGAAAGGGGCGCGTGGGTTTGCGGCACGGCCTCGCTCTGGCTGAAAGGTTTATCGCCGCCCGGCGCGAGGATGTGCCGCTGCATGGGCCGCGACCAGTCGCGCCGGCTCAATATCGGCATAGATCTGCGTCGTTGAGAGTGACGCGTGACCCAGCAATTCCTGTATCGCGCGCAAATCGCCACCATGCGCCAATAAATGCGTCGCGAAAGAATGGCGCAGCGCATGCGGTGTCGCGCTGGCAGCGAGGCCAAGGCGTGACCGCAAATCCACCATCAGCTTTTGAATCGGCCGCGCGCCGAGAGGGCCGCCGCGAATGCCGCGGAACAGGGCTGACTCTGCGTCCAGCTGATAGGGGCAGGCCGAAACATAGGCCGCGACGGCATCGTGCACGGCTGGAAGAATTGGTACGATGCGCATCTTGTCGCCCTTGCCGGTAATCCGCAAAACCTCACCGAGCGGGAAATCCGCTCCGGTCAGGGAGAGCGCTTCGGCAATCCGCAGACCGCATCCATAAAGCAGGGACAGAATGGCGGCATCACGCGCCTCGACCCAGGCTTCGCCGCCGCGGGCTTGCGTTTCATCGATGAGCTGGCGCGCCGCGTCTTCAGAAACAGGCTTTGGCTTCGGGCGTGGACGCTTCGGCCCCTCGACCAGTGCCAAAGCGGGTGCGGTGACGCCCCAACGACGATCCAGGTAGGCATAGTAGCTGCGCACAGCGCTCAAGGCGCGGGCCAGCGTGGCCGGTCCAACACCCTCGCGTCGCCGCGAGGCGAGCCAGGCACGAAAATCGCTGGCTTTCAGACCACCCAGAGATGCAATTGATGCAGGCTCGCCACGGTGCTGCGCCATAAACCCGAGAAAATTTGCAGTATCCCGGCCATAGCCATCCAGCGTTTTCGGGCTGGCCCGTTTTTCACCAGCCAAATGGTCCAGCCATAGCGACAGCGCCTGATGGGCTGGAAGGGTCAGGCCTTCGCGATCCATGGCCCCATTCGCCGCTCAATGGCGCGCGCCAAAAAGTTGAGGAATTCCGTGCCCTGACCTTCAGCAAAGGCAGCCACATCGCGTGCGCCAATCGCCAGAATCGCTTCGCGCCCATTCACGTCCATTCGTGCCAGCGCGTGTGAGCCAACGGCCTGGCCATAGAGCGCATGGGCTGTGCCCGGTGAGGCCGGTCCGGTAAAGTCGTTGTCTGAGCCAAGAAGCTGGTTGGCGAGCCCCGGTGCCGCCGGTTTCACCGACAGGCCATCGCGCAAAGGGGCTGTGCCCTCAACAAAAATGCGAATCTCGTCAATCGCCAGAATGGCCGGGATATCGCTGGCCAGTCGCGTATCGAATGCAGCCAGATCGTCGCATTCCATCAGGCTGAGCGTTGCAACATGGGTCTGCGACAATATTGCCAGATTGGCGCGTGCATGACTTGCCAATTCCGCCCGCGCTGCTTTCAGGCGGCGATTTTCCTCGAGCAGTCTGGCGCGCGCCGCAGCACCAAAGTCGATGACTTCGCCGCTGAGGTCATCGCCGGCCAGCCGCGCCATCAATTCGGTGTCCCTGCGGACCCAGTCCGGGTCAGCCATCAGCGCGTCCCGCATCGCGTTCATATCCAGACAAGCTGGCGCGTTTGCGCCATCTCCCGCTTCCATCATCTTTTCCCCACCACCGGTTAATCCGATTGATTGTGGGGTCACTCTTAACCCGCAGGTGGTTGGTTTTCCCTTAATGGTGCTGCTCGCGAAAACGTGAAATTTCTGTCCGAATTATTCAAGGGCAATTGGCTTCCTCCCTGCCAGAATGAAAAAAGCGGGGAGTTTTTATCATGCGTTTTTTAATGCTTGCAGCATTCGCAACCCTGGTGCTGACACCTCATGCTTTCGCGCAGGAGGGCGCGCCTGTCGGTGCCGCCACGCCTGACTGGTTCAGTGAGTACATCGACTACATGACACGCAATGGTGGTCGTTGGGCGACAGACAATACCGATCACAGAACCGAAGACGACCCTGTGGACGCCTGGGTTATGGTGTTCAGTCCCGAATTCGACGGCGCGTCCCTGTCTGCCCGGCTGTTTTCGATGACTGGAGATATAGAGAGTATCGATTATTGGCTGTTCGACGGATACTGGGATGCGGCCAGGGGTGAGGCCTCTCTGGTGCAGACCGGCTGGGGCGGCGCGCTGGGCATTGGCCCAATCTGGCAAATCGACGAAACAACAATTCGAAGCGAACAGGTGTTTTCAGCGCCGGAGGGGCCGGTTCAGACGATCGCACATATCTTTGTCATCACCGGTCCTGACGAGCACATCACGCGGACTGAAACGCGTGTCGGCGACGGAGACTGGATCGAAGGCCAGAGCCATACCTGGGTCCGCGAGGGCTGAAACAATATTCCCCCGAGCCTCGCCTGAACGGGTGAGGTGAGCGTAGTCTCGCAGATGTGATTCCATGAGCCGATTCACATCTGCGGGATAACGTTTGACGCAAGCACTGAAAATCCGGGCCGCCGTGCTCTTTCCGATGCCCTTGCCGGAGGCATTCGATTACGCTGTGCCGCAAGGTATGGAAGTGGTGCCGGGCGATCATGTCATGGCGCCGCTGGGCAAACGGTCCGCGCGCGGCGTGGTCTGGTCGCTCGCCCATGATGACGGTACGCGCAATCTCAAAACTTTGGACAGCGTGATTGGCGGCGCGCCTCTGGCACCGGGCAATCTGAAATTCATCGACTGGGCGGCGCGCTATCTTGTGGCATTGCCGGGCATTGTCTTGCGCGCCATGTTGCGCGGTGAGGACGCCTTGAAGGCCTCCCCAACGGACACATTCTATCAATTGTCGGGTAACGACCCCGCCCGGATGACCGACGCGCGCCAGCGTGTGCTGGACGCGGCGCATGCGCTGGGCGAGGCCAGCGCAGCTGATCTGGCACGCGAGGCCGGGGTTAGTTCGGGTGTTGTAACGGGTCTGTGCAAGGCGGGGGGGCTGATCCGGACCGAGCGAGCTACCGATTTGCCGTTTGATGTGCCCGACCCGGAAAAACCGGGCCTCGACCTTAGCGATTTACAGAAGGATGCCTCGGCGACGCTACGACGCCTGATTCAGGCGGGCGGATTTCAATCTGCCTTACTTGATGGCGTCACCGGGTCTGGCAAAACCGAAGTCTATTTTGAAGCCATAGCCGAGGCTTTACGCCAGAAACCGGATGGCCAAATTCTTGTTCTGCTCCCCGAAATTGCTCTGACACAGGCCATTATGAGCCGTTTCAACACCCGATTTGGCGCAGACCCTGCGGAATGGCATTCGGGGCTCAATCCCAAGCAGCGCAGACGGGTCTGGCGCGAGGTCAATGAGGGGCGAGCCCGAATCGTTGTGGGTGCGCGCTCGGCGCTGTTTTTGCCCTTTCGTGATTTGTCTCTGATCATTGTCGATGAAGAGCATGACCCGACCTACAAGCAGGGCGAGGGGCTGACCTATCAGGCGCGCGATCTGGCGGTGACCCGCGCCAAGATTGATGGTGCCTGCGCCATTCTGGCTTCGGCGACACCGTCGCTGGAAAGTCTGACCAATGCACGGGCCGGGCGGTATGTGCATATCCGATTGCCCGCGCGAATTGGCACGGCTGTGTTGCCGCAGATTTCAACGATTGATCTGCGCGAAACACCGGCGGAGGCCGGGCACTGGCTTTCGCCGCCACTCATTGACGCGATGCGCGAGACTTATTCGCTCAAGGAGCAAACGCTTCTCTATCTCAACCGGCGAGGTTATGCGCCGCTGGTTTTGTGCAAGGCATGCGGATACCGCCTGCATTCACCGCATACCGATACGCCATTGGTTGAGCACCGATATACCGGGCGGCTGGTCTGTCATCTGACGGGCTTTTCCATGCCAAAGCCGGATAAATGTCCCGAATGCGGCGAAAGGAATTCGCTGACCAGTATAGGGCCGGGCGTCGAACGGGTCGCCGAGGAAGTCAAAACGCTCTTTCCCGACGCCGTGATCGAAGTGTTTTCCTCCGACATTTCGGGCGGTGGCGAAGCGTTGCGCGAACTGGTCGCGCGGATGGAGCGTTCCGAGATCGATATTCTGGTCGGTACGCAAATCGCCGCGAAAGGTCATAATTTTCCCAATCTGACATTGGTCGGCGTCGTCGATGCCGATCTGGGCTTGGCGGGGGGTGATCCGCGCGCCGGGGAGCGGACCTATCAGACCCTGGTACAGGTTGCAGGTCGTGCGGGCCGGGCAGATCGTCCGGGGCGGGCGATATTGCAAACACATGACCCGGCCCATGATGCGATTGCAGCGCTGGTTGCCGGTGACCGCGACCGGTTTCTCGATGTCGAAAGCCAGGCGCGTGACATGCTCGGCCTGCCGCCCTTTGGGCGGCTGGCCTCGGTTGTGGTCAGCGCAGAGAGCGAAGCAAAGGTCATCGACATGGCGGCTGAATTCGCCCGAACGGCTCCGCGCGCTGATGGCGTGGAAATCTGGGGACCTGCAGAGCCGCGCTATGGCGTGGTCCGGGGGCGCTGGCGGCGGCGCTTGCTGATCCGCGCGGACAAGTCGGTGGACATCTCGGCCTATCTGGCCAGCTGGAAGGCGCGCGTGAAAATTCCCGCCTCGGTCCGCGTGGTCATGGATGTTGACCCCTACAGTTTTGTGTAACATGCCCATTGTGAAACCTGCCGGGGGCTCGCAAGACCATGATTGAATTTCTGACATCACCTGCTGTCTGGATGTCACTCCTGACGCTGACCTTCCTTGAAATCGTTCTGGGCGTGGACAATGTGGTCTTTGTCTCTGTCGCCTCGCAGCGTCTGGAAAAAGCCAAGCAGGCACAAGGTCGCAATATCGGTATCTGGTCCGGCGCAGCCATGCGCATCGTGCTTCTGTTCGGTCTCGTCTGGCTGACCGGGCTGACCCATGCCACCCTGTTTGAGCTGCCGGAATTCATGCGACCGCTGGCGAGCGCGGATCATCCGGAAGTCTTCATGGCGGTGACGCTCGAGGACGCCATTCTGTTTGGCGGCGGCTTGTTCCTGCTCTGGAAAGGCACACAGGAAATCCACGACACGATCGAGGGTCATGACGTCAATGTCGGCAAGTCCAAGACCTCCAGCATGACGTCCGTCATCATCCAGATGACCTTCATTAATACAGTGTTCTCGCTCGATTCCGTTCTGACGGCTGTGGGCATGACGCGCGATCTGGGCGGCGAGGGCGGACAGACTTTGCGTCTGATGGTCATGATCGCCGCAATCGTGGTTTCGACAATCGTCATGGTGGCGTCTGCCAAAAGTGTCGCCGGATTCCTGGAAAAGCACGCGACGGCAAAAATGTTGGCGCTCAGCTTTATCCTGCTGGTTGGTGTGGCACTCGTTGCCGATGGGCTCGGCTTTCACATTCCGCGTGGCTATCTCTACTTCGCGATCAGCTTCTCACTGCTGGTGGAAGTCCTGAACGTGCTCTACCGGAAGGAGCGCGCAAAGGCGCTGGCGAAAAAGGCCGAGCACTAAACGGCGCGAATGACACCAAACGGCTCAAGATCAACTTTTGGATCGTGTTCCAGAACCAGATTGGCGGCCGCTTCGCCAATCGCCGGCGCGAATTTGTAGCCATGTCCTGAGCAGGGAGAGAGTATCGTTACGCCCGGATCGCCGGGCAGATTGCCGATGATGAAGCGGTCGTCTTGTGTGCGCGTGAACCGGCAATCCATCATCATCTGTGTTTTGCCAACTGAACCGGGCAGCCAACGCTCAGCATTGGACCGCAGCAGGCCCTCATCTCTGGCGCTCGGTTCAAACCCGTCGCGCATATCCGGTCCACATTCGCCGAAATGGCCGTAGACGCCGATCTTCAATCCGTCCGCGTTCACAGGCGGCATGACATAAGGTCTCACACCATCTTCAGGCTCAACTTGAAAGACGGGCAAGGCGCTCAATTCCTTAAGCGGGTCAAACCAGGCCACGACCTGTCTTTCCACCGTCAGGGCGCTGTCGAGTTCTGGCACGAACTGCCCGGTCCAGGGGCCCGCCGCGATGACCAGTTTTCGCGCTGGGTGCGATCCGGTCCGAGTATCGACAACATAATGATCGCCCTCGCGCCGCCAGTCGGTGACACGCGTATTCCAGCGCAGATCGACCCCTGCCTTTACGGCCTGGCCTCGCATCCATGCATTCGCTGCATCTGACAGCAGCATGCCGGAATCGGGTGCAAAAACCGCTTCATAGTCATGGGGAATATCAAACGCCGGATAGCGTGCCATAACGCCTTCAGCGGTCAGGTGCTCATGGGTAATGCCGTGAGTGCGGGCTGTGTCTTCGGCCGCTTTGACGCCCGGTGCGCCTGCATATCCAATATCCAGTCCGCCGGTACGAATCAGAAAGTCGCGCCCGGCATCTCGCGCCATGTTTTTCCACAAGACATAGGCCCGGTTCAGCAAGGGCATATAGAGATCGCCCTCGCTGTAAACGCGGCGAATCACACGGGTGCGCCCATGGCTGGAGCCCTTGCTGTGCCCCGCCTCATATTGATCAAAGGCCAGAATTGAAGCCCCGGTCTGACTCAACTGCCAGGCGGTTGCCGAGCCCATCGCGCCAAGCCCAATGATGATGCAATCGTGCATGTCTGCCTGCCTGTTCGGGCCGCTGGCCCACCTGATCCACTTCACCGCTTTGGCGATTGCGCGGCCATGTTCGGAGACGCGACATGAAACCACAAGGCCATCAAGGTTGCCGCCCTCTCTCCCCTGTGCTAGAGCGGCGCCGGATTGATGAAAGAGG
>Ga0316204_10008902_pt1 | contig 13672 bp, 11 predicted proteins | sample 6monrhotite_MG_2_FD_205661 | JGI IMG/M metagenome (GOLD analysis project Ga0316204, IMG submission 205661) | Microbial mat bacterial communities from mineral coupon in-situ incubated in ocean water Damariscotta River, Maine, United States -... | ecosystem: Environmental > Aquatic > Marine >... | reverse complement strand
ATAAAGTACCATTCAGTGTTGTGAACCGCTTGCTGACCAAAAAAGAAGTCGGCGATGTTATTGACCAAGTTTACCGTCACACCGGGCAGAAAGACACGGTTCTATTTGCCGATGCGATCATGGGGCTCGGCTTCCGCCACGCCTGTAAAGCCGGTATTTCCTTTGGTAAGGATGATATGATCATTCCTGAATCGAAAGACGGCACGGTTGACGAGACCAAAGTCCTGGTGGCTGACTATGAGCAGCAATATCAAGATGGTCTGATCACACAGCAGGAAAAATACAACAAAGTGATCGACGCCTGGTCCCGCTGTGGTGACACGGTTGCGAACGCCATGATGGACGAACTGGCGGCAACGCCTGAGGACGAAGATGGCCGTGAGCGTGAGATCAACGCGATTTACATGATGAGCCACTCTGGCGCACGTGGGTCACCGGCACAGATGAAACAGTTGGGCGGTATGCGCGGCTTGATGGCCAAACCTTCCGGTGAGATTATTGAAACACCGATTATCTCGAACTTTAAAGAAGGTCTGACCGTTCTTGAATATTTCAACTCCACCCACGGTGCCCGTAAGGGTCTCGCGGATACGGCGCTGAAAACTGCCAACTCGGGTTATCTGACCCGCCGTCTGGTTGATGTTTCTCAAGATTGTACGATTGTTGAAAATGACTGTGGCACCGAAAATGCACTGGAGATGAAAGCCATCGTCCAGGGTGGTTCGGTCATCGCATCGCTTGGCGAACGCATCCTTGGCCGGACCATGGCCGAAGATATTGTCGACAGCAAAGATGACAGCGTCGTAATCAAGTCTGGCACCTTGCTGGACGAAGCGGCGATCAAGGTAATCGAAGAGCTCGGCATTCAGTCCGCGCGCATTCGCTCACCGCTGGTTTGTGAATCCAAAATGGGTGTTTGTGGCACCTGTTACGGACGTGACCTTGCCCGCGGTACGCCGGTCAACATCGGTGAAGCGGTCGGCGTTATCGCTGCCCAGTCCATCGGTGAGCCAGGGACGCAGCTAACGATGCGGACCTTCCACATCGGCGGCGCGGCACAGCTCAACGAACAATCGAACCTGGAAGCAGTAGCAGAAGGTACGGTTGAATATCGCGATATGCCAGTGATAGAGGACAAGGACGGGCGCTTCCTGTCACTTGCTCGTTCGGGTGAAATTGCGGTGATCGATAACGAAGGTCGTGAGCGTAGTGCCGACAAGGTGCCTTACGGTACCAATGTACTGGTCAAGGATGGCGCGAAAGTTAAACTGGGCGATCGTCTGGCCGAATGGGATCCATTCACCATGCCAATGATTACCGAGAAACCCGGTGTCATCAAATATCAGGACGTTATCGAAGGCAAAACGATGACTGAGCAAACCGATGAAGCGACCGGTATCGCACAACGTGTGATTACCGAATATCGCGCTTCGGGCCGCGGTGCCAATAAAGAGGATCTGCGTCCACGTATGACCCTGCTTGATGAAAATAGCGGCGAAGCTGGCCGGTATATGCTTGCCAATGGCGCTACGCTCTCCGTGACCGATGGTCAGGAAGTGGTCGCTGGTGATATTATCGCTCGTGTCTCTCGCGAAGCTGCGAAAACCCGTGATATTACGGGTGGTCTGCCACGTGTGGCCGAACTGTTCGAAGCGCGTATTCCGAAAGACAACTCGATCATCGCGAAAATCGATGGCCGGATTGAATTCGTCCGTGACTATAAAGCGAAACGCAAAATCGCAATTGTTCCGGAAGAAGGCGATCCAGTAGAATATCTCGTACCAAAGACGAAAGTCATCGACGTACAAGAAGGCGATCTGGTCAAGAAAGGCGACAATCTTGTTTCCGGTTCACCAGATCCACATGACATTCTTGAAGTCATGGGCGTCGAAGCACTGGCTGAGTATCTGGTTGCGGAAATTCAGGAAGTTTATCGTCTGCAAGGCGTGAAAATCAACGATAAGCACATCGAGACGATTGTTCGTCAGATGCTGCAGAAAGTTGAAATCACCAATGGCGGCGACACCACGCTTCTTCCTGGCGAGCAGATCGACAAGGAAGAGATGCTGGAATATAATGCCAAGCTAACCAAGAAACAGGCACCTGCCGAAGGTAAACCGGTTCTCTTGGGTATCACCAAGGCATCGTTGCAAACACGTAGCTTTATCTCTGCTGCTTCGTTCCAGGAAACCACGCGGGTGCTTACCCAAGCGGCGGTTGAGGGCAAGAAGGACACGTTGATCGGTCTCAAAGAGAACGTCATTGTGGGTCGTCTGATCCCGGCTGGTACTGGCGCCGGTATGAACCGTGCCCGTATCGCAGCATCTTCAAAAGATGCCGCACTGCGCGCCCAGCAACAAAAAATGCTGGATGCCATGCAGGCCGCAGAAGATCTGAGAGCTGAGGAAACTGCCGCAGCAGCATCAGGTGCAACCGCCACTGCCGAAGCAGAGCCAACAGCTGAAGATGTCTTTGGTGAAGCACCGGCTGAAGAAGTGGTTGCTGAAGAAGCCGCTCCAGTCGAGGAAACGCCTGCACCAGAAGCGGAAGCTAGCGAAGAAGACTAGACTTTCGGCTGAACCGAACAAAAAAGAAGCCCCGCAGGAGACAATCCAGCGGGGCTTTTTTTGCACCAGTGCCGGTGTACCGGCGACAAGGGGGGGGACCCACCGAAACACTAGCCTATCCGAAAGCAGCAACCCTATCCAATATCCTCATCACAATTCTGATCCCAAAGCATTTCCCATTAAGGCAGCCCACTAAACGGCGGCTTATTCGAATGCCCCCGGATCGAAATCTTGCACGATATATGTTGAACAGCTACGCGCACTGCTGGTTTCGGAATTAAACCTGAAGCGCAGAAATTTGATCCTTGGCATGTGCAACAATACTGTCACCCTTCATCATCTGCTGATCTGCTGCGATGATCGTAACATCTTGAATACCAATAAAACCCAGCACATGGTGTAGATATCCAGAGGCAAAGTCGGCGTCGCTTCCCACTTCGGTTCCGCCCGATGCGATCACCACATAGGCCTTCTTTCCAGTCAACAATCCCTCTGGTCCGGTCGGTGTATATTGGAAAGTCTTGCCGGCCCTGGCAATCATATCAATCCACGCTTTGAGTGTGGCGGGAATACCGAAGTTATAGATGGGCGCTCCAATCACCAGTGTATCGGCAGCTTCTATTTCCGCCACCAGCTGATCCGATAGCACAAGTTCGGCTTTTTGCTCGTCGCTGCGTTCGATCTCGTCATTGAAATTGGCGCCGACCCATATTTCTGTCACAAATGGCAATCCGCCAGCCAGGTCTCGTGTAACAATGTTGTCAGCATCCAGCTTATCTACCAGCGCATCGGTCAACGCGCGCGAGGATGACCCTGTTTGACGGGCACTTGCATCAATGCGGAGGATATTTTTGGTCTGTGTCATGGGTAGTTCCTTTTCATTCAGTTTAGGTGTGTGGGGCCGGAGGAACGTCTGATTGTCAGGGGAGGATCAACGCCCCTCCGGTTGCAGGTATTAATGAGTGCGCTCAAAACCTTCGACGAACACCAATTCGGCATCGCCAAGCGCTTCGATCTTCAACGAAGTGACGTCTCGGATCGCCAGAGCATCGCGTGCGGCAATCTCCTCGCCATTTATTCGCAAACGGCCGGATGATCCGACCAGATAGATGCGGCCGCCATCGGCAACCTGATGCTCGATCAACGTCCCGGAAGCCAGCGTTGCGCCATATAGCCGTGCATCGGCACGGATCATCAGCGCTCCGTTTTCGATATCCTCGTCAAAGCCACTGGCGAGAATTTCCAAGCTGTCGGCGCGATCACCTTTTGGGAAAGCTTTCGCATCCCAGCGTGCACTACCGCCCGGTAGGCGTGGTTCAATCCAGATTTGAAAAAGCTTAGTCTGCTCGTCTTCCAGATTATATTCGCTGTGCATAATGCCCTTGCCAGCGCTCATCACCTGCACGTCACCGGCCTCGGTTCGGCCTTCGTTACCCATATTATCGCGGTGGGTAATCGCCCCCTCGCGAACATAGGTGATGATTTCCATGTCCTTGTGACCATGCATTGGGAAACCGGTTTGCGGGTTGATTTCATCATCATTCCACACCCGGACCGGACCGAAACCCATCCATTTCGGGTCCCAATATTTGCCAAAAGAAAAATGGTGGCGTGCCTGCAACCATTCGTGATCGATATGGGCCAGGTCTCTGAAAGTGCGTTTCTCTATCATGGTCATACTCCTGTCTGAGCGAAGTCTTGCCGCTCGAATTGAAGCTGAGATAGGGTTGTTTATTAGTTTCCTAAATAGACAATATAGAATTTGATTGTTTCTATTTTTTTACTAATATGTTTTTATGACTTTACCCGATTATGAAGCTTGGGCGATATTTGCCACAGTAGCGAGACTGGGTAGTTTCACAGCTGCGGCCAAAGAGCTAAACCTCTCCAAACCGACCATTTCAAAAGCAATAACAAGATTGGAACAAAGTCTTGGTACGGTGATTTTCCATCGCACATCACGCAAGATTTCGCTCTCTACTGCCGGTCTATCGCTCCTTCCCCATGCTCAAAAAATCTCACATGATGGTGATCTGGCAATGGAAGCGGCGCGCAGCACCACACATTTGCTAAGCGGTCGGGTTAGAATGGCTGCCCCGCTTAGTTACGGCCTTTCCCACTTATCCCCTGTCATCGCCAGTTTTATGACCAAATACCCTGAAATTGATGTTGATATTCAGTTGAGTGATGCGCGTGTCGATCTTGTAGAGGAAGGGTTCGACCTTGCCGTCCGTATTGCCGCCTTGCCGGACAGCAGCCTGCGCGCGATCAAATTGCGTTCGATCGAGCGGCATTTCGTCACCTCTCCTGCCTATATCAAGAACAAGGGGGAGCCGTCGCACGCGTCCGAGCTCAGTGAACATGATTGCTTCATTTATTCCAATCTGGCCACACCCGAACTTTGGCATCTTCGCGGTCCAAACAGCGAAGAAGTTAGTGTTCAACCAAAATGCCGTCTGCGAACCAATAATGGCGCACTCGAACTGACGTCACTGGTCGCTGGTCACGGAATCAGCAATTTGCCCGATTTTCTGATCGATGATTATGTCCGGTCCGGCAGTCTGGTGACGATTCTCGATGACTGGCATTTCGAACCAATTAACCTCAATATCGTCATGCCACCTTCCCCGCTAAGACCGGCGCGCGTGAATGCACTAATAGATCATCTCAAAGACAATTTGACCTAATATGACATCAATAAGGGACGAACACATAACTGCCGTTCCAACTGCCATATTTACCCGTGCTCACTCCATTTCTGGAACTCCCCCTATAGCTGCCAAGTCCGCCAACCATCCGGAATCGAACAAGACCACCGGTATTGCCAATCACGCCGGCATGAACAGCGGCGCGGCAGATCTTCGAATCATCAGTATATGTTCCCGAACCCCATACAGATCCGGCTCGCGTTTCGGAGCCCGAACAGCGGCATTCAACCGTCCGACCAGATGCCCTGTACTGGGCCGCATTGGCCGGACAAAATGCCCGCTGTGCCGCGCCTCCGTTCGAAAATCTATTGTTGGCAAACTGGAAGCTGCCCCGCCATGCGCCATAGTTACCGCTATTGACACTATTGGCGGAACTTCCACGATAGCTGTTGCGCGGTCCGACCATACGAAATGATATATTGCCGCCCGATAAACCTATGATCCCGGCATGCATCGCGGCTCTGCAAATCTTGGAATCATCTGTATAAGTCCCGGTGCCCCAGACTGAACCCCCGCGGGTTTCAGAACCGGAACAGCTACAGGTAATTGTTCGGCCGCTACCTCTGTAGCTAACGGCGGTTGAAGGGCAAAAAGCCCTGTTGGACCTATTGCCACTTGTACCGGAAACGGTTCCGCCGCCAGATGATCCGCTAAACCGGAAACTGCCTCCAAAGCTGCCCCATTTGCCGCTTGTAACACCGTTGCTATTGCTACCGGCATAGCTGCGTAGTCCGCCGCTTGCCTGAATTGTAACAATCCCGCCATTGCTGGAAATCACTCCGGCATGGACAGCCGCACGGCAGATACGAGAATCGTCGGTATAAGTGCCTGATCCCCAAACCGACCCCGAAGTGGATGCGGCCCTTGAACATCGACACCGCATGCTCCGCCCCGTACCTCGCAGCGAGGACGCGTTCGATGGACAGGCCGGAACATTGGACTGCAAGGCGAAAGGTAACGGACTGAATGGAGCCGAAGCTATTGGCGCGACTTGGGCGTTAACTGAGCTGGCATTGCTCAATGCAAATGTTGCAATTGCCAAGGCAAACAAGAAAGCGCGAGTGGTTATGACGAGATTGGACAAAGGACTCCCCCTCTTTTGGGTTGCGACCTCGAAACCACCCTAGCAAAATTATCCGAGATTTCAAAATATCGTTCAAATTCGATATTTCAGCTAGATGCTTCTACTCGATCAAATGCGCTGCTAAGCAACAGAAATGCCAATTGAGACCATCATTCTCTTTGTAGTTGCCGACCTGATGATTTGCCTGACACCCGGACCGGCAACCATGGTGACGGTGAGTCACGCATTGCCGCCAAGTCCCGCTGGAGGAATGCGCGGCGCGCTTGGTCCGATCGTGGGAGTCAATATTGGCAATTTCATCTGGTATGGGTTAACGGCTTTTGGGCTGGTTGCGCTGATCCAGGCCATGCCGGTCGTCTATTCCGTACTGCGCTGGATTGGTGTCGCCTATCTAGCGTGGATGGGATTGCAGATGCTTCGAGGCAGCGAAAACCGTATTGGCGGTGCCGCAGTCCAAAGCGTTAATTTTCATCAGGGTTTTTTAAATGGACTTGCCGTGCATATGTCCAACCCCAAAGCCCTGATGTTCTATGTCGCTTTCATACCTCCGTTTATTGATCCTTCGGGAAATCTGTTTTTGCAATTCGCGATATTGGCCGGCTTGACCGTATTGACCGAAACGACCGGCCTCACATTCTACGCCGCGCTGGCATCCAAAGCGCGAAACCTGGGCAATAGCGAGAAAACTCAACCAATTTTCCAGAAAATTGCAGCTATAGTGCTTATCGGTGCTGCCGTGATACTGACCTGGTGGAACGTGAGTGACCGCGACATGCAAAGCGTGTTCAACTATTCGAAAGGCACCTCCGTCTAGATGTCTAGAATGTATCGGTATTTGCTTCCCATTTTTGCTCTATCTTGCGCTGTACCATCGCTGGCAGAGGAAAAACCAAAAGCTGGGATTACATCCGGGACGATTGCGGCGCTGAAACACCTCCAATCACTCGACCAGCGGATGAATGCCATTGGATTTCGTCTTGTCACCGCCAATGAGCCCTTTTGCAAAACCAAATCGCCCCGCGCAGGATTGATGCTGCACGCTATTGGGCAATATGGCGATCAGGCAGCAGCCCGCCTTGCGCTCGATTTTGATGGGCCAATAGCGATCAATGCTGTCGCACCCGATAGCCCGGCTGCGAAAGCAAATCTCACCCCCGGCAATGGCATGCTAGCGATAAATGGCCTGGCCATTTCAGATATCACGATCGACGATGCATCGCTGCGAGAGGAAAAACCCGCCTACCGCCGCCTTGCCGCAGTAAATGCAGCAATGGTTGCTGCTTTGGGCCTGGGTCCTACGCAATTGACGATAAGCACTGGTATCCAAAAACAGATTGTCTCAATACTTCCCGTTCAAGCCTGCGCAAGCCAGTTTCAAATAGAGGTAAGCAATGACCGGAAGGCATCGGCCAACGGGAAGATGGTGAGCATATCCTCACAGCTTGCAGATTATTTTCTTAGCGATGACGAGTTTGCCGCCGTGGTTGCGCATGAGCTGGCGCATAATGTCTTGCGGCATAAGGCACGGCTTAACGCTCAAAAGGTCAATCGCGGGTTTTTCGGCCAATTTGGTAAAAGCGCCAGCCGCATAAAACAAACCGAGATTGAAGCGGACCGTCTATCCATCTGGTTAATGGCCAATGCCGGATATGACCCACAAGCCGCCATTCGTTTTTGGACCCGTTATGGCAAGGAACATGGCAAGGGGATCTTCTCTGCCTCCACCCATTATCGTTGGAAAAAGCGAGTAAAACTATTTGAGGAAGAAATAGCAAAAATGAAGACAGCTGAGATTGTGGATGGAAAAATCTCACCGCCTTTGCTGGCAATGCCTGCTCAATAATCGTCGCTGTAACGGTCTTTGCAATAGCGGCGATCATCTTTGTTTTGCGCCTGATCGAGGCATTCTTCGCGTTGCTTTTTTCTTTCAGCCAAAACCTTTCGGCCCACATCCTCTTCCTTCTCGGATTGGGTTTGCGTTGTCGCATCAACGGCCGTTTCAACCACTGTTCCCGCTGCCTTGAACGGCGCGGATATAATCTTGCTAGCGACGCATCCTGAAAGCATCAATGGTATCATTGAAGCCGAAACCAGAGTAATTGCACGCACGATATTCTCCTCTTCGGCATCTCGATGCGCTTGTCAGACTGAAACTAACCTGAACACTGTATCAGCTTTCTGCCAATAGCCTCTGAGCCATTTCCCGGGTATCAGCGCCAATTTCAGGATGTGCAAGCGCGAGCGCCAGGTTAGCTTCAACATATCCCTGTTTTGATCCGCAGTCGTATCGTTTGCCGTCAAAGGTCATACCGTGAAAGGGCTGCTGGCCAATCATCTGCGCCATCGCATCGGTAAGCTGGATTTCACCGCCTGCACCGGCTTCCTGTGTTTCCAATATGCGCATCACTTCCGGTTGCAATATGTAGCGGCCGGGCAGAATCAGGTTGGATGGTGCGGTTCCGGCCGCAGGTTTCTCAACCAGTCCTTTGACTTCGGTGATCGGCCCGTCGCGTTCACCCGGATCAATCACACCATAAGAGGGCGTATCCTCGATCGGTATTTCGAGCGCACAAACAACATTGCCGCCAAGCTGGTTATACGCATCGACCATCTGCTTCATACATCCGGGTTCACCAACCATAAATTCATCGGGAAGGAAAATCGCAAATGGTTCATCACCGACAATTTCGCGCGCGCACCAGATTGCGTGCCCGAGACCCAGTGGTTCCTGTTGTCGGACAAAAACACAGTCGCCCGGTTTCAGACGGGTACCCTCCAGCACAGACCGGTCCTTGTCCCGGTCACCCATGGTCCGCTCGAGCTCATAGGCCATATCGAAATGGTCTTCGATCATACCCTTGCCCCGCCCATTGACGAAGATCATCTGCTCGATACCCGCCTCAAGAGCCTCATCAACTGCATATTGCAACAATGGACGATCAACGATCGGAAAAAGTTCCTTTGGCATCACCTTGGTCGCAGGGAGAAACCGTGTTCCCATGCCCGCAACCGGAAAAACCGCTTTCTTAATTGGCTTCATACGTTCGCGCTGTCCTTTAGCTTATCGGCAAAACTGGTGCGCAGCTTCTGCAACTTTGGCGGAATAGTTGCAACACAATAGGGATTGCCCCGCCCTTCGTCCGCCCAATATTGCTGGTGGTAATCTTCAGCTACATACCAGGTGGCCGGTCCTTCAATGGTTGTGACAATAGGATCTGCCCGATCCTCTGCCGCCCGTTCAATAGCACCTTCGGCGTCTGTGCGTTGTTCGTCACTTAACGGGAAAATCGCGGACCGATACTGTGTTCCGATATCATTGCCCTGCCGGTTAAGTTGTGTCGGATCGTGGGTGGCAAAAAATATATCCAGCAGGTCGGAATAGCTCACTATTTCGTCATCAAAGCCAATTTTAATCCCCTCGGCATGACCCGTGGTTCCGGAGCAAACCTCACGATAGGTAGGATTGGCGTTGTCGCCGCCAATATAGCCGCTCTCGACCGATTGTACGCCGGCGATGTCGTTAAAGACAGCTTCGGTACACCAGAAACAGCCACCGGCAAAAATCGCCTCCTGCATTGTCATAACTTGCTCCTTTCAAGCGAGTGCCGGTTCTTTGGGAAAACCAGATTCACTGCCGCCATTCTCTTTCTTCAGTCGCCTCGTCTCTTCTGTTCACGCAACCTACAGATACATTGCTGTGGTAACCACCCGTCACCTTCAGCAGTTTTCTCTTCTTTATAAGCCTGCTTAATTCACGATTGGATTTGATCAAAATGGAAACTGTAATTTGTAACTAAAAGGGCCGGATTAGTGATCCAGCCCTTTTTTGTGATTGGTGATCTTTTATTAAGTTTCAGCCCGCGTCGCTGTCTACATCCTGCCCGCTTTCGCCCAGAATTTTGTAAACAAAGCCAGCCAGAATTGCACCGACAACAGGCGCAACCCAGAAGATCCAAAGCTGTGACAGCGCGATACCGCCCTCGATCAAAGCCGGACCGGTACTGCGCGCCGGATTGACCGAAGTGTTGGTCACCGGAATGCTGATCAAGTGGATCAAAGTCAGCCCCAAACCGATGGCAAGCGGCGCAAATCCCGCTGGCGCACGACCATCGGTCGCACCCAGAATGATCATCAGGAAGAAGAAGGTTAGAAGTACTTCGATCGCAATCCCAGCGCCCATGGTATAACCGCCAGGTGATTTTTCACCCACGCCATTTGCCGCCAAACCATTGGTGGCAAGATTGTAATCCGGATTGCCTGTCGCGATCATATAGAGCGCGCCCGCAGCAACTAGGGCCCCGACAACCTGCGCGATGATGTAAACCGGAATCTCATTGGCCGGAAATCGGCCGCCAGCCCAAAGTCCCAGCGTAACCGCGGGATTGAGGTGACAACCGCTGATATGGCCAATGGCATAGGCCATGGTCACCACTGTAAGTCCAAATGCCAGCGAAACACCAAGCAATCCGATACCCACTTCCGGAAAGGCTGCCGCGATTACCGCGCTGCCGCACCCGCCAAACACGAGCCAGAAGGTCCCCAAAAATTCTGCCAATGACTTTTGCATCGTTGTCATGATTCTTCCCCTAATGATATTTAAACACAACTAAAGCACCCGAGTTTGGGTCGCTTGGCAGAAGGTTTAGCCTAAGAAGAGAAAAATCCCAAATTTCTGGGCGTTAGGACTTGTAACATGTTGTTTCAGGATTGTACCGCCGCCCGGCGCAGGCGGTCATTAATGGCCTGACCCATGCCTGTTTCGGGAATGGCAGCAATAGCAATTTTGGCTTGGTCAGCTGCATCGGCCAAGTGCAAGGCTGCAAAAAGATTTGCCGCTGTTTCCGCCAAGTCACCGGATTGTGATAGATTCACATGTCCGGCGATGCTGCCAAATCCAATGTAAAACTCATCCGTTTTGGCCTGTTCGACGTTCAATCGCACCGGTTTTGAGGGTGCATAATGACTGGCTAGCTGGCCGGGCGCTTCAATCTTTTGATTGGCGATTGCCGCCGGTTTTAGACCGGAGGCTTCAATCAACATCTCCTCTGTCACCGGACCGGGGCGCAATATTTGATAGCCACCTTCCCGCACCGCAACAATCGTCGATTCCAATCCCTGTTCGCACGGTCCGCCGTCGAGAATAATAGGTTGATCGGATCCCAGGCTTTCTCGCACATGCTCGGCCGTCGTAGGGCTGATACCGCCACTTTTATTGGCAGACGGTGCCGCGAGATTAAGGTTCGACGCATCCAGCAATTCGCGCATTATCGGATGCTTGGGATTGCGTATGGCAATGGTGTCCAACCCTGCGGTCACCGCTTCCGTGACGGAGCGCTGCTCGGTTTTCGGTAGAACCAAAGTCATCGGGCCCGGCCAGAACATTTCGGCCAGTTTTAAGGCGAGGGGGTTAAATTGGCCGAGTTGCTGAGCCGCATTCAAACCCGGGACATGCACAATGAGCGGATTAAAATCGGGCCGCCCTTTGGTGCGATAGATTTGCGCCACAGCCTCTGCATTACTGGCATCAGCGGCAAGACCGTAAACAGTCTCCGTCGGCACAGCGACTAAGCCGCCGGCGCGCAAATGTGCCGCGGCTTTTTCAACTATGCCCATTTGTTCGTTTGAGCCTGTCATGACGCTGCGCTATAGCGCCGCCGAGCAACAATAACCAAGTCTCAATAAACAGCGGAATGAATCATGACCTTTACAGCGCCCAGTCGGGAACAAAATTTTGTCCTAAAACATATTGCCGGGATTGGTGAATTGGCGGAGCATGAACGCTTTGCTGGCGCCAGCGAAGATATGGTGGAAGCCATTGTCGAAGGTATTGGTCAGTTTGCGATGGGTGAATTTGCTCCCATTAATCGCATTGGCGATACGGTGGGTGCAAGATGGAAAGATGGAGCGGTCACCACACCAGAAGGTTTCAAAGAAGCCTATCAGCAGTTTGTTGAGGGTGGCTGGGCTTCAATCGACGGTCCAGAGGATTTTGGCGGGCAGGGCCTTCCCTATTCGCTTTCGGCGCTGATTCTGGAGACCTGCGGCGCGGCCAATTTTGCTTTCACTCTTTGCCCGATGCTTAGTTTCGGCGCGATTGAAGCTTTGCACGTGCATGGCAGCGATGAGCAAAAAGCGAAATATCTTCCCAACCTGGTTTCCGGCGCATGGACCGGCACGATGAACCTGACAGAACCGCAGGCTGGCAGCGACGTGGGCGCGCTTCGTTCAACTGCAGAGCCCATCACCGAGGGCGAGCATGCCGGAAAGTATAAAATCAAAGGGCAAAAGATTTTCATCACTTTTGGTGAGCATGACCTGACCGATAATATTATTCACCTGGTACTGGCACGTACGCCGGATGCTCCAGAGGGAACGCGCGGAATTTCTCTGTTCATTGTTCCCAAGAACCATATTAACGACGATGGCAGCATCGGCGCGTTCAACGATGCACGTTGTGTTTCCATTGAGCATAAAATTGGCATTCATGGTTCACCGACATGTGTCATGGCTTATGGCGAAGAAAACGAGTGTATAGGGGAGCTCATCGGCGGCGAATTTGGCGGAATGAAAGCCATGTTCACGATGATGAACAATGCGCGCATTAACGTCGGCTCGCAGGGCGTACAGATTGCCGAACGCGCAACACAGCAAGCAAGTCATTTCGCAATGGAGCGCGTGCAATCAGCGCGCGCTGGCAGCGGCACCAAGGACCCCGTTGCCATTGTCGAGCATCCCGATGTCCGGCGTATGTTGCTGCGCTCCAAGGCACTGACTCAAGCAGCACGTGCTTTACTATATTACGCAACCTCATCCGTTGACCGCGCTACATTGGGTATTGAAGGCGCTAAATCGCGAGCGGAAATCCTCACGCCTCTGATCAAAGGCTATGGCACCGATATCGGGAATGAAGTCGCCTCCATCGGGGTACAAGTTCATGGCGGCATGGGCTTTATCGAGGAAACTGGCGCAGGCCAGCATTTCCGTGATGCGCGGATTGCGCCTATTTACGAAGGCACTAACGGCATTCAGGCCGCTGATCTGGTCGGGCGCAAACTTGGGCTTGATGGCGGCGATACGATGATGACACTCATCGCCGATATCAAAGCCGAGGCTCAGAATGACGATAGCCTGATGACTTTGGCAATGATGTGCGAGGATGTGGCCAATTGGATGGCCGGAGGAGACGCCTCCATCGATGACCGGCTGGCAGGTAGCTATCCCTTCATGACCATGTTGGCGACCGCAACTTGCGGGATGCTAATGGCCAAGCAGCACCGCATTGCCAGGGCAGAACTGGCAGGTGGCGATGATCC
>Ga0316204_10008901_pt1 | contig 13673 bp, 12 predicted proteins | sample 6monrhotite_MG_2_FD_205661 | JGI IMG/M metagenome (GOLD analysis project Ga0316204, IMG submission 205661) | Microbial mat bacterial communities from mineral coupon in-situ incubated in ocean water Damariscotta River, Maine, United States -... | ecosystem: Environmental > Aquatic > Marine >... | reverse complement strand
TATGGATTTACCGAATTCCTGCGGGAGCTACTTGAGCTCGAACAACCAGAATACATCGCCTGCGCCTTCGACGCTAAACAGACCAATTCCTACCGCCGTGAGATCTTTCCAGATTACAAGGCCAACCGGCCACCGGCACCTGCCGAATTAAAGAGCCAGTTTAAACACTGCCGTGATTTCTGCCGGGCAGCTGGTATCGCCGACTTCTCCAGTAATCGTTTTGAAGGTGACGATATCATCGGCACTCTGGCTACAAAACTGCGTGAAGACGGCTTTAGAATCACCATTCTCAGTGCCGACAAAGACCTCGCACAGTTACTTAAACCAGGTGACGTATGGTGGGATTATGCACGCAATAAAATACTGCATTATAAAGACGTGGAGAAAAATTTTGGCGTAAGACCAGAGTTGATTGCAGACTTACTGGCTTTGAGCGGCGACAAAGTTGACAACATTCCAGGCATACCAGGCATCGGTTACAAGATGGCATCCAACCTGCTGAAGAAGTACCCTGGTGTCGAACACATCATGGAAAATATTGAAAAGATTTCCGAAATGAAATTTCGTGGTTCAAAACGCATTCAAGCACTAGTCGAACAGCATCAGCATATCTTGCCGATGACCAAACAACTCACCACAATTGTCACCGACGCTGAATTCAAAGGCCCCAAAAATGATATCCGCTGGTCAGGTATAAATGAAGACGCAATGATTACCATGTTCAACCGGTTGGATGCTGCAAGAGCACGTCGTGAGCGCTGGTATAACATACAGCCTGCTTTTTAAAAATTAAAATCTTTTACTTCTCTGTGTGAGAGATCTTAAGCAAATCACTACAACCTTGATCATCCTCTTCAACAAACCATTCGACGTACTCTGCCAGTTTACCGATGAACAAGGCCGCCGTACACTTGCAGACTTTATCAAACAAAAGAATGTTTACGCCGCAGGCAGACTGGACCGTGATAGCGAAGGACTGGTCCTGCTCACTGACAACGGAAAGCTGCAAAATAAAATCACCGAGCCAAAGAACAAGTTGCAAAAAACCTATTGGGTTCAGGTCGAAGGTGAAATCACAAACGAGGCTATCACGCAATTAAAGAATGGTGTAAAACTCAAAGACGGTTTAACCCGGCCAGCAAAAGCAAAAATAATTTCTGAACCTGAAGGACTATGGCCCAGGGTACCGCCTATCCGTGAACGAAAACACATACCTACATCATGGTTGGAATTAAGTATTACAGAAGGGCGTAATCGACAGGTGAGGCGAATGACTGCAGCCACAGGTTTTCCAACCTTACGGCTGATCCGATATAGCATTGGTCAATGGACGATAGAAAACATAGATGATGGCAGCTACGTTATCGCCCAAGATTAGCATAAACAGAAAAGACGACGTTACTGCTTCAATAATACCAAAGCATTAGCGACAGACTGCTCATCAATGGTGTTGAATGTCGTTTCATCAGAAACAGTAATTGCACCGGCAACATCTATCCAGCCAGCACCATTCAACCATTCAGGCAATTCAACTGCGCCCTGAAATTTTCTTGGTACGACATAACAACGACCTTTTCGATACAGGCAGTTGAAAGCCTGGTCATGCATAGTCAACTGATCCAGGTACTGCCATGAAGATCCTGCATCGGAAAAACTTTTTACTGCTAAAGGATATTCAAACTCTCCACTATTATGATGCCATTGCTCTTTTTCTATCGAGAAGTCCTGTTCGCGAATAAACCCCTGGAAGTGAAAATGGTTTACCGATGCACCAGCCGCCAGGCTGTTATAACCAATACCAAATCCTGGAAACTTTTCCTCCATTTCTTCGACCAGCGAAAACACATACTGGTGCGAGTCCTGCGTCAAAAGTTGTGAACTGTTATTTTCCGGAGATATGACGATGAGCAGATGATATTCAGAAAATGGAAACTTGTTATAAAGCACTCGAGAATTCACGCCCTTGTACTTCCCTTCCCATAATATCTCAGGCTTTAAAAATGGTTTATTAAAGTGGAACTTGTTTTCATCATACGGCTGTTTTATAGAGCTTAAAATTTGAGATGCAGCACGTGCTGGACGCAATTGGCGAATCGGATTTAAGGCAATTTCCCAGTCGCCAATATTATTATATTGCCAGACCGGGACATCATCTAAATCAACCTCGAGCAATCTCTCAAAAACAGCAACGTCATCCGCTGCTGCTTTAATTTTTCCTGTAGAAAATTTACTCTTGAGTACAGAAAATGTGTTCTTTAGATCAGCATCCAGCTCACTTTTTAAGAATTCATCCTGATGGCTATTCGCCATAACAAGAATAAATGCACCCATCTCATCATCGGAAAGCATGCCTTTTAACTTTGTTACGAACAGTTGTTTAAGTTGATTTATATCTTCAGCAATATACATAAATAAAATATAACCACAGAGACTTATATTTGCTGCGCCTACAACGCACCAAACTTAATAAGTTTTTCTCTGAGTACTCTGTATCTCTGCGTTTAAGAAGTTATTAAGGCATGCTGCGTTTACTGCGCAGCCATTTGGTTAGCGGCTCCCAGTCTTCCAGGTCCTGATAGACCTGTGATGGCGCCATTTCGAATACACCTATCCCGCGCTCCTCTGCACGGATATAATTTTGTGTATCACGCAAGGTAGCTATGTAAGGCAATTTCATTGACTTAATAAATTCATAAAGCTCAGAAAATATGATCGTGTTTTCACGCACACGATTTGCGATTACGCCAATTTTCACTTCTTTGCGTGCGACACGGCTATTCTTCTGAACCTCTTCCATGTATTTTATTGCTGCACGCATATCGATAGGTGAAGGCAACACAGGAAATAAAACAGTTTCGGCCTTTCTCATCAATTGGGTCAGCTCTTTTCCATGAACACGTGCCGGGGCATCCATAATCACATAATCGGTATCTTTTGGCACACGTAGCGGATCTTTATGTGCGGCGATACCTTCGATAGGCGGCCACTTTTCGTCACGCGCTTCCAACCATGCCATGCTAGATTCCTGCGGATCAAAATCTGCCAGCACGACCTTTTTACCCATCTCAGAAGCAAAGTAACTTGCCAGATTAGTGGATATGGTACTTTTACCACAGCCACCTTTGGCGTTTAACACCAGTATCGTCTTCATCGTTATCCTCTCTTGTTTTATACCGCACATATTGTATGTAATAGAAAAATATTACACGAATTAAAATATGAGTTTACAAAATATTATTCAACGTACCAATTTGGTGCGCAGCGCACCAGATTATTGCAACTTTAATACGCATACATTCGTGAAATTTTAACAAAATCTTCATAACTATTTGAAAATAAATGCGTTATATTTTGCTCGCCATTTTGGCATAGTAATTGCTCTATTGAACTTACGCAGTTGGCGCATGTAAGAAATGATACAAAAAGGAGAAAATGATGGTTGATTTTAAAAAGCAAATGGCCGTGGCACTAACCATGTCTGCCATTTTTATCATATTAAATATTATTGCCGTTACATCTGGCACAGCTGATCTATTTTATTTACAGGTAGATCAGTTCATAAAAGATTTAATTTAAGCGTACAAAAAATTCACTCCAGCATTAAAAAAGCCCCGGTACCGGGGCTTTTTTATCGGATGACTGATCTTGCTTTTTGCTACAGGGTTTTAACACCTGCAATCAGTTCCGCCACCGCTTTCTGCCCATCACCGTATAACATCTGTGTGTTATCAGCATAGAACAGGTGATTCTCAATACCAGAGAAGCCAGCACCTTTACCACGTTTGATGACGATAGTATTCTGTGCACGGTCCGCATCCAGAATTGGCATACCGTAGATCGGACTATCTGGGTTTGAACGCGCCACCGGATTGACCACGTCATTCGCACCAATCACCAGGGCGACATCCGCCGTTGGGAATTCGGGATTGATCTCATCCAGATCCAGGATCTTGTCATAATCCACACCGGCTTCAGCAAGCAGCACATTCATATGACCGGGCATACGACCAGCCACCGGGTGAATTGCGTATTTCACATCCACACCACGAGCTTCGAGAAGATCTTCCAGCTCTTTCAGCTTGTGCTGCGCCTGCGCGACCGCCATACCGTAACCCGGCACGATGATCACTTTCTGGCCGTAAGCCATCATAATGGCAGCATCCGTTGCCTGGATCTCTTTCATGCTGCCTTCGATATCTTCTTCTGCCGCTGCACCGCCATCGCTACCGAAGCTGCTGAACAGCACGTTGGATATCGGGCGGTTCATGGCTTTCGCCATCAGCTGTGTCAACAGGGTACCGGATGACCCAACCACGGTACCGGCGATAATCATGGCTGCATTGTTCAGCACGAAACCTTCAAACGCCACCGCCAGTCCGGTTAAAGCATTGAACAATGAGATCACAACCGGCATATCGGCACCACCGATAGGCAGTGTCACCATTACACCCAGAACGATAGCAAGTACGAAGAATATGATGACGTGATCAAAACTGACCGGGTGACCGGTCGCGACCAGGTAACCGAACACACAGACCGCAGCAAACAGGCCGATATTGATCACCTGGTGCAACGGTAAGCGCAAGGTCTTTTTCATGATGCCCTGCAGTTTGGCAAAAGCAATCGCAGAACCAGAGAACGAAACCGCACCGATAACTGCGCCAAGTACTGCAAGCACTTGCACTGTTAAGCCATGAGACTCTGCACCGGCAGACAGTTTAACCAGCTCAACCGCAGCAATCGCCGCAGCCGCACCACCGCCCATGCCGTTATACATGGCGATCATCTGCGGCATATCAGTCATCGCGACACGTTTTGCTGAGACATACGCCACTGCAGAACCGACGATGATCGCAACGAGCATCAGCTGCAGGTTAATACTGCCGATATCCAGCGTGATCTGCGGTGCACCAAAGGTGGCTACCGAAGCCACTACCATGGCAATACCTGCCCAGACAATGCCGCGGTGTGCGGTCACAGGCGATGACATCTGTTTCAGGCCGATGATAAAGACCGCAGCAGCAATGAAATAAACCGCTTCAATAAGCAAACTCATGATTATTTCGCTCCCTTAGCTGATTCTTGGGCCGGTTTTGACGTATGGAACATCTCCAGCATACGCACCGTTGCCACGTAACCGCCGACAGCATTACCTGCTGCCATCGCCACCGCAATAAATCCGATGCTCAATTCCAGGGCACCTTCCGCGTTACCCATGACGATCATGGCTCCTACCACCACAATTCCGTGGATAAAGTTAGAACCAGACATCAGTGGCGTGTGCAAAATAACCGGTACACGGCTGATCACTTCGTAGCCGGTAAAGGCCGAAAGCATAAATATGTATAACGCGGGTAAACCTTCAATCATTACTCTGCACCACCTGACTTATATTGTTCATGCACGATGGCGCCATCACGTGTTAATACACAACCAGCAATAACATCATCCTCAAAATCCAGTTCCAGGTTACCGTCTTCAGAGATAAACGGAGATACCAGGTTAAATAGATTCTTGGCATACATCTCGCTGGCATGGATCGGCAGCTCACCAGCAACATTTAATGGTCCGTGGATGGTTACACGGTCTTTATATTCGAAGGTTTCACCCGGTTTGGTCAGCTCGCAGTTACCGCCACCTTCGGACGCCAGATCAACGATCACTGAACCCGTCTTCATATCTTCGACCATGGCTTCAGAAATAATCTTCGGTGAAGGGCGACCCGGGATAGCAGCCGTACTCACTATTACATCAGCCATAGAAATATGTTTTGCCAGCACATCCTGCTGCTGCTGTTTTTCGTCATCGGTAAGTTCACGCGCATAACCGCCTTCGCCATCAGCGCTGACACCGGTGTCGATAAACTTAGCACCTAAAGATTCCACCTGTTCCCGTGTGGCAGAACGTACATCATAAGCTTCGACGATAGCGCCCAGACGTTTCGCTGTAGCGATCGCCTGTAGACCGGCGACACCTACACCGATAACCAAAACCTTTGCCGGACGGATGGTGCCAGCTGCGGTTGTCAACATCGGGAAAAACACGGACGCCAGCTGTGCACCCATAAGCACACCCATATAACCGGCAATCGATGCCTGTGAAGACAGCGCATCCATCGACTGCGCACGGGTAATACGCGGCACCAGCTCCATCGCCAGCGAAGTGATTTTTTTATCGCACATCAGCTGCATCATCTCGGCGTTTTTACTGGGAATCATGAAACCAACCACGGTACAGCCATCATTCATCTGCTTTAGCTCATCCAGTGTTGGCGGCATCACTTTAAATATCAGGTCTGCATCTTTATACAAGGCAACGGCGTCAGCGACTGACTCCACATCACTGAACTCTTCATCTTTAAAATATGACGACAGCGCAGCACCTTGCTGCATAGCAATTTTGATACCAGTGGTAATTAGTTTTTTAGCCACATCAGGTGCCAACGCAATGCGTCGTTCACCTGGAGCTATCTCATTAGGTATAACCAGCCTAGTGGGCATGGGGACTCCAGAACGTCTACAAAAATATTGGGCGATATATTACATTATTCTTAAATAGAATGTGATATATCATGGACAATGCTTCACAAATTCTGATAACAACAGTCCAGTCTTCGAACCAGCATTCAGCAAACAACTGAACCCGGTAAACGGTACTTCCTATTAATAGCACAAATTGGGATAATATTCCCATTTATGCAAACGAATTACTTGAGCATCAAAGCCAAATCTGTCACTCTTCGTCCACCAAACTATATAGCTACCAAAAATCATAGTAGAAACGTGTCAGAAAAAGTCAGTTATCAACATGGCCCACAGGAGAAACTGGGCATCCTCCTGGTTAACCTGGGCTCGCCTGATGCGCCCAAACCGTCAGCAGTTCGAAGATATCTGGCGCAATTCCTGGCCGATCCGCGTGTGATAGAGGCAAATCGATTTATCTGGTGGTTAGTTCTGCATGGCATCATCCTGCGCTTTCGCCCGTCCCGCGCCGCAAAGGCTTATCAGAAAGTATGGACAGAAGAAGGCTCACCGCTGCTTCACTATACCCGACTGCAGACCCAGGCAATACAAATAAAGCTGGAAGACAGGTTTCGCGGGCATGTGATTGCAGATATGGCGATGACTTACGGAAAACCATCGATAAAAAACGGCCTCGAAGGCTTACGTAAAGCCGGTGCACGGCGGCTGCTGATTTTACCGCTGTACCCTCAGTATTCAGGTACAACCACGGCTGCTGTCTTTGACCAGGTAACCAATGTGCTGCAAGGCTGGCGCTGGCTGCCGGATCTGCGCATGATCAACCAGTACCACGATCACCCGAAATATATCGAAGCCCTTGCTAATAGCATCAAAAACCAGTGGGCAAATAATGAACGTGGTGAACTTCTGCTGTTTTCATTTCACGGCATCCCGCAGCGTTATGTTAACAATGGCGATCCTTACTTTTGCCATTGCCAGAAAACCGCCCGGCTGGTCGCTGAAAAGCTGGAATTAAAAGCTGATGAATGGAAAGTCGTATTCCAGTCCCGCTTTGGCCGCGAGCCATGGTTAGAACCATATTGCAGCGTTACCCTGCAGGAACTGCCGGCCTCAGGTATAAAAAATGTGGACATAATCTGCCCTGGATTTGCCGCTGACTGCCTGGAAACACTTGAAGAGATCAAGATGGAAAATAAAGACCTGTTCATCGAAGCAGGCGGCGAGACCTTCAACTACATCCCCTGCTTAAATGACAGTGAAGACCACATGACTGCATTGTGCGAAATCCTCACCGCGCACATGTTCGGCTGGCCAGAAACCATGCCAAACTGGGATGCCGGTAAACTAGCGGTTGAAGCTAACAAAACGAGACAACGTGCGATAGAAATGGGCGCGAAAAAATAAAAAACACACTGAAATTGTTCCTCGGCAATTGCTCCACTAAGTGACATCCTTGTCACGAAAACGATCTTCAGCGTACACTCCATCCATGGAGCTCAAAAGAGACAAACCGTTAGTTGGTGTTAGCCAGTGTCTACTAGGTGATGCCGTACGTTATGATGGCCAGTCAAAAACCAACCAGATCATCCTTGAACAACTCAGCCAGATTTTTGAATTAATACCCGTCTGCCCGGAAGTCGAAGCCGGACTTTCCATTCCACGTCCGCCAGTTCGACTCACCGCCAGCATCGAAAACCCGAAACTCACCGGTCGTGACGACCCGTCAATCGATGTCACAGACATCATGCAGCAATACTGCAACAAAAAACCCGCAGAACTAAAACACCTGACAGGTTTCATCTTCAAAAGTCGTTCACCCAGCTGCGGCCTCAACAGCACACCGGTATTTATAAACGAAAAATCTGTGACTGAAACCAGTCGCGGTATTTTTGCGAAAAAACTGTGCGAATCCTATCCCGAGCTACCCGTCATCGAAGATAGTGAACTAGAAAATAAAAACCTACTAGACAAATTTATACAGTCAATTGCAGTTAGACAAAAAAGCTAAATCAAACATGTTCATGTCGGGCAGAATGACTGCTATTGGCTACAGCTCTCCAGATTCTTCAACTTCGGTAATCCAGTACATCCCCTTGCCTATAAATGAAATTTTTGAATTGCGGATTTCATCAAGCACTGCCCTGGCACGATCATCTTCGAGAATTACATCGACACGCACCTTCGGTACATAACCCACCACTTTGTCACGTGCTGACAGAAAGGCATCATGTTCCAGCTGTGAACTGTGCTCTTCTATGTGGCTGAACATAAAACTATCCAGCTGCAAGCTGCGCAACAGATCGGCGAGCTCCTGTTGCAGCGAGGTATGTACGACCATGGATAATTTTTTCATGATATCGTCTCCCGTGTTTTTTTCTCGACGCTTTCTTCCAGCCAGGCGTATAACGCTGGCAGTAAGATAAGCGTCAGGATGGTCGAAGTGAACAAACCGCCGATCACGACTACGGCAAGTGGACGCTGCAGCTCTGAACCAGGACCAGTTGCTGCCAGTAAGGGTAGCAGGCCAAAACTGGCGATCATCGCTGTCATCAGTACCGGCCTGAGCCGCCGCTCCGCGCCTTTTCTTACCGACTCCTGAATGCTTAGACCACTCTGTCTTAACTGGTTGAAGTAACTCACCATCACCACACCATTGAGTACAGCAACACCGAACAGGGTGATGAAACCGACCGATGCAGGCACTGACAAGTAGAGACCGGAATAATACAGACTAACGACACCACCGATCATGGCAAAAGGAATGTTCAGGATAATCACCCCCGCCTGTAACAGCGAACGGAAGGTGGTGAACAGCATGAAGAAGATAAGCACTATGGAGATAGGGACGACCAGCGCCAGCCTTTTTGCCGCACGCTGCTGGTTTTCAAACTGCCCACCGAAGGTGACGTAATAACCTGACGGCAGCTCCACCTTATCTTCGATGCTGAGGCGCACCTCATCTACAAAACCGACCACATCACGTGCTTCGACGTTCGCCTGTATCACTACCTGACGTTTGGCGGATTCACGGATGATCTGCACCGGCCCATCGACGACTTCTACTTTGGCGAGATGCCCCAATGACACCTTAGTGCCATTGGGCAATGTTACCAGCATCTTTTTGATCGCTGCCGGCGAGCCCCGGTCTTTCTCCTGGTAGCGTAAAAGGATGCCGATACGTCGGTTGTTCTCCAGCAACTCGGTCGCCACGCGCCCACCGATCGCAGTTTCAACAAGCGCGTTGATATCTTCGACATGGATGCCATATTTAGCGATGACTTTCTGGTCGATATCGATCTGCAGATATTTCTGTCCAGAAATATCGGTACGGAACACGTCCACCGCACCGTTAATATTATTCACCAGCTCTTCGATCTCGATGGCTTTCTGCTCCAGCACGGCCAGGTCATCGCCATAAAGCTTGATCGCCATAGCAGAGCGCACCCCGGTAAGCATCTCGGAAACACGCATGTCGATAGGTTGACTAAAAGCATAATCAACATCTTCAAAGCGTGACAGTTTCTCACGCAGGTTTTCCTGAAACTGCTGTAATGAAATATCCCAATCTTCCTGTGGTATGGTCACCAGAAAATTATCCGTCTGGTTCAGCCCCATCGGATCCATACGCAACTCATCGGCACCGGTTCGCGAGGTAACGCCGATCACTTCCGGCAGCTCCATCATCGCTTTCTGAATCGGCGCATCCATCTCCAGAGATTTTTCCAGGGTGATGCTCGGGTCTTTTTCCAGCAGGATGACCGTATTGCCTTCATCCATGACCGGCATAAACTCTTTACCGATATGAGGGAACAGTGTTGCCGTAGCAATCAACGCGATGATAGCCAGACCGACCGCAGTTTTTCTGAAACGCAGCGCCGCGTTCATCACCGGCAAATAAATGAACTTCAACACCCGCATCAATCGGCCATCTGTCTCTTCACCATGTGCATCTGCATGAACGCGCATAAAGAAACTTGCCAGAACCGGTATCACCGTCAGCGACAGCACCAATGAACCGATCAATGCAAATGTGATCGTGATCGCCAGCGGAGAAAACATTTTTCCTTCCAGCCCGGTCAGGCTGAACAGCGGCAGAAACACCGCAACGATGATCAGGATGCCGGAGATGACCGGTGATGACACTTCCATCACCGCACGGTAAACGAGGTGCAAACGATTAACACCTTCGGGCGCTTTACTGAACTGGGTATGAATATTTTCGACCACTACCACGGCGGCATCGACCAGGATACCGATAGCAATCGCCAGACCTCCCAGCGACATCAGGTTGGCCGAGACATCAAACAGCTTCATCATGATAAAGGTAAACAGCACCGATAAAGGCAGGATCAGCGCCACCGTAAGTGCACTGCGGATATCCCCCAGCATGATGATCAGCACCAGCAATACTAGTACGACCGCTTCAGCCAGCGCTTTCTCTACCGTCCATACTGCCTTGGTGATCAGGTCGGTCCGGTCATAGAAAGATTCGATGCTGACGCCTTCTGGCAATATATCTTTTAAAGACTCAAGTGCTTTTTTTGTACCAGCGACTGCCTGCAGGCTGTTTGCGCCTTTACGCAGCAACACCAGCCCGGTGACGACTTCACCTTCGCCATCGGCGGTCACCGCGCCATAGCGTGTCATACTGCCGATGCGAACGTCTGCTACATCACTGATATGTACCGGCTCACCATAACGTGTGCGCACGGTGATGTTTTTGATATCGTCCATGTCGTGCAGCTTGCCGACGGTACGCACCAGCAAAACCTCGTTGTTCTGGTTGATGCGATCACCACCGGCATTACGGTTGCTCTGCATCAGCGCATGTTCGACCTCGTCGATACTGATGCCGTGTTTTACCAGCGCCTTCGGTTTTATGACGACTTCGTAGTTGCGCACTTCACCGCCCAGTGAATTTACATCGGCAACACCTTCCACTTTACGCAGATGCGGACGGATGACCCAGTCCTGCAGACTACGCAGTTCCTGGTTATTATAATTCTCGCCGATGATGCGATACATGAAGATCTCGCCCAACGGTGTAGTGATAGGCGCCAGACCACCTGCTATACCCGCAGGCAATGAATCCCAGACCTGGTTGAGACGTTCTGTCACGAGGTTGCGCGCCAGGTAGATATCCATATCATCTTCGAAGTCGATTACGATCACGCTCAACGAATATTTAGTCGTTGAGCGAAGCACTGTCTGCCCGGGAATGCCCTGCATCTCCATCTCAATCGGAAAGGTGATGCGTTGTTCGACTTCAGTTGGCGACATACCCGGTGCCTTGATAATAACCTGCACCTGGGGTGCAGAGATATCAGGAAAGGCATCGATCGGGATATTTTTAAACGACCAGATGCCAGCCGCTGAGATGCCCAGCGTAACCAGCACGATCATCAGCCGCTGAATGAGAGAGAATCGTAATATTGCAGCAATCATGTTACGAACCTCCTTCGACGGAACTGACATTCTGGGCAACAACGTCGGTTATCAGTTGACCTGCATACAGTTTGACTTCAGCCAGCTCAACCCTCGCCTGGTAGAGCAGCTCGAGATATGCCAGGCGCGCTTCAAAATAAGTATTGTTGGCATCCACCAGGGACAATATATTTAACTCGCCACTGGTGAAACCCTTATTGGTCAGCTCGAGCATTTTTCCAGCAGGTTTGAGGACTTTCTTTTTATACTCTTCGGCCTGTTCGATCACATGGTTCAGGTGTGTATAACTGCGGTTTAAATTGATTTTTAGTTCACGCTTCAGCAACTGCAGCTCGATCTTCTGCTGACTGGCTTTATAGGTCGCCTTGCTTTCCGCCGTGTCTTTACGGTCACTGATCGGTATCTGAACATTGAACATGATGGCATAGATATCGCTGCGCCCGATCGAGAGTGTATCGCGTGACCAGCTCAGCCCTATGGTCGGGTCAATCATCTGGCTGGTACGTGCAACATCAATTTCATGGTTTGCTGCCACCACCTGCTGTTGCTGACTGGACAGCTGCGCATGATTGTTCTGTAACGAAGCCAGCTTATTTTTATCTGGAACCACTGAGATGGGCAGCAGTTCTGAAACGCCCGTCACATCATCCATTTCGATACCGAGCAGCTTAACAAACTCGCTCAGCACTTCTTTATATTTTCCTTCTGCGCTGCTCGCAGCCTGCCGCGCTTCTTCACGAATGATGGTCAGCCGCATCTCCTCGAGCGGTGTTAGATATCGCACCACGATACCTTCTGAATCTTTTTGATCCTGGCCATACATCTCGTCGGCCAGCTTCAGTTGTTTCTCAGCCAGCGCCAGCTCTGCCGAAGCAAACTGCAACTGGTGATAAACTTTAGACACGCGGTTCTGTACTTGCAGAGATTGATACTGACGTGAAAAACGAGCGGCCTTCAGACTGGCTTCAGCAGCCGATTCCTGGTGTTTAATACGTGATACAGGGATAGACTGCCTGATCAAGATATCAGTCAGGTCATAACCGCCAGCGCCATCATCCTGCCCCATCTTGTTATCCACGCGAAAACCTATCTCGGGATCCGGCCACATGCCGGACAGGTTGATATCCTCCTGGCGCGCACCGATCTCAGCGACTGACTGTTTTAATTCGGGCGACATCAACATCGCCTTCTGTATGCTGGATTCCAGCGTCCACTGCTGAGCAAGCGACTGCGCCGGCACTGTTATGGTTAGCAGTATTATCGGAACACGTAGCACGAAGCCAGTTTTTATAAATATGTTTTTTTTAACCATGGTAAAACTCCAAATGAGGAACCCCGTTGAGCTTGCACAAGCGGTTCCACAGCAACGTGTCAGCAGAAAAAATCAGCTAACAGTAATAATTATTCAGGTTGGTTCTGGAGTTTATAAAGGTGGTGCGCGTAAAGGTGGCGTACCATGAAAAGGAAGCAACGGTAATTGTGCATGGCTTTCTCGTAATCGACCGATAAAGGTTCGGCACAAAAAGGCCAGCATCACCGCAACCAGTATGAATACCGCTAAGGTGCTTATATCGCTTTGTTTTACTTTCAGCACGCCATCCGGACTGACGATAATTTCATCACTGGCATTTTCTGGCATGAAGTCGCCCGTAAGAGCACTGATTGACACCGCAGATCCGTGACCTGCTGCCGACGTTGATTCTTCTGTATGTATATGCAGCTCTACAGATGTCAGAAACAGCAACG
>Ga0316204_10008900_pt1 | contig 13673 bp, 10 predicted proteins | sample 6monrhotite_MG_2_FD_205661 | JGI IMG/M metagenome (GOLD analysis project Ga0316204, IMG submission 205661) | Microbial mat bacterial communities from mineral coupon in-situ incubated in ocean water Damariscotta River, Maine, United States -... | ecosystem: Environmental > Aquatic > Marine >... | reverse complement strand
TGCGCTAACGAATCCCCGGACGATTCGTCAGCGTCAAGTCGACAAGGTCTGGTGGCCGGTGCCGTGCAGCTTGCGTCACACACGCCCGAATCTCCCTGGTCGGGGCACTTCGCCTCAACGGTCCCAGTGCGTCCTCAGCGAGCAGGCAGACGACTGATCGCCTGTAGCCCTCTAGAATCGACTGGAGTGGGCGAGGGCGTTCCCCCAGCCTGCGTGGCCTCACCGCCCTCCTCGACAACGCTGCGAGCTTACCGTCATCGAGCCCAGAAGGGGAGAGGAGAGAGGTGCGTGGGGGACCGGGACACACGGTGGTAGAGGCTCCGCACCCACTGTTGCTTCACCAACAGCCTCCCATCGTTGCGCGGGGGACTGGATGGGGGATTCATCGCCGCCACTGGGCTTGTTGGCGCACGTTCACCAACCTGGGCGGCACCTGTGACCAGGCGCTGAAGTTCGACAACCTCCTCAGGACTCAGGACTCAGGACTCAGGACTCAGGACTCAGGACTTACGGTTCACGACCCGCGACAGCCCTTATGAGTTTGTCGCCGTCGACTCCAAGCCTTCAGCCCGCACCCGGGTTGGCGAGATGCTCCACCAAGCCCGGTGGTGACGACCCATTCCCCATCCAGTCCTCCGCGCAATGACCGGCGGCTGCTGTTGAAGCCACAGTGGGTGCGGAGCCTCTACCACCGTGTGTCCCGGTCCCACCCGTACCTCTCTCCTCTCCCCTCCTGGGCTCGATGACGGTAAGCCTACGCCGTTGTCGAGGAGGGCGGTGAGGCCACGCAGGCTGGGGGAACGCCCTCGCTACCTCCAGTCGATTCTAGAGGGCTACAAGCGATCAGTCGTCTGCCTGCGAGCTGAGGACGCACTGGGACCGCCAATGGCGAAGTGCCCCGACCAGGGAGATTCGGGCGTGTGTGACGCAAGCTGCACGGCACCGGCCACCAGACCTTGTCGACTTGACGCTGACGGATCGTCCGGGGATTCGTTAGCGCAGCGAGCACACGTCGAATCTACCCAGGGGCACCGCGCCACCAACGACGGTCGGGAAGTCCAAAAACCCAACAGGCAGAACGACGGCGCCTTGCCGTGACGCTCAAACTACGAGCCCGCGACTGCCGAGACCGATCGAAGCGTCACCAAAAACATCCGCCAAACCGAGCCGAACCCGCCGAACCAGCCGACCCGCCGAACCGACAACCGACCCGCCGACCCGACAACCGACCCGCCGACCCGACAACCGACCCGCCGACCCGACAACCGACCCGCCGACCCGACAACCGAACCGCCGAACCGACAAACCGAACCGCCGACCCGACAACCGATCCGACAAACCCGACGAGCAATCAATCAAGCACAGCCTCCTGATAAGGATTGAGCGGGTCAGCAATCAAAACGAAGGGCTCCAGAAGCCCCCAGAGAGCATCGGCCTCCTCTCTGTACTGGACCGCGCGGTCGCTCGTCTCCCCCGGATCCCGGTAGAGCGCATAGAGCTCACGCTCGCCGGTCCAGTGGTAGAGGAGCCGCAGCCCGTTGCGCTCCACCGAGTGCTGGCTGTGACTGCTGTGTAGTACGGACGAGAAGCGGGGGCGGTCTGCGGGGATCTCGCCGACGACTGCGCCCGTCGAGGGCTCGAAGGGGGGGAGATCCATCAGGCAGGCCAGCGTGGGGAGCAGATCGATTGACGCGGTGGGGGTTGACCAGGCGACCGGCGCGGTCATATCCCGGGCCCAGAAGGCGCCCAGGGCGTGGGTCTCCTCGGTGTAGAGGTCGGTGTGGTGGCCGAAGCCGTCGTGGTCCCAGAACTGCTCGCCGTGGTCGCTCCAGAGCACCACCAGCGTGTCCTCCAGCATTCCTCGGGACTCCAGGGCCTCGAACATGCGCTCCAGCTGATCGTCGAGGTAGGCGATCTCCCCGCGGTAGAGCACCGAGATGTGATCCTGGACCAGCGCGCGCTCGGTCACGCTCATGGTGCGGTAGGCCTCCACGGCCTCCAGCAGGCCCTCCGAGGTGCGGAGGTTCCACGGGACGTCCGGTAGCGCGGCGAGCTGCTCTCGGACGTAGACATCCGGCGGACTGTAGGGGGTGTGAGGGTCGATGAAGTGGGCGTGCAGGAACCAGGGGCGGCCGTCGGGTAGCAGCACCGTGTCCGCGGTCGCCAGCGCTTCGTCGGCGATCACCTCGGCGGGGGAGGTGGTCATGGTGAGGGCGTCGTAGCGGGCGCCGATCTTGTAGTGCTCGCTCAGGAAGGCGTTGGCGGCGACCAGGCCGCTGACGAAGCCCTGGTCTCGGGTCCAGTCCGCCAGCACCTGGATGTCATCGCGCAGCGGCGGCGTCCTGGACACGGCGTCATCCGCCAGGCTCTGACCGCCGAGGGGGAAGAAGTCGTTCTCCTCGTTGTAGCGACCGGTGAGCGTGCAGAGGATGCTGGCGTAGGTCCAGTTGGAGCAGCTCCGGTGATCATCCAGTACAAATGCCTCGGCGAGCAGTCCGTCGAGGAACTCCGTATCCGAGCCGCCGTAGCGGCCGATGTGGTCCCGCCGGAGGGTGTCGATGGTGATCATCAGCAGGTTTCGGGGCGGGGTCTCCAGCGCCGCGCCGCAGCTCGACTCGGTGGAGGCGCTGTCCGTGGGGGACGCGCTGTCCGTGGGCGCGCTGTCCGCTGTGTTCGAGTCGTCTCGCGGCTTGTCGCACCCCAGCAGAAGCGCTGTGAGCAGCGAGAGCAGGCTCACAGGGCCCGCTCCACGTGGGCGCGCATGTCTTGCGGGACCAGGGAGAGCACGCCGGCGGCGCGGGGGAACTGCACGCCGATGAGCGCCATGCTGCCCGCGAGGAACGGCAGCGCGTACGTGGGGTTGCCCGTGAGGAAGGCGCCGGCGAAGCCGTAGATGCCCACGGACTCCGCGACCGCGAAGCCCACGATGCAGCCCGTCTGGTAGCGGGCCATCGCGCTGCTGAGCGCCGCCTCGACCTCTCCGGGGTCGACCTCCATGCGGCCGGGCGGCAGGTCCGGCTGGGTGAGGGCGAAGTCCCCCATGGTCATCTTGCGGAGCACCAGTACCAGCGGGATCGAGGCGACCGCCAGCAGGCCCATCACCGACGCCAGCTGCTGACCCGGCTGGGGATCCATGGGGGTGACTTGTAGGACGACCCCGAAGATGATGGGCGTCATGAGCATCGACAGAAAGATGATGCGCAACGTCATCAGCTTCGGCGTGGTCCCCTGAGTCTGCATGTGTCCCCTGTTCGGCGCTTCAGTAATCCATGACGATGACGAAGTGACCGCCTACGGTCAGCTCTACCCGGACCGCCTCCGCTGGCGGCTCGTAGGTCGGCGCGATGACCTCCTCGATGGCCTCGCCGTCCGCGTCCAGCGCCCGCCAGACCTTGAGCGGCTCGCCCTCATCCCAGCCCTCTGAGCGGACCTCCCAGGCCGCGCCCCGGATCACATCCACCACGAACTCGTCGTGGCTGATGGGCCCGGTCAGGGAGCTGACGTCGTAGAACGCGGTGTCCAGCGGGTCGTCCCGCCAGTCGCAGTGGATGTGCGTGTCGTACAGGCCGACGTAGCCCGCGCCCTCGTCGTAGCAGTAGTCCTCCAGCGTGCCCAGCGACGCCGAGCTGGAGTAGAAGTCCACCGCGTCGCCGTACTGGTGTCGCGAGTACTCGGCCCCGCCCACGCCGGCGTTGTAGGTCACGTTCCGGTAGCCGGAGTTCACGCTCACCGCGCCGCCCACCCGGTCCCGGATGTCCTGCATGTGCGCGACCACGTGGGACTGGAAGACGCCGTACGTCCCCTTCCACTCCTGCATGAACTCGTCCAACACGAAGTTGGGGGCCAGCGCGAGGCTGGGGTTGGCGGTCGAGCGGGAGAGGTCCACGTAGCGAGCGGGGGCGGAGTACTGGAGATCGCCGCCGTAGGGGGCGGGGTAGCTGTAGTCAGCGCCCCAGCCCGAGGACCAGTCGACCACGGGGATGCAGGTCGTCCAGCTCTCGTCGGCGCCCGGGTAGCAGACCTCGTTGGTCTCCGAGGTCGTGCCGCCGGTGCCGGTGTCGTCGCCGCCTGTGTCGTCGCCGGGATCCGGCCAGGTGTGCCCGGTGTCCTCCGTCTCGGTGTCGTCACCGCCGGGGCCGGTGGGACCGGTGTCGTCGATGCCCGTGTCCCCGGCGTCGGTGTCATCACCGCCGGGGCCGTCGCCGCCAGGGTTGCCGTTGGGGAAGCGGGTGTCGTCTTCGTTGACGTCCACGGTCGGCAGCGGCCGGGAGTCGAGCTTCGACTGGCAACCGAGGGTCAAGGCTAAGAGCAGCATGGAGGCACCTTCCGAGTAGGCGAGGATACCCCGAGCGTCACCCTCGCGCTGCTGACTTCGTGACCTCCGCGCCCGGCGTGTGTAAAGGGTACGGGCCGCGCCCGGAGTACGATCATGATGGTGAATCGGTGGTTTCATCCGCCGAAATTGCACACCCCTGCCCACGGAAAGACCCGCCGGGTGGGGTGGCTCGAGCTTTTCTACGACCTGATCTACGTCGCGGCCATCATCCAGCTCGGCAACGGGTTGAGCGCCAACTACGGGGAGATGAAGTACGGCGCGTTCCTGGTCTTCGCGGGGCTGTTCGTGCCCATGTGGCTCACCTGGACGAGCTACACCTTCTACTCCAACCGCTTCGTCGTTGACGACCTGCTCCACCGGGTGATGGTCTTCATCCAGATGTTCGGCATCGCCGGCATGGCCATCGGCGTGGGCGACGTCTTCCAGAACGACACCGTCACGTTCGTCGCCTGCTACACAGTCGTGCGCGTAATGTTGGTGCTGATCTACCTGCGGACCTGGCTCCAGGAGACCGCCGCCCGGGAGCTCTCCAGGCGCTACGTCATCTACTTCGGCGTGGGCGCGCTCTGCTGGGGCGTCTCGCTCCTCTTCCCCGCGCCCTGGTCCTACGTGCTGTGGGCGATCGCGCTGGTGGTCGACTTCGCCGCCTCGCTGAGCCGTCAGTCCCGGGTGCTCACGGGCCGGCACCCGCCGGACGTCTCCCACATGATCGAGCGCTACGGCCTCCTCACCATCATCGTGCTGGGTGAGTCCTTCGTGAAGGTCATCTCCTCGGTCGCCGAGCATGGCTTCAGCGGCGACTATGTGCTGATGGGGATGCTCGGGCTGGCGGTCACCTTCAGCCTGTGGTGGATCTACTTCGACGACGTCGCGGACTCCCGCATCCGGGACACCCCGCTGGCCGCCTACATCTGGGTCTACACCCACCTGCCGCTCACCATCGGCATCACCGGCGTGGGCGTGGCGGTGAAGAAGGTCGTCGTCGAGCTGGACCCCTTCGAGCCCGAGGGCGCCAAGTACCGCATCCTGCTCTGCGGGGCGCTGGGGCTGACGCTGCTGTGCGTGGCCGTCATCGACGCGGTCACCGCCCGGCGATCCTCCGAGATGGCGGATCAGACCCGGGTGCGGATCCGGGCAGGCGCCGGCGCGCTCGTGCTGCTGGTGGCCCCGGCGGGGGCGATGATGGACGGCTGGGTCTTCGTCGGGTTGATCGCCTCGGTGTGCGTGGTTCAGGTGCTGTTCGATCTGAGCATGGCCCCCATGGTGGACCCGGAGGACGCCCACCACGACACCCAGCTGCTGCCCCGCACGCTGGCGGTGGGTGAGGAGCCTCCGGCGGCTGAGGAGCCGCAGACCAGGCGCTTCGACATCGGCGACGCGGTGCGGAAGGGCACGCCGAGCGAGCTGAAGCGGGACTTCTACTTTCACCTGATGGAGGGGAGCTGGGCGCAGTTCTTCGGGGTGATGTTCGTCGCCTACATCATCACCAACGTCGTCTTCGCCTCGCTCTTCCTGCTGGAGCCCGAGGGCGTCTCGGGCATGGGCACCGAGAGCTTCCTCGACGCCTTCTCCTTCAGCGTCCAGACGCTGACCACCATCGGCTACGGCGCCATGAGCCCCACCAGCGCCTACGCCCACACGGTGATGATCGTGGAGGCGGCCATCGGCCTGCTGGGTGTCGCCTTCGCCACCGGGCTCCTGTTCGCCAAGGCCAGCCGCCCCCGCTCCAGCGTGCTCTTCAGCGACGTGGTGCTCATCCACACCTACGACGGCGAGCCGACCCTCTCCTTCCGGGCGGGCAACGCCCGGGGCAACGAGGTGGTGGAGGCGTCCATGAACGTCGCCGTGCTGCGCGACATGGTGACCCCCGAGGGCCACACGATGCGGCGCCTCCATGACCTGAAGCTGCACCGCCGCCGCACGCCCGTGTTCACCCTGAGCTGGACGGTCATGCACACCATCGACGAGGACAGCCCGCTCTACAACGTCACCGCCGAGACCGCCGCGGAGTGCATCTTCTCCATCATCGTGACCATGACGGGCCACGACAGCACCTACGCCCAGACGGTCCACGCCCGCAAGCTCTACCTGCCCCAGGACATGCGCTGGGACCACCGCTTCGTGGACGTCATCAGCACCGCCGAGGACGGGCGCCTGCTCGTCGACTACACGAAGTTCCACCAGACTCTGCCTATGGAACCTGCCGAATGACTTGACGTCGCCTCGAAGGTCCACGCAACGTGTCTCTGTCGAGGCAGGTGGGAGACGCGATGCGGCCCACCCCCTTTCTGTCCTGCACCCTTGTCTTGAGCGCGCTGACGGCCCTGGCCTGCACCGGGGCCACGCTCGGGGAGAACGAGCCCGGGGCCGACGTCTACATGGAGGGCAGCCCCGGCTACGACGCCGAGGAGGACGGGCGCTGCGTCTACACCGGGAGCATCGCCACCGACGAGGGCTCCACGCGGGCCTGGGCCATGGTGACGGAGCACGCCGAGGACTGCTGGGACGTCGACTCGGACGACGTCGCGGAGAGCAAGCTCATCTACGCGGCGACCCCCGGCGTGGCGCTGGCCGAGCCCATGCTGGACGTCGGCGGCTACGAGGATGTGCGGCTGCTGCAGCCGAGCGCGGGGCTGCTGGTGATGGCTGAGGAGGGCGGGGCGGACAACCTCTTCCTGCTGGATCCGGAGGCTCTGGAGCTGGTGGACCACCAGCCGGTGAGCGCCCGCTACCACGGCACGCGGCTCTCACCCTCCCGGCGCTGGGTCGCGGTGGCTGACAACAACGAGCTCTTCTACCCGATCCACATCCTGGATCCGGAGACCAGCCTGGAGCCCACGGTGATCCCCCACGGCGGGGACTGGCTGGAGGGGATGTGGCTCTCCCAGAGCGACCGCTTCGCGGCGGTGATCTTCAACCTGGAGCTGGCGACGGTGCGGCTGGTGGTGTGGGACATGGAGGGGCTGGACAGCCTCGCGGACTGCGAGTGGGAGGCGCCCCTGGTCTCCCGCACGCTGACCGGCTTCAGCCCGGACTGGAGCTTCTCCTTCACCTGGATCGGCGTGGCCCCGGACGACGGCGCGGTGGTCTTCCCGATGAAAGACGCCGAGGGCGAGCACATCCTGCTGGTGATGGACCCGGACAGCGGCGCGCTGCGTGAGGTGCGCGACGCGGCCGGACCCGTGGGCTTCACCCCGGACGGCGGCACCATCGTCTCCTATCGCTACGACGACGACGACGACCCGGTGCTGCTGCTCATCGACGCGGCGACGCTGGCGGTCACCGAGTGGCCCATCCCCATGGTCGACGGGCCGTCCTACTTCGTGACCCGGGAGGGCGGCGCGGTGGTCATCGCCTCCAGCTACGGCGGCGACAGCCTGATCGTCTACGACATCGAGACCGGCGGCTACACCCACCTCGGCGGCCCCGGGCTCAGCCTGGATCTCAACGAGTTCGTGAGCCGGATGGGCCACGATGAGCTGTGGCTCGTGTCCGACGGGCTCTTCCGCCTGGACTTCACGGAGCTGGTCCTGGAGCCCATCGGCACGGACTTCTTCCCGCGCCACATCAACCACCTCCCCGAGCAGGATCTGCTGGTGCTCGACGACGAGGTCGATCCCCGGCTCATCTTCTACGATCCCGACAGCCGCGACGTCCACAGCGAGGCCCGCTTTGACGCACCCGCTGAGAGAGTGGGGGAGTCCCCGGAGCAAATACGTGAAATCGTGAGCCTCCGTGAGCTCGCCGCCGCGCGCTGAGCGTCAACTCTTCCCGAAACTCTGCCCGGATCTGATCCGAAGAGTGAGGCAGTGAGTTGTCTGGGATGGTTCGGCTCTTGAAACTACTGAAAACTATGTGGCAACGCTTTGAAGCGTGGGCCATACCGCTGGAAGTCCGCGAGGGCGATCTACTCGAACGACGACGGGCTGAGATGACCGTCAAGGCCGCCATGATCGGCGCCTCCGCAGACTTCGTCTGGGCTCCCTTCGAGGCGACGCTGGTGAGCGTCGGCACCGCCGTGCTCTGCGTGGTGATCGGGCTGATCCTGGCGCTGACGCCCGCGCTGATGCGCTGGACGGGCAGCCCCCGGCTCGCCGCCCACTACCTCGTGACCTTGATCTCCCTCGGCGTCTTCGCCGGCGCGTGGTTCGCGGGCGGCGACACCTGTCTGAACCTGGTGAGCCTCATCCTGGGGCCGGTGCTGGTGGCGCTCCTGATCCGCGGCTGGCGCAGCACGACGGCCTGGACGATCCTGTACGGGGTCGGCGTGGGCGCCTTCCACGCGGCGCACCAGCGCGGGCTCATGCCGGCGTCGGTCAACAGCAGCATCGAAGACATGGTCTACGTGATGGGCCAGTTCATCATCTTCATGGTCGCCGGCTCGGCCGTCATCGCCCTGCTGTTCGACGGCACCCGCAACGAGGCGCTGGTGGAGGCGCACCGGCGCGGCGAGGCGCTGGCGAAGGCGCTGGAGAAGGTGGAGGCCGCGAGCCTCGCCAAGAGCGAGTTCCTGGCGACCATGAGCCACGAGCTGCGCACCCCCATGAACGGCGTGCTGGGCATGGCCGAGCTGACGCTGCGCGGCGACATCGGCGGCGAGGAGCGTGAGTACGTCGGCATCATCCAGAGCTCGGCGCAGGAGCTGCTGGAGCACATCGAGGCGATCCTGGACTACGCCGGCATCGAGGCGGGCAGGATCCAGCTGGAGCAGGAGCCCTTCACGGTCCACAAGCTGGTCGCGAACGCGCTCGGCGCCATCGAGGCGGTGGCCGGCGATCGAAAGCTCGGGCTGACGACGTCCTACGAGGGCGACGTCGAGGTGGAGCTGATCGGCGACCCGGGCAAGCTGCGGCGGGCGCTGCTGAACGTGCTCAACAACGCGGTGAAGTTCACGGAGGCCGGCGGCATCAGCGTGCTCGGGAGCTGTGAGCGCGAGGGGCGGCACTACGCCCTGCGCCTGGTCGTCCAGGACACCGGCGTGGGCATCGCGGAGGAGTACCACGAGCGCATCTTCGAGCGCTTCACCCAGGTGGACGGCTCCTATCGGCGGCGGTTCGGCGGCGTGGGGCTCGGCCTCGCGGTCGCCCGTGAGCTCATCCGCACCATGGGCGGCGAGGTCACCGTGACCAGCGCGCCCGACGAGGGCTCCCGCTTTGAGATCGCGCTGCTGCTGGACTCCGCGCCGCCGCGGCTGGTCAGGGCGCTGGCGCCGGCGCTGGAATCGACAGGCTGCCGGCGGGTGCTCCTGGCCGAGGACAACCCGGTGAACCGGGTGGTCGCCGTGCGCATGCTGGAGGAGATCGGCTGTGAGGTGGTCACGGCCATCAACGGTCGGCTGGCCGTCGAGCAGCTCAAGGCCCGGGAGTACGACATCGTGCTGATGGACTGCCAGATGCCCGAGATGGACGGCCTGGAGGCGACCCGGGCGATCCGCGCCCTGCCCGGTGCCCGGCGCGCGGTGCCCATCGTGGCGCTCACGGCCAACGCCCGGGTGGAGGACCGCGTCGCCTGCATGGAGGCAGGCATGGACGGCTTCGTCACCAAGCCCGTCACCCTCTCTGAGCTGACCGAGGCGCTTGAGACCCGCAGGCTGGGTGCGGCATAGTCAGGTCGATGTCCGTCACCCGTCGCGCTCTGCTGACCGGCGCCGCCGCGCTGGCCCTCGCCCCCCCGGCACGCGCCGGCCGCTACGTGCTCCGACGGCCGCGGCCGTCGCCGCCGCTGACCGCGCTGGCCACCTGGGCTCCGAAGCGCCCGGGCGATCTGGTCATCGCCCTCCACGGCCACCAGGCCGCCGACGCTGATCCCACCTGGTTCTCCTGGCTCCACGCCCAGCCCGACTTCGCCCGCAGATCCCTCCTGGTGCCGGCGGTGGACGACCCCGCGACCTGGGCCTCGCCCGAGGTGCTGGCGGCCATCACCGGCCACCTGGACGCCCTGGCGCCCGAGCGGACCTTCCTGATCGGCTTCTCCTCGGGCGCGACCTACGGCTTCCAGGTGGCCGCCGCGCTCTCGGAGCGGCTGTCAGGCTTCGCGGCGATGGCCGGGCCGCTGGCGCATGGGGTGGACGTGAGCCGGCTGAAGGGGGTGCCGGTGCTGATGGCCTGCATGTCCGAAGATACGGGGGTGCCCTGCGGCGCGATGGACGAAGGCGCGGCGGCGCTGACGGCGGCCGGGGTGTCGGTGGAGCGGCACACCTTCGAGGGGGTGGGCCACGAGTGCCCGCTGGCGGTGGTCTCGCCGGTGCTCTCGGCGTGGATGGGTAATCAGGAGCGCTGATGGCTGAGATGCGTTCCATCCCCGGTGAGTTTCTACAGGCCCTCCTGGATGGTGAGGTGCCGCCTGATGCGATCAACGCGTTCAACAAGCTGGGCCTGACGATCCCCTGGAAGGGCCCGGACCTGAGGTTCGCGGATCCCGAGACGCTGGCGCCGCTGTTCGCGCACCCCGCGCTGCGCCGCATCCAGCACCTCGCGATGTCGGAGGGGGCCTCGGAGTCGCTGGAGGCGGTGCTCGGCTGGATTGAGCCCGGCTGCCTGGAGACGCTGACCATCCGCCCACGGGCTGCGCGAGATCACCGTGCAGTACGACTACATCGGCGGTCTGGCGGCGCTGGCGACCTCGCCGCTCCGGTCGCTGGAGGCCCTGCACCTGACCGGGGCCATTCATGAGCAACAGCACCTGGCGCTGGGCGGCGAGGCCCCGGCCTTCCGCAGCCTGAAGCGCCTGACGCTGACGCCGGACAACCTCACCCCCGAGGCCGCCCGCCGCATCGCGGCGTCGCCGTCCCTGGCCGCGCTCCAGGCGCTGCCGTCGCTGAAGCTCATCCGGCTGACCATGCCCTACCAGCCGATCGAGGGCGTGGGCATCGCCGTGCAGCTCGCGGCGCTGGCGGCGCTGGGCGATGGCGCGCCGGTGTCGATCGCCGAGGGGTTGTTCGCCGAGGAGGTGATGATGGTGGCGCTGGCGGGGGGCAGCTACGACCTGGAGTGGGATCTGCCCGGTGACTTCGACCTGCCGCCGGCCGCGGTGTGGGCGGAGGCGCTCCACCAGAAGGGGGCGGCGCACCTCAAGGGGGACGACAGCGTGCTGCTGGAGGACGTGGACCTGAGCGGGCTGGTGGACCGCTGGGGGGCGGCGAAGGTCGAGGCCTTCCTGCGGGAGCGCGGCGCGGAGGCTGACGTCGGCGCGCTGCTCCGCTCCGCTCCGTAGGCTCGCGCGCCGCTATCAGAGGTCGGTGACGAACCAGATCTGCTGACGCACCCGATCCTCGACGGTCATCACCGCGTCCCAGGACTCTCCGGTGACCGCGACGGTGCCGGTGCCCATGGGGATGAGGGCGGTGACGAGGCCCCCGCGCTCGTCCTCGCGGCGCTCCTCGATCCGGGTTCGGGGGATGATGAGCACGTCGGTCAGACCGGCGGGCTCGTCGATCACCATGTGGACCGCGCCGCCCGCGAGGTGCTTGCAGCGGCCCGCGTGCACCACGGACCCCAGGGCGCCGGACATGCGCGCGCCGACCCCGTGCAGCGCTCCCATCAGCACCTCGTTGGGGATGTGGCGCCGGCCGTTGGGGCGCTCCTCCCGCTCGTCGAGGACATGCCGGGTCACCTGGGTCTCCAGATCGGGGAGCAGCGCCAGCGGCAGCGCCCCCAGCGAGGCGAGGCCCATCAGCCCCGCCGTCCACATGTGGCGCAGCATCCGGGGGTTGCTCGGCCGCCGCGGCTTGGGCCGCCGCGCCTCCAGATCGACGCTCATCCGCGCCCGGGCCCGCTCCAGGCGGTCCACGACGGCGCTGGGGGGCATGCCCAGCACGACGCCGATCTCAGCGTGTCCGAAGCCGCAGACCTCGCTCAGGATGAGGGGCTCACGATCATCGGCCTTCAGGCCCGCGATGGCGAGGTGGGCCGCCGGGGCGTCGTCGTCCTCATCCGCGAAGGTGGAGGCCGGCACCCGGGACAGATCCAGCGCCCGCACGCCGTAGCGCCGCGCGTGCTGACGTCGCACCCCGCTGGCCAGCGCCGCCCGCGCCCCAGGCACCACGAGCAGCTCCCGCTCAGGCCAGGCCTGGACGAAGGTCTCCCGCACCATCTCCCGCGCCGCCCTCGGATCTCCGCAGAGCCACAGGGCGTAGCGGAAGAGGTCGGGCGAGTGGTCGTGGACCAGTGATCGGAAGCGAACGTCAGGCATCTCCTTCCTCATCCGGACATCTGTCCGAAAACTTCAGAGAATTTCTTCGTGGGGTCATGCCTCGGTCGCACGCAGCCGTTGTTGAGGACGAATCCCGGTCCAGAGGACATCTGCACAATGTTCACCAGCATCATCCTTGCGTTTGCCGCACCTGCCAACGCCGCCGAGACTGTGGTCTTCGGCCACGACACCCAGATCACCATCGTCCACCGCGCCTTCGGCGTGCTGGAGGGCGGCTCCACGCTGGGCCTCGCCCCCGTGGCGACCTCAGGCACTTACCTCCTGGTGTCCGAGCCGATCCTCACGCCCGACAGCGACGGCGTGTTCGGACACGGCTGGATCTCGGTCTTCTCACCGGAGGCCGGAGAGTCGGTCACGGTTCTGATCGACGACTACAGCTCGATGGAGGACATCGCCGAGGCGCTGGAGCTGTCCGGCATGGGCCTGACCGTCCGCGTGATGCCCGCGACCGGCGGCTACCGGCTGGCGGTCGCGCTGGATGAGGACGGCGAGACGCTGCTGGACACGAGCAGCTCTCTGGGCCCCGTCACACCGATCGACGCGCCCACGCTGGGTGCCTTCGGTCTCTACCAGGACACGGGCGCGCTGCACCTGCAGGCGCTCGGTACGAGTGGGCTGAGTGATTGGGGGAAGGCGACCTTCCAGGGTAGCGGTTGGCTCGTCCCCGCCGATATCGGGTCGTTGAATCTGCTGGGTACCAGCTGGAGTCAGTTCGGTCGGGTGGGCTATCTCTTCCTTGGGGATACGGAGTGGGTCTGGTCCGATGTTTATGATGACCAGCATTTTAATGAGTCTGGTTGGGATGTCTTTGATGAGTCTGGGGCTGTTTACTGAGGTCGTTGTTGGTTGTCGGTTGTCGAGTCGGCTGGTTCGGCTGGTTCGGCTGGTTCGGCTGGTTCGGCGGGTTCGGCTGGTTCGGCGGGTTCGGCGGGTTCGGCGGGTTCGGCTCGGTTTGACGGAGGTTTATGGGACTGGTGAGATCGGTTTGGGCAGTCGCGGGCTCGTAGTTTGAGCGTCTCGTCGAGGCGCCGTCGTTCTGCCTGTTGTGTTGTTGGACTTCCCGAACCTTTTTGGTGGCGCGGTGCCCCTGGGTAGATTCGACGTGTGCTCGCTGCGCTAACGAATC
>Ga0316204_10008898_pt1 | contig 13676 bp, 11 predicted proteins | sample 6monrhotite_MG_2_FD_205661 | JGI IMG/M metagenome (GOLD analysis project Ga0316204, IMG submission 205661) | Microbial mat bacterial communities from mineral coupon in-situ incubated in ocean water Damariscotta River, Maine, United States -... | ecosystem: Environmental > Aquatic > Marine >... | reverse complement strand
CGGTTGTGCGGCTCGTCAGCCAGCTAATCGCAATGGATCTGGACGATGAACCCCTATTGATCGCGGCACAGGACGTGTTGCGCGACTGGGACTATTCCACCGATATCGCCAACACATCGGCCGCCCTCGGAGTGCTGACCGCAATCAAATGCATCGTCAATCGCCATGATACGCGGCCTTTCACCTGCGATCCCGTCGAGGCCTTGCGCGCATCGGCCGAAGACCTGATGGCGCATCACGGCCGGCTGGATCCGGCCTGGGGGGAGATCAATCGGCATGTACGCGGAGATGTTGACCTGCCTATTGATGGCGGACCGGACATTTTGCGCGCCATCTATTGCGGGTGCGAGACGCTGGATGAGGACGGGCGTTTTGTTTCCGTCGCTGGCGACACTTATATCATGGCCGTAACGTGGACAGCGGACGGGCAATTGAGCAGCCGCGCCATTCATCAATTCGGGGCGGCGACGCTGGACGACGCGTCACCACATTATGGCGATCAGGCCGATGATTTTGTGCGCATGGAACTTCGCGATTTTCCCTGGACGCAGGCCGAGGTGATGAGCGAAGCAACCCGCGATTATGTCGTCGGCGGAGGCGAGTGGCGCTAGATCACTTTGATGTGAATTGCGCATGTTACAAGGCTGGTGTTGAACTTCAGCGGGCTCAGAAATTGCGCAACCGGGGGACGGCAGCGTGCTTTTTTCTTTGAGTTTTTACAAATTGATAAATTTCAATGCATTGCTGCTTGTGGCGGTGATCGCGATTGGCGCATCACCCGCATCCGCCCAAACCAGCGGCACATGTTCGGGCCAGCCCTTTCGACAAGAACTCGATTTCTGGGTCGGTAGCTGGAATGTATATTCAGATTCCGGCGATTTTCTTGGTCGTCATGAAGTTACCGAATGGGAAAGCGGGTGTCTGATCGAAGCCGTCTGGACGGGTGTCGGTGGCGATACCGGTCAATCGATGAATACGTGGGACCCTAACCTGTCTTCATGGCGCCAGATTCACATCAGTCCGACCGAGATTGCCGACCTCCGAGGTACCCTGAGCAGCGGCACCATGACGATGGCGGGCAATCTGTTCATGATGGCAAGTCAGGCAACAAGCCAGCGTCAGCTAAGTCTTTCACTGAACGGTGATGGAACAGTCCGTTATGTCGTTGAAGAGAGATCGACGTCGCAGGATTCATGGGTTGTCACCCAGCGCTTGACGGGCCGGACCGCAGCAACTGATCCTCAATCACAAACCGTTCCGACACCGGGATCATATCAGCCGGGCCAACCCATTTGTTGGGGGCTTCCGGAACGCGCCGATTTCGCGTTTTGGGCTGGCGATTGGAGCGTTGGCTTTGCAAGCAATCGGATTTCAACTGAACAATCGGGCTGTTTATTGCGCGAGCAGTGGTTCGGCGGCGGCACAAATACCGGTGTTTCCTATAATTTTTACGATCCATTTGTCAGTAACTGGCGCCAGGTTTGGGTCAGTCCAAGCATCATGATTGATGTCGTCGGCGGCTTGATTCAACCCGGCGGAGCCATGCATTTGGTCGGAACCAGCACCGCCACGGGAAGCAATCAGGCACTACCTTATCGCGGAACCTGGTCGCCCGTTAACCAGACCACTATGACCCAGTCTCTGGAACAGCAGAATAATGGCGTCTGGTCCAATTGGTTCTTTGGAACCTATGTTCGAAAGTTTTCGAGAGTCCCGGCTTCGGTTACGTTCAGCGGCCTGGGTGGAGGCACGGTTTCCACTTCACCGTCCGGGTTAAACTGCACAGATGGACAGGGAGTATGTACGTTTCAATTCCTGCTTGACGAGCCTGTCACTTTCTCGGGAGCCGGAATTTCCGGATCCAGCTTTGCCGGCTGGACAGATGGGCCATGTTTTGGACAATCCGAAGATTGCCTCTGGAACGTCGCTTCCAGCCGTGAACTTGAGGCGCGCTTCACGCTGGACAGTGTACCCGCTGGCCGCATTGTTGCCGCTGTATTACCCGGTGCACGGTCGGGCTATACAGGCGGCCCTGGAATCACCGTCTTTGCATCCGTGGTCAGCCGTCAGTCGACACCGGCACAGTCCTGCACAATTGCCGCTCCACAAGGCGCTCCCGTGACGCTAGCCTATCGCCGGGTTGATAGTGCCAATTTGCCGATTGGCCCGCCGGATCCGGTTTTTGACCTCAACAATGGCGAGACCGCCTCTTTCGTTCTGGCGATGACACCGACAACGACAACAACAAATGAGGGCGTTTCATTCACGCCCGTCATTGCTTGCGAAAATGCCGATCTGGCACCTGTTCCTGGCGTCAATTCCATCTCGTTATCGATTGGAAGCGCTCCCGTACCCGACATTCTGTCAATATCTGCGACGCCCACCGCCGACGGGGTGGTGCGTATCGGTTCCAGCGGCGGGATCAGTTTCATGACGGCGGCGGCGGTAAATATTGGCGCGGGAGATGGGTCAGCCGACGCGGGAGAGGCCACCATAACTGTCACTGCTGACGATGGCGGGGCCGGATTGCCACTGACGCTTCAGGTATGCGAATCCGGGCCGCAAGGCGGTTGTCTTGCACCGCGCTCGGATTCCGTGACATCCGTTTTCGGAACCGATGCCAAATTCTTTGCCGTATTTGCGCGCGCCCAGGCGGGATCAGCCATAGGGTTCAATCCCGCGGCATCGCGGATCTATTTGCGGTTCGAGGATTCCAATGGCGTTGTGAGAAGCGTCACCAGCGCGGCGGTCACCGCACCGGATTGAGCCTAGTCGCCGAAACTGCCCATGACACCGGGGAAGACGACCGGGCTTTCCGAGCCGTCATGGGCCACCGAGGCCACGCCGAAATAAAAATTGTCGATGACGACATTCTCGAGCGTGTATTCGGTGACATTTCCGACATAGCGCGAATATTGCCATTGGGGCTGGTCGGTATAGCGCCAGTAAATGCGATAACCGGCGAGGTTTGCGGCCAGGCCGGCATCCGGTGCCGACCAGCGAAGAGTCGTATCGGGCGACACCGCGCCCTCACTCTCGACATTGGCCGGGAAAGGCGGGGCACCGGCCATCATCGCCAATGCTGCAGCGTTCAGCGATGTCAGCTTCGCGGCATAGTCAAAATCAACGAATTCGATGGTATCGCCGTAATGGCGGCCCTCCTCATTGCGCAAATCCTGATGCTGGCGGTCATAATGCTCATGGACTTCCATGATCCGGACGCCCGGAATGCCAACCTCGTTGAAGGGGCGGTGGTGCCCGCCGCGGCGAAAGCGATCGAGCCGATAGACGAGCATGGTGTCGAGATTGGGAATGTATACATCAGCAATCCGGTCGATCAGGCGCGCGAGATTGCGGGAGGGACTGTCCACCTCGCCGCCCCGGAACCGGCGCAAAAGGGCTTCTTCCGGTGTTTCAAGCGCGCGTGTGCCTTCGGAAAAAATGCGGGCCGTTGAATTGTCGGTGACGCCATCAATACCGGTGATATTGCCGATCATGTCATTGTTCAGAACCGCCTTGATCCGCCAGCCCTGCTCCAGGGCGTGCGCCGCGACGATCTGCCCGCCGAACAAGCCCTGCTCCTCGCCCGACAGGGCAGCATAAATGATCGAGCCGGCAAATTCGCGTTGCGACAGGACGCGCGCCGCCTCCATCACGCCGGCGACACCCGATGCATTGTCATTGGCACCGGGGCTGTCGGATGTGCCATCGAGCGGATCGGTGACCCGGCTATCAATGTCACCCGCCATCATGACATAGCGATCGGGGTCTATTGTTCCGCGCTGAATGGCCAAAACCGACACGACTTCAGTTGGTTCGGGAATGCGGGTTTCGCCTGATACGGTGTCAGACACATAGATCACTTCAAGGCACCCGCCGCACCCGGCGGAGATGCGCTCGAACTCGTCGAAAATCCAGCGCCGCGCCGCGCCAATGCCGCGCGTTTCGCTTTGCGTTTCCGACAGGGTGTGGCGGGTGCCGAAATCGACCAGCGTCTGGATGTCTGCTCCGATGCGTTCGGCCGAAACCTCCGCCACAATGTCATGGATGGCCAGAACTTCTGATGGTGGCACCGTCTGGGCTGATGCCATTGGCGCAAGCGCCACCACCAGTACCGAAACCAGGACATTACGCATATCAATCTCTCCACCTCGATTTACGCGAAGACTAGCGCGATACGATCTGATTGCGAGTCAGGGCAGCAAGATTTTCTGGGCGGTTCACAAGATGAAGACGGGATTCGCATGATCTCATTTATCTGCAAGACTGTCCGCAGGCTCGATGTGACAGTCAGGATGAATTTCCATGAATACTCATTTTGTGAAAACGCCAGAACCGCCTTATGTCGCGGTGATTTTCACCTTCGAACTCCGGCCGGATGATCGCGAGGGCTATGAAGCGCGCCTCGCCGAAATGAATGCCCTGGCCATTCAGCAAGACGGCTTTCTGGGTGAAGAGGGTGTGCGGCTCGAAAATGGCCGCGGGCTGACGGTTTCCTACTGGCGAGACATGGAAGCCGTCGACGCCTGGCGGCGACATGTTGTGCATCTGGCGGCGAAAAAGGCCGGGCGCGAGAAATGGTATGCCCAATACACGTTGCGCATTGCTGAGGTTGGCCTGGAAAAATCCTTCAGTGCGGGTGCGTGATGGTGGGCCCGGAGGGACTCGAACCCCCAACCTAGCGGTTATGAGCCGCCAGCTCTAACCAGTTGAGCTACAGGCCCCCAATAAGAGGAGCGGTGAGAGGAATACTTGCCGAAAGCCAATCCGCCAAGCGGGGATGACGGTAAGATGAACACTGATGCCATAATGGAGCCAAACCGGTGGTGAATACGTTCATTCAGAATGAACCCGTAGAAAAGGAGAGTTTCATGTTCCGCGCTCTATTACTCGCTTCCGTAATCGCCCTGCCCGCCGCACCGGCCTTTGCCGACGATGACGCACCGGGCCGCCTGTCGCTTTCTGCCACGGGCGAAGTGAATATCGTGCCCGACATGGCCACGGTGCAGTCCGGTGTGATCAGTGAAGGCCGCACGGCGTCAGAGGCGCTGAATGCCAATTCCCAGCGCATGAATGGCGTGTTTGCCGCCCTCACCCGTGCCGGAATTGATCGCCGCGACATCCAGACATCCAATCTGCAGATCAATCCGGTCTGGTCGAATTATTCCAGTAATGAAGACCGCCGCATTACCGGCTATCAGGCGACCAATACGGTCACGGCGCGTGTGGACGAGCTGGACAGCCTGGGCGCCACCATCGACGCGCTGGTCACCGCCGGAGCGAATAATATCCAGGGCGTGACATTCGGCGTCGAGGATGACAGTGAGGCCCGCCGTCAGGCGCGGCTGAATGCCGTCGCCGAATTGCGCGAAACCGCCGATCTCTATGCCGAAGCGCTCGGCATCGGACTTGGCGGTTTGATCGAATTCTCGGAAAGCGGCGGCTATCGCCCGCAACCCATGGCCAATTTTGCCCGCATGGAAAGCATGGATTCGTCCACGCCGATCGCGGCCGGTCAGTTGACGATTTCGGTGACAATCAACGGCGTTTACGCCATCGAAGACTAGGCCGCTTCGGGTGTTTCCACTGGCCGGTTGTGTTCGTCAAAAACGATCACGCCCGGCTGGTGGCGCTCGGCCTCGGCAGCATCCATTTCCGCATAGGCGACAACAATGATGCGATCGCCGACCTGCGCCAGACGCGCAGCGGCGCCATTGATGCCGAATTTGCGCGAGCCGCGTGGCGCCGGAATGGTGTAGGTCGTAAAGCGCGCGCCATTATTGATGTTGAGCACATCAACCTGCTCGTAAGGCAGGATGCCGGACGCATCGAGAAAATCACGATCAACGGAAATCGAGCCCTCATAATTGAGGTCGGCTTCGGTCACCGTTGCGCGGTGAAGTTTGGACTTCATCATTTTCAGACGCATGACAGACTCTGTTCGTTCAAGATGTGGCGGCGCGTATAACCTATCACACGGCGTGGATATAGTGCGCCGAGTGAAATCCGCAACGGGGAATGCGTATGGCCAGACTAGCCGCTCTTCAACACACGATGTCACCGGATATCGCCGTCAATCTGGAGGCGGCCCGGCGGATGCTGGCTGACGCCGCGTCATCAAATGTCAAGCTGGCCGTCTTTCCCGAGGTCCAGCTATCGCCTTTCTTCCCCGTTCGCCGCGGCCAGGATGCCAGCCCTTATGCGATGACACGCGACCACCCTGCCCTTGGCGCGCTGAGCGAATTGGCAAAGGCCAATGGAATTGTGGTCGTCGCGAACATCTATTTCGAGGATGAGGATGGCACGCGATTTGATGCCTCACCGGTGTTTGATGCGGATGGCCGACTGCTGGGCATTTCGAAAATGGTGCATATCGCCCAGTTCGAAAACTTCTGGGAAAAGGACTATTACGCCGCCGGGTCCGGATTTGATGTTTATGACACCGCCGCCGGACGTCTGGGCATTGTGATCTGCTATGACCGGCATTTTCCGGAAAGCTATCGCGCTTGCGCCTTGCAAGGCGCTGAAATCATCGCCACGCCAACCTGCAATCTGGCGGGCGAACCTCTGGATCTGTTTGCCGGTGAGATGCAGGCGCTGGCCTTCCAGAATTCGGTTTATTCCATCCTCGCCAATCGCTGCGGCACGGAAGGGGATACCGCCTATGGCGGGCATTCGGTGATTGCCGGGCCGGACGGGTCTCTTCTGGCGCAAGCCGGCGATGCCGAATGCGTTCTGACGGCCGAGTATGATCTGGTCCACCGCGCCGAAATTGCCAAAGCCTATGGATGGCTGGATGAATTGAAGCCCTGGCTCAAACCGGGGTTAAAAGCCTAACCCTGCCGCCATTTTTCCATTGCGGACGAGATGGCGAATGTCTCGCGGTATTTGGGGCTGTCCGACGGGCGTGGAGCCCTGTCCCGCGTCAATTCCATGATCTCGGCGAGCTTGTTATGCGACGCGCCGGATTGCCCGGCCCCGATATAGGCGTGAAGCTCGACCAGAGCACTCGAAAGCGGATCATCCGCGCGGATGACGAAATAGGGCTCGTCGTCCGACAGATCGTCATAACAATCGAATTTGGATTTGTTGGACTTTGAACCCAGTGTGCGGTCAGTCGACATGGCAGTGCCCTCTTGAATACGAATCACTGGCCCCAGTGTAGCGCGGGCCGCGAATTTATTCAGCCTGCCTTGCCGTCATCCAGCAACGGCCCGCGGGCCATGGAATTCTGGAAAAACATGCGCATCAGGCCCGGTGTGTCCGTTTCCACTGTTCGGGCGAGATGATCCTGCAAATCCTGAGGAATCGAGCCTTCGGGCGCCAATGGATTTTGGGCCGAAACCGACGCTTCAAACAGCGCTTCATCGCCCTCCGCATCGCCGGTCAATTCACCAATCCGGTGCATGACCACGGCCGAACAGGCCGGAGAACTGCCCGCATCCCGCAGCGTGCCGATAGACAGCCCGTCGAGCACTTCGGCTTTTTGCCGGGCAACGCCGTTGAAAATACCAAACATCATTGTGACGCTGTCTTCATCGGCGGCGATAGAAAATAATTGGTGCTGCAAGAGCAGCGCCCGACCGCGATAACGAATACCCTCTACGCCGGTCGAAAACTCGATCACGCCGTCCGTATTGGACCGGATCATGGTGATGTCGTGTAAAAAACGCCCCGGCAGATCGCTGGAATACCGGGTGGAGCGCCATATGCCTTCATAGGCCACCGCCCGGCGTTTGGCACCGCGCGTGGCCTCCTCGATCAAAATGTCAGGAATCCAGTTGCGCATGGATGCATCGCTAACCGGACCAGAAACGCCCAGGCGCGCCGCGAATCCGCCCAGGTCAGCGTCCCAATCGAGCATCGAAAAACCCTCGACGCGCTCGGCGATATATTGCGTCAGCAATGACAGATTATGCTCCGATGGCTTCACCGAGCCTGATGCCCAGCGGCCAACGAGCGATTTGTCGACATTCAGCCCGGCAGCCAGTCCGGCGCGGCTGATCGACAAGGATTTCAGCACAATCTGAAGTTTTTCGGCGAACGGTGTCCTTGGCATGGCGAAAATGTGTCACGGGTTGCATTTCGATGCAACCAGGTTGCATGCCGGTGCAACCCCGTGCGCGCGTTGGTGTTTCGTGATGCACCTTCGCGCAAGCCGACAACCCCGGCAAACAACGCTCCGTAATCACCGCGCTTTCGTTGAGGGACGAGCCGGTCCTGCTCAATGGAGACAAAAATGAGCCTCAAATACACACTGATTGGCGGCATTGCTGCCGTCGCCCTAAGCGTACCGGGTTTTGCTGACCAGACAGATTTCAGCTTTCCGGTGCACGACATCCTGATCACCTCGAACATCCCGACCGTAAATATCTCGGTCCGCAATATGTCGAACTCAACGGATCCCGAAGACCGCGATCTGCGCGTTGTATCGTCGACGCCGGTCATACCGGTCACCGGTCAGGTCTGGTGCAAATCCTATGATCACGCCGAAACGGCCGCGCTGCGCGCCCAGATCATGTTCGGCAATGTCAACATTGTCGCCGAACAGGGCGGCGCAGGCCCGATGATGCTCGGACCATACAGCGCATCAGGAATAGACACATTCAGCGGCACCCACGAGCTGGAAAACTTCGCCATAGATGCAGCACTTGAATTTCCTGACAGTTTTGACCGCCATGCCCTGGTCAATCTCGATCCTTTCAACCCGGTTCGCGTGGTTGAAGACCGGATGGAGTTTTACGTTGAAAATGGTGCAGGTTCGGAAGCCGACTTCATGCGGGTTGACGATGTGTTTGAAACCGAGATCACCCTGAATGCGGTGGGCTGGTGCGGGTATGACAGCAACAATATCAATGGCGAATATGCCGGTGCGCGGGGCGTTCCGGTGACGGTCACAATTTTCTACCATGGCGATGCTGACGTTCAGGATGTGATCCAGACCGTTGGCGGTGCCAACACCGTTGCCGCCCAAACACCCAATCGCGCGCGAGGTACAGCAACGACGCGCGGGTCTTCCGCAACGCCACCGGCCCGCACCAACCGCCCTGCCCGTGCGCGTCCGGCACGTTCAGACAATTACAAGCAGCAGCGATCCCAATCGCCTCGCCGCCAACCGGCCCAGAATGTTGATAGCGGCAATGGCGGCTCGGAATCAGTGTCCGGTTTTGCGCGGTATGACGGCGTTCCGGGTGAATCCGCAAACACCGCGCCCGTAAATGACGGGCTGGACACTGACAGCGATGGCGCGTCTGCCGCCGCTCTCATATTGCCTGCTGTTCAAAGTGCTCGCGATGCCGGTCGTCGTCCCCAGGCCAATGCAGGCGTGGAGCCAGACGAGATCGATGCTCCGGCTCAGGCCAATACGGGCGTTGAACCTGATGAGATCGATGCGCCGGCTCAATCGGCCGCTCTGGATGCTTTGCTTGTCATCAATCGCGCAAGCGATGGCGGCGAAGCAGCCCGCAAGGACAGCGGTGAAGCGCATCTGGACTATCTTGTCATTCACGCCACTCAAGAAAATGGCCAATCCGACGACTAGCCCTACCCAAAACAGTCGTCACGGAGCGGGCGGATCCTGACAGGGGGCCGCCCGTTTTCTATCCGGAAAGGTGTAACAATACCGTCCTGTCATGCGGACGGTCGCGGTGCTCAAACAGGTAAAGCCCCTGCCACGTCCCCAGAGCGAGGCGACCGTCCGTGACCGGTATGGACAAAGATGTCGCCGTCAGCGCCGCCTTGATGTGCGCGGGCATATCATCAGGACCTTCCGCGCTATGGCGCACCCATCGCATGGACGGATCATCGCTATGCGGCACCAAGCGACGGAAGAACTCCACCATATCGCGTTGCACATCCGGGTCAGCATTCTCCTGAATGACCAGCGAACACGATGTATGCCGGACAAAGCAGGTGAGCAGGCCAATGCCAATGGCATGCCGCGAAACAAATTCAGCAGCCTGAGCCGTGAAATCGTAAAGACCCGGGCCGGTGGTCGAAAGACGAAGCGTGGTCTGGGGCATCAGCCCTAATTATCCAGGAAACTCCGAAGCTTGCGGCTGCGGCTGGGGTGTTTGAGCTTGCGCAGCGCCTTGGCTTCAATCTGGCGAATCCGCTCGCGGGTCACCGAAAATTGCTGGCCGACTTCTTCCAGCGTGTGATCAGTATTCATCCCGATGCCAAATCGCATCCGCAAAACCCGCTCTTCTCGCGGCGTCAGCGAGGCGAGCACACGGGTAGTGGTTTCGCGCAGGTTTGCGTGGATGGCGGCGTCAATCGGCAGAATAGCATTCTTGTCCTCGATGAAATCACCGAGATGCGAATCTTCCTCATCGCCAATCGGCGTTTCGAGCGAGATCGGCTCTTTCGCGATCTTCATCACCTTGCGCACTTTTTCGAGCGGCATGGCAAGTTTTTCGGCGAGCTCTTCCGGTGTCGGCTCGCGGCCCCATTCGTGCAGGAATTGACGCGAGGTGCGCACAATCTTGTTGATGGTCTCGATCATATGCACCGGAATACGAATGGTGCGGGCCTGATCCGCGATCGAACGCGTGATCGCCTGACGGATCCACCAGGTGGCATAAGTGGAGAATTTATAGCCGCGGCGATATTCGAATTTATCGACCGCTTTCATCAGACCGATATTGCCTTCCTGAATGAGGTCGAGGAATTGCAGCCCGCGATTTGTGTATTTCTTCGCAATCGAAATAACCAGACGAAGATTGGCCTCGACCATTTCCTTCTTGGCGATGCGTGCTTCGCGCTCGCCTTTCTGGACAGCCTTTACAATCCGACGGAAATCATCAACCGGCACGCCGGATCGTGTGGCAATTTCAGAAATCTCGGCGCGAACCACTTCTACATCAACGGCTTCGCGTTCGACAAAACGGGTCCATGCCTTGGATTTCTTTGCGTATTCATCCAGCCAGGCCGGATTTGTTTCGTTTCCGAAATATGCATTCATGAAATCAATGCGCGAGACGCCATGTGCGTCGGCCATCCGCAGCAATTTGCCTTCCAGAGCCATCAATTCCTTGTTGATCTGGTAAAGCTGTTCAACCAGCGCCTCGATCCGTGCATTGTTCAGATGCAGGCTGTTGAGCTCAGTGACAATGCGCGATTGAAGCTCTTCATATTTCTCGCGGCTCTGCTTGGTGAGGTCCTTGCCCTCGACCCGCGCATTCACCAGCTTGTCCTGGAGCTTGCGGAAAGCGGTGAAGTCGGCGGCAATCGCATCCAGCGTCACCATGACTTCTTCACGCAATTCGGCTTCCATGGCGGACAAGGAGAGATTTACGCCCTCTTCCTCGTCTTCATCATCATCGTCGCTGCTCTCGCCCTCGGCCTTGTCGTCCTTGTTTTTCTCTTCGTGCCCTTCCGGCATTTTCGGCTTGGGCTTGTCTTCCGGCTTGCCGCCCGGTTGCTGATCAGGGCGACCCGTTTCGGAATAATCCGGTTGCGGGTTCTTGCCGCCATACGTGGCGTCCAGGTCGATCACGTCGCGCAGAAGCACACGGCCTTCAGCCACTTCCTCGCGCCAGACCATGATGGCCTCGAATGTCAGCGGGCTTTCGCACAGACCGCGGATCATGGCATTGCGACCGGCCTCGATACGCTTGGCAATTGCGATCTCGCCTTCACGGGAGAGCAATTCCACCGTGCCCATTTCGCGCAGATACATGCGCACGGGATCGTCGGTTCGATCCGCCGAGGACGGTGTGTTCTGTCCGGTAATGGCCGTTGAACCTTTGGCGGCGACCGATTTGCCGGCATCGTCTTCGCCGTCATCAGCTTCGCCGTCGGCGCCATCCTTGTTGTCGTCGCCGTCTTCGTCGTCAGACTTGGCCTTGCCGGATGTTTCGTCTTCATCGTCGGGCGAATCTTCATTGTCGATGACGTTGACGCCCACTTCCGACAATTGAGACAATACATCTTCGATCTGCTCGGAGGTGAATTCTGCTTCCGGCAAAACCTTGATGATTTCATCATGGGTGACGTAGCCGCGTTTTTTAGCGGCCTTGATCATCGCTTTTACCGACTGATCGGTGAGATCGAGCAGCGGACCATCCTGTTGCGCGTCGCCGGAATTTCCTGTCGCTGCCGATTTCGTCTTCGTTGCCATTACTCGTTATTCCCGTTCGGCGGCGATACTGCCGCGCGTCTGTTCCGACTTCGCCAGATTATTCGTCCGGCTGTCGACGCGTACGCTTCCGGCGATGGACTTCCATCAAGCCGCGCAACGTATCTGCGTCATCGTTTTCAATTTCTTCTGCGATCCGGGACCGCATTTCCTGCCGCTCTGTATTATAACCTGCTTGTTCCATATAAGCGCTAGCGAGGCGTGTCCAAGCCTCTTCTCGCTGGATGGCAGTTGCCATGTCACCGCCGAGCGCCGCCCGCATCGGGCCACGCTCCAGTTCGAGCCGCTTCAAAACGGTCGCAAACCCTTGACCAACAAGATAGTTTTTCAGTCCCCCCGCCTGCTCGAATGCGCCCTCTGCGAGGGCATCCAACACGCCATTTCGCAATGTGTCCAGCTGTCCACAGTTGAGGCCGGATAGCAGTTCCACCTGATTTTCGCCAATTTCGGGATATTCGACCGCCGCCAACAGAAGATGTCGCAGCCTTGTCGGCACCGGGCCGGATTCAACCAGACGCTTGGTTTCGGCGGTTGCGCCCAGTGCGGCGCCCTTTTTCACATATCGACCGCCGGACCGTCGGGTACTGCCGAAGACCTGTTCCAGTTTCTGGTCGAACTCACGCTGGTATTCCTCGCGAACGGCCTGGTTTTCGATTCGATAGAGAAGCGCGCGTAATCGCTTGCGAAAGGCTGCGCGCCGGTCAGGATCATCCAGGGGCTCTTTTTCGGCTTCGATGTCCCACAAAATCGACGCCAAAGGCCGGGTCTTGCCCAGCGCATCCCGGAGCGCCGCCTCACCTTCATCGCGGAGCATGTCGTCCGGGTCCTTGCCATCCGGCAGGAAAACAAAACGCAATGTCCGCCCCGGCTCCAGCAGAGGCAATGCACGCTCTGCAGCGCGATTGGCCGCCATACGGCCCGCCTTGTCGCCGTCAAAGCAGAGCGTCGGCTCTCCACCGGCACGCCACAATAATTGCATCTGGTCTTCGCCCAACGCCGTGCCGAGCGGCGCGACGGCGTGTTCTATCCCGGCGCGGGCCAGTGCAATGGCATCGAAATAGCCTTCGGCCACGATCAGACCGCGAGCACCGGATTTCGGATCCGCCGCTGCGGTCCGCGCCGTTGGGTAACGATAGAGATTATGCCCCTTGTGAAATATCGCGGTTTCAGGGGAGTTGAGATATTTGGCGCGGGCATTTGCCGACATCGCCCGCCCGCCGAAGGCGACCAGCCGGTTTCTCTGATCACGAATCGCAAACATGATGCGTCCGCGGAATCGATCATAAGGCGCACCTCCATCATCGGGCGCGATCAACAGGCCGCAATCAATAAGCTCGGCGGGTTTTGCGCCAGCCGCGACCAGTTCATCTTTCAATGCCGAACGCGAGTCCGGAGAATAGCCGATCTCATAGGTGTCCCATTCGGCCGGGCCATAGCCGCGCCGTTCCAGATAATGCCGCGCGTCCGACCCCATGCCGGAACGTAATGACCGGGCATAGAATTTTTGCGCCAGCTCCATCCATTCGATCAGGGATTT
>Ga0316204_10008896_pt1 | contig 13677 bp, 9 predicted proteins | sample 6monrhotite_MG_2_FD_205661 | JGI IMG/M metagenome (GOLD analysis project Ga0316204, IMG submission 205661) | Microbial mat bacterial communities from mineral coupon in-situ incubated in ocean water Damariscotta River, Maine, United States -... | ecosystem: Environmental > Aquatic > Marine >... | reverse complement strand
TCCATTCGCAAGTCCATCTAAACAAGGTTGCACGACAGTTAAATGAACGCCCCAGAAAAACATTGCAATTCGAAACCCCAGCTGAAAGATTTAACCAGTGTGTTGCGCTGACCGGTTGAGGTGACAGCGGAATGCGGACATTGTACCAATAACAGACTGCCTTTCTGGGAAAGCTAATGCAGACATTCAACTCTTCATGAAATAGAGTACACATCTTTTTCATAAGTACATTATGGAGACTGGGAGAGTCCCTGTAATGGCAAGATATCATACCGGCTAGGCTGGGTTCCTCTATTGATTGCCAAGCAGAAAATCAACGCGAGTTGATCCAGATTGTTTTAGTTTGTAAATATTGATCCAATGCTTCTGTTCCATTGTCACGGGCAAGCGAACCAGATTGTTTATAACCACCAAATGGCGTTTTGATATCGCCTTCAGAAAATCCATTCACTGACACAGTGCCACAAGGCAGGGAACGTGCCATATGAAGTGCACGATCAATGTCTTGGGTGAATACGGTTGCGTGCAGGCCGTAATCTGTGTCGCAAGCAATTGCTAAGGCTTCTTCTGGCGAGTTGGTTGGGATGATGCCAAGAACGGGGCCAAAAATTTCTTCGCGGGCAATTTTCATGTCAGGTGTGACGTCTTGGAAGACTGTGGGTTCGATATAATATCCTGGCAGGTCAGAGCTGCCGCCCATAACCATTTTTGCGCCTTCATTGGTGCCGCTTTGGATGTAGTTCATCACCATTTCTTTGTGGTCTTTGGTGATCATAGAACCGATGTCTGTAGCTGGATCGAGTGGATCGCCAAGCTTGAAGCCTTTGACCCGTTCAATAATACGGCCCGTGAATTCTTCAACCAAGGGTTTTGCAATCAGTTGGCGCATGTTGGCGGAGCAGTTTTGACCACCGTTCCAGAAGGCTGACATAGCAGCGTGTTCGATCAAATCATCGTCTAGCTTTGCGTCATCAAGCACGAGGAATGGACTCTTACCGCCCATTTCCAAGCCAACACCCTTAAGATTACTGTCCCCTGAATAGCGCATAAACATACGCCCCACTTCAGTTGAGCCTGTGAAAGAAACCGTATCAATGTCGTTGTGCAGGCCAATGGCTTTGCCTGCAGTTTCACCATAGCCAGGAATGATGTTGATGACGCCAGCAGGAACACCTGCTTCTTGCATTAGTTCAGCCAAGCGGATGACGGACAAAGGCGTTTGCTCGGCTGGTTTAATGACTGCGGAACAACCAACAGCGAGGGAGGGTGCAATTTTCCATGCGGCCATTACCAGTGGGAAGTTCCACGGAAGAACTGCGCCTGCGATGCCTGCGGGTTCTTTGGTGATGAGCGCCATAGCGCCCGGGCCTGTTGGGGCAATTTTGCCAAAAGATTTGTCGGCAAGTTCGGCGTACCACTGGAAGAAATTAGGGACTTCTCCACCGACTTCATCCAAGCAGTCGTTGATGGTTTTACCTGTGTCCATACTTTCGAGTACGGCCAATTCATTGGCGTGTAGGCGTACCAGCGCTGCAATTTTCAAAAGAACTTCTTTGCGTTCTTCTGGCTCAGCGCGCGACCATGTGCCCTCGTTAAAAACGCGGCGGGCGGCGGTTACAGCTCTGTCTACATCTGCGGCTTTACAATGGGCTACTTGCGCCAGAACTTGGCCAGTTGCAGGATTAGTTGTTTCAAAGGTGTCGCCATCTGCGGCGTTACAGAAACTGCCATCGATGAAGGCTTGTCCGTTTGGCTTAATTCCTGCGGCAATTTTTTGATATTCGGCGTGTGAAAGGGTCATGAAGATCTCCGTCGTCTTAACTGTTTAGCTGCGCAATGTGCGCGCAAATTTTCGTATGTCGTTTAAGAGCATTTCTGGCTCTTCCATTGCTGCGAAGTGCCCACCGCTGGGCATTTCGGACCAATGGGTGATGTTGTAGATGCGATCCGCATAGGATTTTGGCGGCCAGCGTAGCATTTCAGCAGGGAATACCGCACACCCTGTAGGAACTTCGACGCGGGCACCGTCTTCGGAGAGGATACGCCCACCTTCTTCGCGTCTGCCGTAATAGATCCATGACGCGGAGTTGAAGGTCCGTGTTGTGATGTAGATCATGATGTTGGTAAGCAGTTCGTCTTTGGTATGGGCTTGTTCGATGCCCCCGACAGGAACGTCAGACCAATCGTGGAACTTTTCGACCAACCATGCGGCGATACCCACAGGGCTGTCCATCATTGCATAGCTTAGTGTTTGTGGGCGTGTCGCCTGTTGGGTGCGATAGCCATTTTGCATGATTTGATCGGTGTCGAACTGCTGATCCCATGCTTTTTCTTCAGTGGATTGAGGCCCATCGGGATGCCGCATTGTCAGCACATTGATGTGGATCGCAGAACAGGCGGGTGCATGTTCAAAACCCAACCAAGAGCAAATGGCCCCGCCCCAATCGCCACCTTGGGCGAGGTAGCTTTTATAACCCAAAGTGTCTGTCATTAGGGAGTTAATGACGCTGGCCATCTGACGAGGACCATAGGGGCGAGGAGGTCGTCCAGAGAACCCAAAGCCCGGCAATGAAGGGGCAATGACGGTGAAGCCGTCTTCTGCGTCGCCACCAAAGCGTTCTGGATGTGCGAGTGGTTCAATGAGTTTGAAAAATTCTGCCACGGAACCGGGCCAGCCGTGGCTGATCATCAATGGCTTCGGATTTGAGCCGCTGCCTTGTTCGTGGATGTAGTGCATATCAATGCCATCAACGGGCGCTTTGAAATGCGAAAAGGAGTTGAGACGTTTTTCTGCTGCGCGCCAATCGAATTCATTTACCCAATAGCCGCAGAGTTCACGCATATAGTCTATGTTGGCGCCATAATTCCAGCCGCCATCATCCGGCATTTCGTGCCACGGAAATTCAGCTACACGCGCACGGATGCGTTCTAGTTCCTGATCTGAAACATGGTAGGAAAATGGCGTGATGGGGGAATTGGCCTCTAGTCGATCTTTCACTGGTAGCGTCCTATTGCGTCAATGTTGGCACAGCCCAAAGGGCCATTGTATGGTCTTTGTAGTTAACGTGAACAAATGGAAATAGGCGAGAGACAGGTTGCGAAATTAGAAAGGACAGTTGTTTTTTTGTGAATTACGGATCATAGTAATGACTTAACTTCTTCACTGATAACCTTGACGCCATCTTCTAGTTTTTCCAATGGAACATAGGCAAATCCAAGCCTAAAACTGCGCGTGTTGTTAAGATTCAAGTAATAATCTTGCCCGCGATCTACCAAAACACCTTTGCTACGCAAACGAACGGCCAATTCTGAGGCATCAAACCTCTCTGGCCCTGTTAACCAAAAAGATGTGCCACCTATGGAATTGGTTCGATCCAGCATCCCAAGATGTTTTTCTATGGCCCCGTTCATCGTATCCCAGCGTTTTTTATAACGACGTTCGATATTACGTAGATGAGAATCGTAATGGCCAAGTTGAAAGAACAGTGCCACGATTTCTTGCACGATTGTGGGGGGGTGTCGCATCATCACACCGCGTACGATGCGAGCTTGGCGAATAATATCTTTATGGGCAACGATGAAGCCCAAACGAATACCAGGGGAAACGGTTTTTGATAAACTTCCAACATAGATAACACGGCCCGTGTTATCCATGGATCGTAAGGATGGGGAGGATTGGGCGACGTAATTCATTTCTGCCTCATAATCGTCTTCTATGATCAGAAAATCTTTATCTACGGCGGCTTGCAACAGTTCTTTTCGGCGTTGTTCATCCATTGTGACCATGGTTGGGAATTGATGGCTGGGTGTAGTGAAAACCAATTGACATTCTTCTGGTATTTTTTCTGGGATGATTCCGTTGTCATCGATTGGTACTCCTACTAATTTGCTGCCTGCAAGACGGAATGCGTTTCGTGCGCCAAAGAATCCTGGGTCTTCAAGTGCGACGGGCTTTCCCAATTCAGCAAAGATCGTTCCAAGGATGTAGAGCGCGTTTTGAGACCCTAAGGTGATTAAAATTTCATCCTCATCAGCATAAATTCCGCGCGTGTTCAGCAGACGTTGGCGCAATTGCTGCACCAATTGTGGACTGTCACTTTCCACAGAATCATTGGCCCAAAGCGGCATTTTTTTGCGACCTAATGCTTGTCGTGTGCATTCACGCCAGCCATCAACTGGAAATAAATCAGGGTCTATTTGATTATAGATAAAGGGATATGGGTAAGCATTCCAATCCAATGGATTCACAATTGGCATCAAATTATTTGGTGCAAAGTTAACCGGGCAATGTGCATTTTTGCCCACATGCGAACGATTGTCTTCCTGTGCCTTTTCCAAGGCGATCATTTGAGGAGCAACAAAATACCCAGACCTATCTCGCGACACTATGTATTCGAGGTCAACCAGTTGATTGTAGGCTGCAAAAACTGTGTTACGAGATACACCCAATTGATCCGCCAACTCGCGGCAAGATGGCAATGGCCTATCTGGAGCAAGGGAATTTGACGTAATGGCCGCGCTGACGACTTCGCAAATTTGATCACGCAAGCTTAAGCTTGACCCCCTTGGGAGCTTTAAAAATCTTGGCGTTAATGATACCATTGAAATTTCCTTAATATATAACGTCTGTCCTCTAAATCTTAGTTGGTTGTCCACTAATATGTCAGATGCAAACTGATCTGTCCCCTTTTATTGATATATCTGTCACTTTCATTGCATCACCCTGCGGTGAAAGATGGGCCAGAGAAATGACCAATCACTGGGAGGTGGAAAATGAAAATGAAATCCGTAGGGAAAATTTTATGCATGGCAAGTGTTGTCGCAATGATGGCGCAAGCTGCTGCTGCTGAAAAAGTACTGAAGCTGGGAACTGTAGGGTTTTTAGGCATGCCAATTGGGGATGCTATTGAGCAAGCGCTGGTTCCAACATTAGAAGAAGTGTCTGGCGGCAAGATGTCAATCGAGCCTCACTATCGCAAATCTTTGTGCTCTGAGCAATCATGTGGTGAGCAAGCTAACCAAGGCCTTTTGGCACTTTGGACAAGTTCAACAGCGAACTTTGGTAACTTCGGTACAGCTTTGGCGATCTTCGATTTACCATACATCTTCAAAAGTATTGAAGATGCTGACCGGATTTCGTCCGAATGGTTAGCCAAGAAACAGTGTGATATCGCAGCAGAAGAAGCTGGTCACGTTTGTTTGACAGTTTATTCAAGTGGTGGCTTCCGTCAGCTGGCCAACGCAAAAGGCCCAGTTCATGCTCCATCCGACATGGCGGGCCTCAAATGGCGCGTTACGAAAAGCCCGATTGAATACACACTTGTGAAAAACTGGGGCGCTGTACCTGTACCTTATGATTGGGGTCAATTGTACCAAGGTCTGCAAACGGGTGTAGTTTCAGGTCAGTACGTTGCGACACCTTGGCAGCACGTGGCCAAACTACACGAAGTTGCAAAATACTTCACAGAAATTGGTGGGTCATGGTCTGGTAACCAACTGTCTATCGACAAACGTCAATACGATGCACTTAGCGATCAAGAGCGTGAATGGCTGCACACAGCTGCAACAGCTTTCGGTCAAAAAGTCCAAGAACTGGACCGCGCATGGGTTGAAAATGGTGAGAAAGAAATCAAAGCCTCTATCAATGAATGGTACGTTCCTAATGATGAAGAAATGGCTCAATGGCGTGCAGGTGCGATTGATGCTTGGTTGAATGCTAAAGGCAGCTTTGATCCAGCAACAGCACGTCGTGTTCTTGAAGAGCAGGGCATGACTGGCTTTATCGCTCAGTTAGAAGAAGCTGGCGCACTTTAAAAGAAGCCTAAAATATATAATACTGGGTGGTAACACGCAGACAAACAGGTGGCGCAAGATCATATCTTGCGCTTCCTAACAATTCTATCACCGACAATACTTTCAAAACAGAACAGGACTAAGCCTCATGGAAAGCGTTTTGCTTCTAATTATTCTCGTCGCACTCATTATGCTCGGCGCGCCAGTTGGTTTTACCCTGATACTTATTCCAGTGGTCTACATACTGATCACAGACGCGGCGCCGTTGATCTTGATTCCGAGCCAAATGTTCCAATCAATCGATTCAGTCCCGCTTACTGCTATCCCCTTTTTCATGCTCACGGGCGAGTTGATGACCAGTGCAACGATCACGGATCGTCTGGTAAACCTTAGCCAGCGTCTGATTGGCCGGATGCGAGGTGGCATGGCGCAGGCTAATGTGTTGGTCAGCATGTTCTTTGCCGGAATGAACGGCTCTGTTGTTGCTGACACAGCCACCGTGGGTTCGCTGATGGTTCCGGCGATGAAACGTGCAGGCTATCCACCTGCGTTTGCTGCCGCGATTACCGCCGTCAGCTCTACAATTGGCGGTATCCTACCGCCCTCCATTATGATGATCGTCTTGGCCAACGCTGGTGGTATCTCAGTTGGTGCATTGTTCGCCGGGGGCATCGTTCCTGGTCTCATGATCGGCGCGCTTTTGATGGTGATCAATTATATCATCGCTCGTCGAAATAACTTTGAACGCAGTGAAGAACCATTCAGTATTAAAGCCATTGCAGTAGCTAGTTATGAATCTTCTTTCGCATTGCTAATTCCAGTTGTTCTTGTTGGTTCTGTTGTATTTGGCATCGCGGGTGTTGTTGAAGCTGGTGCATTGACCGCGACAATCGCCTTGTTGGTTGGCCTGTTTGTCTATCGCACGATCAATTGGGACAATTGCAAAGGCGCTTTTGTACGGGCGTTTCGCAACTCTGCCATGGTCTTTATTATTATCGCCGCGTCTGGCCCGTTCAGCTGGCTGTTGACGTCGCTGGGGGCGATTTCTGAGTTAGAACAATGGTTGCTGGGCTACGCGGATAATCCGTTGCAGTTCGCGCTTGTATTGGTTCTGTTTATCTTCTTGTTGGGCATGGTGATGGATTCAGCGGCGAATATTATTATTGTTGGTCCCGTTCTTGTGGATGTGATGGTGAAGGCAGGCTACCCAGATGTGCAAGCTGCACTGGTTGTTGTCGTTGGTTTTTTAATCGGTTCCGTCACGCCGCCCGTTGGGGTCGCCTTCTTTACGGCAGGTGCAATCGCAAAAGTACGATTGGAAAAAGTCGCCGTGGCGATGCTGCCTTATTTGGCGGCTCTTTTCGTTCTTTTGTTTATCCTGATCGTTGTGCCGAATTTCACAATGTTTCTCCCGCGTGCCTTTGGTTATGTAAACTGATGCTCACACAAACCCACATGAGGGCCTTATAATGTTAGCCACTGTCAAACTTATCGATACCGCGGTCAAAAAAACGCTAACGGCCTTTTGTGCTGTTCTGCTGTTGATGATGGTGGCCTTCACGGTTTACTCGGTCGTCATGCGGTATGTGTTCGCCAATCCGCCTGTTTGGGGGGATTTGCTGACGGTTCTGAGCAACATCTGGTTGGTCTTTTTTGCTCTTGCGCTGACAGTGCGGGACAAAGATCACATCGCGCTTGACTTGGTCTATTCATACTTGCCTTTGAAAGTTGCATTTTGCGTGCAGCAGTTCTGGACGTTGGTGATTTTTGGACTGAGCATTGTGATGATCATCTATGGCATCGAAGCGGTTCAAACGATGGGCGGAAAGTACTGGGAGATGTGGTATTTCGCTTGGGAAGACGGAGGTTTTGTTTTTAAGCCAAACTACATGCCGAAAAAATATGCTATTTCCATTGTACCCATATCGGGGTTTCTTGTGAGTATTGCTGCTTTGGCATCAATAATTGAAGATAGCATGCGTTTTAAAACGGGAGAGTATTATGTTGAAGGAGAAGTTGAGCAGGATTTAGCTGGAAGCGAAATGTGAGACGGTTAAGTTCAAATTAATAGTTTTTAAGCAAAAATAATTGATTTTCATACTTGGCATATGCAAGCTAAGAAATCACCTGAAGTTAAAGTCTGGTTTGGGAAAGTAGTCTTAAGCACAGAGAAAGGCGGCGAAAGTGGCGGTTGCGACATATTGAACCGCCGCGCAGCATTGCTGAAATGAAGATCTTTAGAAACGGCCACAAAATATTTGAGTTGACGCAGATCCATTTATTTCCTAACTGCCGTCCGGCCTTCCCACAAATGTAGATATGTTCTGCTTTATCAGTTGACTACAAAAGGGTTGCCTTGTTTATCGGCTTTCTCGATCAGAGTCTTTGCGTGTCATTATCGCTTCTGAATTCATGGAAAATCACACCACCTGCAGTTTTGATAGCACAATAGCTCACTATGCTGGTTGTGATTTGGATCGTGCGTACTTGATCGCAGCGACGACGATTTGCAAAGCCCTGTGCTGTTGCGAAGGTAACACCGATTATAAAGCCATATTTTGGGTCAGTTTATTAAGCCAAAAGAGAGCAACAAATGGCTGCTTCACTGCGTTTCGCTGCGCACGCGGCGCTTAATTAACAGCCATTGGCGCGTCTGCAGCGAACGGCATAGGCATCTCCAAAGCACAATTTGAAACACTAGAGATACACGATTGTTGAGCAATGTCTGCTTTCGAGAAATTACAACCTTGCAATTTAACTGCACTCGAAAGGCAGGTTTGGGCCGTTAGCTGAACTGGAAACTATGGGCGGCAAGCGGCCATTGCCTAATTCAAACGCGCCTCCTTGCAACGAGCCAAAGCAGACATTATATGCGTTCAACTTGGGAAACTGATGGTTGTCAGCCTGGGCCCGCCGCCCAAACTAGACATTTAACTTGGTTACTTAAACGCCCAACTGTTTCATTTTATCTGAACACGGACAGCGTTTGGATTGATCTCACCTGTCGGATGGATGGCCTGCTCAATTTTACTGGAATTCCATTCATCCACGTTCCAGCCTTTTTCTGGGAACATCATCGACTTTTTATATATTCTATGCGTTTATGATTTTGGGGCACGTGTAGTTTATTCTGTCACCATATGTGCAATTATGCGCGTTGCCATTCATAATAGATATACTATAGCAGTCTATGACTGCATCTTAGCTCACTCAAGGCATCATTGCTTTATAAACCCTCTCAAGGAACTCTAACCATGAAGCTTCGTATCATTATTACATTGTTTTCACTTGTAAATTTTATACTTCCTGCGAGTGCCCAACAAGTACCACCGCCTGTTACAGTTGCAAAGCCAGTGGTTAAAAATATCATCGAACAAGATGAATTCGTTGGTCGTTTTGCCTCCAAGTCTGAAGTGAAGTTGCGCGCACGTGTTTCAGGATATTTGAGTTCGGTGCATTTCAAAGATGGAGCATATATTAAAAAAGGTGATCTTTTATATACAATCGACCAACGTACATTCAGAACAGCATTACGCCAAGCCCGTTCACAGATCAGCATTGCGACAGCAGCGCATAAATTTACCAAAGAACAATTGGAACGCGCCGAAACATTGGTTAAAAATGGTAATATATCACGCAGTAGTGTCGATGAGCGCCAAGAAGCATTTTTGGCAGCACAAGGAGCTTTAGAGCAATCCAAATCAGCAGAAGAGTTGGCACAAATTGATTTAGATTTCACAGAAATTCGTGCACCCATTTCTGGCCGTATTGATCAAAACTTTATTTCTGCGGGTAACTTGATTAATCAAAATGAAACGGTTCTGACGACCATCGTTTCAGGCGATCCAATCTATTTCTTTTTCGATATAGATGAACGATACTACCTAGCTTATGCACGAGACGCCCGCAAACGTGGGAGTGTATTGCAAGAAGGTGGAGGCGGGCTTGAAGTTACAATCGTGTTGTCGGATAGTAAAATACCACCACAAAAAGGCTTCTTAGACTTTTCAGAAAACCGCATAGATGAACAAACAGGTACAATGCGTGTCCGCGCAGTTCTGGACAATCCAGACCGGATATTAACACCAGGGTTATTTGGTACAGTTGTCGTACCTGGGTCTTTACCCTACGAAGGCATTCTTATTCCAGATGCTGCGTTGACTACAGACCAAAATAGACGTGTTGTGATGGTGATAGATGAAGACGGCAAAGCTTTTGGTAAAGTTGTAAAACCTGGGCCAATGCATGACGGTTACAGAATTATCCGATCTGGTTTAGACGGTAACGAACAGATTGTAATCGAGGGTTTAATGCGTGCACGTCCAGGTGCTATTGTAACGCCTGAGCTGGTCGAATTACCAGTGGTTGCGGAATAGCATAATGGGAAAGTTCTTCGTTGATCGTCCAGTTTTTGCTATTGTTCTATCTGTAATCATGACAATTCTGGGTGTGATTGGGTATACTCAGCTGCCAGTAGAGCAATACCCACCCATTGCTCCACCTTCTATCGTGGTACAGGCAAACTATCCTGGCGCAGATGCTGAAACTGTAGCATCGACTGTAGCGACGCCGCTTGAGCAAGTCGTCAACGGTGTCGAAGGCATGTTGTATATGTCGTCGTATGCAACTGCGGATGGGTCCATGAGTTTGACCGTCACATTCGAAATTGGCACCGATTTGGACTCGGCTCAAATTTTGGTTCAAAACCGCGTAACAACAGCATTACCGAGATTGCCACAAGAGGTGCGGGATCTTGGTGTGACGACAACAAAATCCTCACCTGATTTGATGATGGTGATTCACATGCTATCACCCGACGAAACATATGACCAACTTTATGTATCGAACTATGCGCGTGCACGCGTTCGGGATTTGTTGATACGTTCGGATGGTGTCGGCAATATACTTATGTTCGGTGAACGTGAATTCGCGGCCCGCGTATGGTTAAATCCAGATAAGATGTCATCTTTGGGACTTGTAGCGAGTGACATTGTAGGGGCATTGCGAGAGCAAAATGTGCAAGTGTCTGGTGGTTCCCTCGGTGCACCGCCAAATGATAGTGATAGTGCATTTCAGATTACAGTCACAACGGCAGGACGATTGGAAACACCCACAGAGTTTGGAAAAGTAATTGTTCGCGCAACGGAAGATGGTCGTATTGTAAGGGTACAGGATGTTGCGCGCATTGAAATTGGGGCAAAGTCCTACGTGAGCAATTCCTATTTGAACAACAAGCCAGCTGTTGCTTTGGGTGTGTTTCAGCGTCCAGGATCAAATGCTTTGGCAACAGCCCAAGAAATCATCACCAAAATGGATGAGCTGAGCAAAAGCTTTCCACCGGGTCTGGAACATCGAATTGTATACAACCCAACGGAGTTTATTTCAGCGTCAATCAATGCTGTTTACAAAACAATCTTTGAAGCGGTGCTGTTGGTGATTGTAGTCGTAATTGTATTTTTGCAAAGCTGGCGTATGGCAATTATTCCGCTGTTGGCTATTCCTGTATCACTGGTTGGCACCTTTGCTGTGATGCTTGCTATGGGATACTCTTTGAACCTTTTGACTTTATTTGGTCTTATTCTAGCGATTGGTATCGTGGTGGATGATGCCATAGTCGTGGTAGAAAATGTTGAGCGGAATATAGAAGGGGGTAAATCTGCACGTGATGCGTCTGCGCGCACCATGGATGAAGTGTCTAATGCAATTATAGGCACCTCATTGGTTTTAATTGCCGTGTTTATTCCATCAGCATTTGTTCCTGGGATCACTGGGCAATTCTATACGCAATTTGCTGTGACAATTTCTGTTGCAACAATCTTGTCGACGATTAATTCGCTCAGTTTATCGCCGGCGTTATGTGCAATTTTGCTGAAAGCAAAAAGCAAAGAAATAAACCGCAATCCACTCATGCAGTTTCTGTATTTTTACGAACGCATTTAATAAAGGGTTTGATGTGGTCACGTATGTTTATGTAAAGATTATCACATTCCTTGTTGGATCACGTAAGATGATCTCCATGAGCCTAATTGTTTTCGTAGGGCTTTTGGCCAGCACGGTTTGGGTTGTCCAAAAAGTTCCAACAGGCTTTATTCCACAAACCGACCAGGGCTATGCGATCGTTGTTGTTCAACTTCCTGATGGTGCCTCACTAGAACGCACAGACGAAGTGATGCGTAAAGCATCCCAAATTGCGATTGAAACACCAGGCGTGGCCAATGCTGTTGCATTTGCTGGATTTTCAGGAGCTACATTTACAACGGCATCTAACCAAGGTGTGATTTTCACACCTTTTAATAGTTTTGACGATAGACTTAAAAGCGGCCTGAGTGCCCAAAAGATCGTTGGGAACCTATTCGGTCGTATGCAGGGACTGCGGGAAGCCTTTATAATTGCAATCGCACCACCATCTGTTCGGGGTGTCGGTAATGGCGGCGGTTTTAAGCTACAGCTGAAAGAAAACGAAGGGTCAGATATGTCCCGTGTCTTAGGATCTGCTTATGCTATAATGGGAGCTGCTACCCAATCCAAAGATGTTATGGGCGTCTTTACAACATTCTCTGCAGGCAGCCCACAAGTCTACTTGGAAATTGATCGTGTCAAAGCACAGATATTGAATGTGCCAATCGGAGCGATTTTTGAAACCCTGGCTATTAATCTGGGATCATCCTTTGTGAATGATTTCAATTCATTTGGTCGCCAGTTTCAGGTGCGTGCTCAAGCTGATCAAAAATTCCGCCTTGATAAAGCGGATATTGCGGCACTAAGGGTGCGTTCTGCAACGGGGGCTCTGGTGCCCCTTGGAACCATAATGGATATTCGCGATTCAGCGGGACCTTCGTTGGTACAAAGATATAACCAGCGTGTGTCTGTGCCTATTCAAGGGTCTGCGGCACCTGGTGTCTCAACAGGGCAAGCTTTGATTGCTATGGAGAAATTGGCGGAGTCTATCTTGCCCCTTGGTGTCGATTATGAGTGGACAGAACTTGCGTATCAAGAACGCAACCAAGGAAATACTGCGATTTATATCTTCGTGTTTTCAATCCTATTTGCCTTTTTATTCCTTGCGGCTTTGTATGAAAGCTGGACGCTACCATTTGCGATTATCCTTATTGTACCGCTGTCTGTCTTTGCAGCACTTTTGGGCGTAATGGCGCGAGGGATGGACAATAATATCCTGACACAAGTTGGCCTAATTGTACTTGTGGGTCTGGCGGCCAAAAACGCAATTTTGATAGTGGAGTTCGCAAAACAAGCCCAAGATGAAAGAGGCTTGAGTGCAGTTGATGCTGCGCTAGAAGCAAGTCGCCTGCGTTTACGCCCTATATTGATGACAGCCTTTGCGTTTATTTTGGGGGTGGTCCCACTGATGATATCAACCGGGCCAGGTGCCGAAATGCGCCAAGCTTTAGGGACTGCAGTATTTTCAGGTATGCTTGGAGTCACAATTCTTGGGTTGTTTTTTACGCCTGTGTTTTATGTGGCCATTAAGTGTATATTTGTAAGACGAATGTGATTAATAATCTTACTTCAAGTTTTATACTTATTGTATCGGGTTTGATGTGTGAGAAATGGCGCAATACGCCTTGCCGTGATCCTTTGAGGAGATTATTTTAAATAATTGTACCCATTTAAGAAGCTGATGTTGGTACACTTTATTATAATGATAAATAACCCAGACAAAATGCCGTTTTCCAAGCGAATGTCCGCTTTGGGCAATCCGCGCTAAGACAACAAGAAGTCTCGCGAAGGGCAGGTTTGGGCCGTTCATGTCGATCAGACGAAAAGCCTGGGAGCCGTCAGTACCCACGCAGCTGCGGGGCCGACAGCACCACCTAACCGGTGGTTGAGTGATGTGGTTGAAGACATTTCAAATTAGCCTGATAT
>Ga0316204_10008895_pt1 | contig 13678 bp, 13 predicted proteins | sample 6monrhotite_MG_2_FD_205661 | JGI IMG/M metagenome (GOLD analysis project Ga0316204, IMG submission 205661) | Microbial mat bacterial communities from mineral coupon in-situ incubated in ocean water Damariscotta River, Maine, United States -... | ecosystem: Environmental > Aquatic > Marine >... | reverse complement strand
TCAAAGCTAACCAGGTAATTACCATTTGGATTACAAGGTACTACATTATCCTCTTCTTCTGAAGAGATGGCTTTGACGTAACCTGACTCGCTAAGAATATCTTTTAGAATTTGGTTAGATATAACGTCTAGCTTCTTTTGTGTTTCGCCTTGGACGTTTTCGCTCAAAGTTGATCCTAACACACCAGCCAATGCGCCTTGGCTGACCCTAAATGCTATTTCCTTACAACCTGCTAACAAAGTTCTTAGTAGCAGGATAAGCTCCATAGGGGCGCCATCTTCTTGAAGTTGCGAGTTAAGTCTTTTCATTATGCGTAAATACCTTGTAGTTGTAGGGCCTTGAAGTTGTATGCTGCAGCACGATTTTTATTATTGTAAGTGCCGCTTAGATAATTATACCTTCAAAAAACCAGAAACTCAGTAACCTAAACGTATTCTTTATAACCTGAATCTAAACAGACCTCTGCCATAGCCATCAGAATGACGTATTTTTTTACATTGTTGATTGGGTTAGCGATATTTGTTCTGGTAGTCTATCGATCTTAGACATTTTGAATGGCAATCTATGCATCTACATATTTTAGGTATCTGTGGCACTTTTATGGGGGGTATTGCCGCTATCGCTAAAGAGCTAGGGCATAAAGTCACGGGCTCTGACAGTAACGTATATCCGCCTATGAGCACCCAATTAGAGTCCTTAGGTATCGAATTATTTGATGGCTACGAGACAAAACAATTTAAAAATGAGCCAGATATAGTGGTGATAGGCAATGCATTGTCTCGTGGTAATGAAGCAGTGGAGTACGTCTTAGACAGAAATCTGCCTTACACCAGCGGCCCACAATGGTTACTCGAAAACGTACTCAAAGATCGTTGGGTATTAGCCGTATCTGGCACCCACGGTAAAACCAGTACCTCTAGTATGTTGGCGTGGATATTAGAGTACGCTGGTTTAAAGCCAGGATTTTTGATTGGTGGTATTCCGCAAAATTTTGCAGTGTCTGCGCGTTTAGGCGAAAGCCCATTTTTTGTAATAGAAGCAGATGAATACGACAGCGCTTTTTTTGATAAACGTTCTAAGTTTGTGCACTACCGCCCTCGCACTTTGGTAATAAACAACCTTGAATTTGACCATGCGGATATATTTTCTGAATTAAGTGATATCCAAAAACAGTTCAATCATTTATTACGTATGGTACCGAGTAACGGTTTAGTACTGTTACCCAAGTCAGACAACAACCTACGCAAAGTGTTAGACATGGGATGTTGGACTCCAGTGCAGTTTACTGGAGGTGATTGGCAGGTACAAAACAGTAACCCCGAGTGCAGTGAATTTGAAGTTGTGTTCAAAGGGCAAGTACAAGGTAAAGTGCATTGGGACTTAATGGGTGAACATAACGTTAATAATGCCTTGATGGCGATAGCGGCGGCAAAACATAGTGGTGTTGAGAATGAACTAGCGGTTGCAGCCCTAGGGCAGTTTGTGAATGTAAAACGCCGTATGGAAATTAAAGCCAAAGTGAATGGTATTACTCTTTATGATGACTTTGCTCATCATCCTACTGCCATTGCTTTCACTATAGATGGACTCAGGGCAAAAGTGGGCGATGGGCGCATTTTGGCTGTATTAGAGCCTCGTTCTAACACCATGAAAATGGGGGTTCACAAAGATACACTTGCCGCATCATGGTGTAATGCTAATCAGGTGTTTATTTTTGAACCGTCCAATTTAACTTGGTCGATGGATGATCTACTGGCGCAGAGCGACGTAACAGCCGTGTTATACAAAGATATGAATATACTGGTGAAATCCATTATTTCTTACGTGCAACCAGGTGACCACATTCTGGTAATGAGTAATGGCAGTTTTGGCGGCATACATGAATTGCTGATTGAACAATTGGGAAAAATTGAATTAACTAGAGAGCCTTCTAAATGAAATTAAATAAACTGATTATTGGTGTAGTTGTGGCTGCAATGAGTTTTCAAGCCTTAAGTTGGGGGCAAATTGGCCACCGCGTAACCGGTGCGATTGCGGAACAATATCTAACGCCTGAAGCACAACATGCCATAAGACAATTGTTGATCAATGAAGATTTAGCCGAAGCCTCAACTTATGCGGACGAGATGAAATCAAACCCCAGTGAGTTTTGGAAAAAAACGGCCGGCCCTTGGCATTATGTCAATGTCTTTGACGGTAAAACATATTCAGATGTGGCGCCACCACCTGAAGGTAATGCGGTGACTGCTTTGGAAATGTTTTCCAAGCAACTAATAAGTAAACAATCCAGCCTTGAAGAGAAACAGCTCGCGCTTAGGTTTATTGTGCATATTATTGGTGATTTACACCAACCTTTTCACGCCGGAAATGGCACAGACAGAGGTGGTAACGACCTAAAACTGCAGTTTTTTTGGGAAGATTCTAATTTACACCGAGTCTGGGATTCGGGTTTGATTGACAGGCAACAATTGTCCTATACAGAATGGACTCAAGTCTTAAGCCGCAAAATTTCTAAGCAACAGACCAAAGCATGGATGGTAGTTGATCCCAAAGTGTGGGTAGCTGAAAGTGCAAAGTTACGGGCTACTCTATATCCCGACAGTGATAAATTATCCTGGGACTATCAATACCAAAATCTGCCTATTGTTAAACAGCGTTTGCAAATGGGTGGTGTTAGAATTGCCGCTTACCTCAATGCCTTGTTTAAATAGCTGCGTGCCTAAAGACTTTGTCTAACAGTACAACTGCATCGCTACCAAAAATACTCGCTGGCCCTGTTGTTAGGCGAGCTAATGCAAGGCAAGTTTGTTTTTGGTTGATAACGGATCAAGCCTACCACTTTTCAGTTAAGTTATTTAATCAGCAAGAGCAAACGACTTGGTTTGATGCTCAGCTTGATGAGCGACAACTCAGCCAGGTTCAAGTTGGCACTCATGCCTTTGTGAATATGATTACTGTTGCGCCCAATGCTGAAATTGCATGTGGGAGTCGGGTGAGTTATGACATTACCTTGCAACTCAAAGATGGTCGTAAAAGTTATCTATGTGAGTTACTGCCCTCGTTGCTTTATTCTGGTCAATCTTATCCCAGCTTTGTGGTCCGCAGACAAATAGGACAAATGTTGCACGGCTCTTGCCGTAAACCCCATCATGATAGTGACGATGGTTTAGTTATAGTTGACCAACAAATTGAGTTAGGATTGGCAGGCAAAATCGAGCCACCTGACTTATTAATGATGTCAGGTGATCAGGTTTATAGCGACGATGTAGCAGGGCCAACATTGGTCGCTATCGGGCAAACTATTCAACGCTTGGGGCTTTTTCATGAAGATCTTCAAGGCGCAACTATTAATAATAGCCAAGAACTATTTGAACATCCTCACTGCTTTTATCAACGCCCTGAGCTTTTGCCGGATGACCCAAGTACGGCTAACACCTATAGTCAATTTTTTGCGGCTAAAAGAAAGCCTATTTTCACCTCGGTCAATGCCAGTAACCACTTAATATCCTTTGCTGAAGTGATGGCTATGTATATTCTGACTTGGTCACCTGAAATGTGGCAACGGGTGAATATCAATGATCAGGCTATACCCGAACCTTTCAAACAAAAATTTGCTGAAGAACAAGCCATCATTGAAAACTTTGTTGTTGGTTTAGATAAAGTCCGGCGAGCATTAGCCCATGTGCGCGTATATATGATTTTTGATGATCATGACGTGACTGACGATTGGAATTTAACCCGAGGCTGGGAAGAAGCAGTATACGGTAACTTATTTGCAAAACGTATAGTGGGTAATACATTGCTGGGATACTGGTTGTGTCAAGGTTGGGGTAATGATCCCGATAAATTACAACCTTTATTTGAATCGTGCAGTGTATTTTTCACTGAAAATGGCATTCAGCAACATGACGAGCTTGTTCAAAAAATACTCGATTGGGAACATTGGCACTACTGCTTAGAAACGTCACCTAAGCTGGTAGTATTGGATACACGCACACAGCGTTGGCGGTCAGAGTCAAGTTTAAGTAAACCTTCAGGTCTGATGGACTGGGAAGCGTTATGCGAATTGCAGCAAGAGCTCATTGGTCAAGAGGCCGTCATCATGGTTTCTGCAGCGCCTATTTTTGGTGTAAAACTGATTGAAACTATTCAACGTATTTTTACGTTTTTTGGAAAAGCGCTAACTGTTGATGCAGAAAACTGGATGGCCCACAAGGGTACGGCCAGTGTGATGTTAAATATTTTTCGCAATCGCAGAACCCCACCCAACTTTGTGATCCTTTCCGGTGATGTGCACTATTCATTTGTGTATGACATTACCCTAAGATTCAGGCATAACAGCCCAAATATTACTCAAATCACCAGTAGCGGCATTAAAAATGAATTTCCGAACAAGTTATTAAAGTGGTTCGACAAGCTTAACCGCATTTTGTATAGCAAATATTCGCCACTGAATTGGTTCACTCAAAGGCGGAATATGCTGGTGAAGCACCGTAGGCCAAACAACCATAAGGTGAGCACATTACTTAACGGTGCGGGCATAGGTTTACTCAAAATGGATCAAGCATGTAGCAAAGTAGAGGCACAACAGTTGTGTGCCTCGGGTGAGGTCATTACTTTTACTAAAAAGGATTAAGTAAGCATCACTCGTTATTGGTGAAAAGGTTTACTCAATCTATGTACGGCATCAATAAACACTTTGGCATTCTCAGGTAGTACATCTAGATGAATGCCATGGCCAAGGTTAAATACATGACCGTTACCTTTGCCAAAACCGTCCAAAATCAGTTGCACTTCTTGTTCGATACGTGCGGCCGGTGCATATAACATAGACGGGTCCATGTTGCCTTGCAGTGCAACCTTGTCGCCGATCCGTGCTTTTGCATCAGCCATATCTACTGTCCAGTCCAAGCCTACAGCATCACAACCTGTTGCTGCGATAGACTCCAGCCACAAACCTGCATTTTTGGTGAATAAAGTGACTGGTACTTTTCGTCCATCATATTCACGGGTGAGGCCATTGACAATTTTGTGCATGTATTGCAAAGAAAACTCTTGGTAATCCCGACCTGACAACACCCCACCCCAAGTATCAAATACCATCACAGATTGAGCACCAGCTGCAATTTGTGCGTTAAGATACAAAATAACTGAATCGGCTAACTTATCGAGTAACAGATGCAAGGCTTGTGGATCGCTAAAGGCCATTTTTTTGATTTTGGTAAAAGCTTTACTTGAGCCACCTTCGATCATATAAGTCGCTAATGTCCAAGGACTACCAGAAAAACCAATTAAAGGCACTGTGCCATTTAAATTTTTGCGTATAGTGCGCACGGCATTCATCACGTAACCCAGTTCAACTTCAGGATCCAAGATGGGTAATTTCTGAATATCAGCCATACAAGTTAATGGATGTTCAAACTTTGGGCCCTCTCCCGTTTCAAAATATAAACCTAATCCCATCGCATCAGGGATAGTTAAAATATCAGAAAACAAGATGGCGGCGTCTAAATCGAATCTGCGTAGCGGCTGAAGTGTTACCTCGCATGCTAATTCGGCATTTTTGCACAGCGACATAAAGTCCCCAGCTTCAGCTCTTGTGGCTTTGTATTCAGGTAAATAGCGACCTGCTTGGCGCATCATCCATACCGGCGTAGTGTCGACTGGCTGGCGTAACAATGCTCGTAAATATCGATCGTTTTGCAATGGCTGCATTGATTTCCTCAAATTGGCATTAAGTTGCCCGAAATTGGGCCGTAGGGCTTCAAAAGTGGTGTATTGTAGCGATTTTATCCACTGAAAAAAGGGTAAATTAGCCTATATTTGGCAAAAACTTGCATACTAAGAGTTTTCTCTGCTATAACACTGATGCGAAAGCAACCAAAAAACAAGAAACTCGTTAACGAGACCAAGACGCTAAAATATTCAAACCCCACTTATGTGGGGTTTTTTGTTGGGCTGAATTTATGTTAAGGCTGTATAACAAGATTTTTCTGCTGTTTTATTTCTTCGAGGGTATGTTGAATAAGTTGCCCAGCAATAGATAGCTTGGGTGGGATATTGGGTAATTCTTTAGGGTCAAACCAATATGCTTCGAGTATTTCTTTACCATCAACTTTTATTTCGCCTGAATCAAAATCCGCCAAGAACCCCACCATTAATGAGTGAGGAAAAGGCCAAGGCTGGCTTGAAAAGTAGCGTAGGTTTTTAACTTGTATGCCCACCTCTTCAAATACCTCTCTGTGCACCGCTTGTTCTAGTCTTTCACCGCTTTCTACAAAGCCAGCTAAAGTCGAAAACATTTGTCGAGACCGTTGCGGTTTACCCTGCGCTAACAAGATTTTGTTGTTGTGACGAATGGACACTATGATACAAGGCGAAATTCTCGGGTAACAGCGGTGCTGACAGCGTGAACACTGCATAGCCATTTCCCAGTCTATTTGTTGCATAGCGCTGCCACATTGACCACAAAATCTATGAGTGCGCATAAATAAAGCAATCTGCCATGCTCTAGAAGCAATTTCAAAAAAGCTAGATTGGTTTTGTATTAATAAGGCACGCATACTGATAAGGGCAAGTTCTTGGTGTTCAATATGTTCGTTGCCCATATCGATTAAGAAGCATGGTAAGTCGTCATGACTGCCTATCCTAACGATTTGATCTTGGTAAGCATGGGCAAAACTGAGCTTTGCCCATGTGCCTATCATTAACCCAGAATTTTCAATAGGTTGAAGAATTTTTTCACCGCTAAAAATCAACCAAATGGCTTTTGTTTCAGCTGTCACTGATATATTTTGTTCGATCATATAGTGTCCAGAAATATAATGTTCTGACCTAAGCTAACACAGTAAAACGCTGCATCGAAATAACCTTTTATAATAGTGAATACCCAAAGCCATTGGAGTTGCAGCTAGGCGGCAAAGGAGCTCAGCCCCATGAGCTTAGACTTACTAAGTGATTGGGGTGAGTGAGGGCAGCCAACAACGCTGCAGCTTCAAGGGAGACGGGTATAGTATCATTAATATCGACTAAAGTAGTAACGCACAACTAACAATAAAGGGTTAAGATACGCAAGGTACAAAAATAAGTGTTATCATATAACGGTTTGTTTTGAAGGAATAAATGTGACTGATACTTGCCAACATCCCATTGCTGCTCAGGTGTATAAAGCTAGGCAATTTTGTGAGGACAAAGGCGCTAGGTTTACTCTGCTAAGAGAAAAAGTTTATGCGCTGTTGCTAGAACAACAAGGCGCTGTGGGCGCTTATGAATTGTTGGATGTGCTTAAGCTAACTGAGTCGAATGCAAAACCTGCTACTGTATATAGGACTTTAGATTTTCTCCTAGAGTTCGGTTTAATACATAAAATAGAATCCACCAATGCCTTTGTTGCCTGTCACCATTTTGATTGCAACCATCCCGTGCAATTTTTAATTTGTGATACTTGTGGTGATGTAAAAGAAATCCAATCTGAAGGATTAAAAGATACCTTAGATAAACAAGCCCAATCTGTAGGTTTTAGTGTAGTAAAGCAAACAATTGAAGCTCATGGTACTTGTGCTGCTTGCCAATGAATCCCCTTTAATATGGAAGAATTAATCTAATGAATGCAGACTTTATTAACCCATTTATCGCCGCGTTACTGAATGTGATGCAAACCATGGCACAAACTCAGTTAGTACCAGGTAAACCCCAGAAAAAAAGTGATAATCAAGCGAGGGGAGAGATTTCTGGTTTAATTGGCATGGTGGGTGACAATATTCAGGGATCTATGTCCATTTCATTTGAAGAGGGACTCGTGTTAGAAATCATGCAGAAAATGTTGGGCGAAAAGCCCGAGAGCATTGATTCCGATGTACAGGACATGGTGGGGGAAATCACCAATATGATATGTGGTGGAGCCAAAAACGAACTCGGTCAGAAAGGTTATGACTTTGGAATGGCTACGCCTGTGGTCGTTTCTGGAAAAAATCATACTATTAAACATCAAGTAGATGGAAAAAAAATGGTAATGCCGTTTTCTCATGATTCTGGAAAGCTCTATCTAGAAATGTGTTTTAACAAGTAATAAGCTTTTAAATACATATCAATAAAATGCTGTCAGAAAATGTGGCGTATTATTTGCTTGGCTATGAGGGCGCAGATGATATGCCAGCTCACATTAAAGCCAGTTTATTAGGTAATAACTTGACTATTCCCATAGTAGGCGGTGTTCTTGGCCTAGGTACATGGCAAGGAATAATATTAGGAGAACATCGCATACGAGCCACAAGTCGTCTCTCAATTGCGACTACTTGCGGGGAATGAATGTCTAATTACAATAAAGTAGTTGCTATAAAGGTATACATATATATATGATCGTATATACCCGTCTCCCTTGAAGCTGCAGCGTTGTTGGCTGCTCTCACTCACCCCAATCACTTAGTAAGTCTAAGCTCATGGGGCTGAGCTCCTTTGCCGCCTAGCTGCAACTCCAATGGCTTTGGGTATAAGTCGTGTTGTTTATTCCCATCTTTGCTGGCACCACTACTGTTTACGCTGTAAGTCATGGGTTCGTTTTTGGTAAACTATTGACTCTGAAGTGGAAGTTAACAATAATGATTAATTGTTGGCCTTGTATAGAATCGAATGGAATTCGTAGAAAAGCAATCTCACAACTCGATAATCGAATTATTAGCCTATTGGCAGGGGCGAGTGAATGCCACTGATTTAGTTAATTATTACCAGCGTACCCGCCAACAAGCACGTAAATACATTCAATCTTACCAAGCACAATTTCCGCAGAACTTGCATTACCAAGCTAGCATTAAAGGTTTTGTGCTTTCAGAGGGATTTACACTTCAATACATTTCGGGAAATGTGGACCAATATCTAAGTTGGTTAAGCCAATCTAGCGGTTTTGTTTCTTCTGAGCTAACTCCGTCACTTACCGATACATCTTTGAGCTTACCTAAACGGCAAGTGTCGCCTTTTGTTATGCGTGGATTGATTGCTGCGATAAAACAAAAGCGGCGTATAGATGTGGATTATGTTTCATTAGCCAACCCCAATTATGAAGGGCGAATTATCCAACCTTTTATGTTTGTCAAAACAGGGTTACGTTGGCATTTACGTGCTTATGATGAACAACATCAACAATTTAGAGACTTTGTTTTAAGTCGATTTAGCGGCGATCCTGAGTTACTCGACAAAGCCAACCAATCTAGTGTCAAAGATGAGTCATGGCATACCTATATTAACTTGATTTTTGAAGCCGATAGCCGCTTAACAGCTGCACAAAAAACAGTGATACAACAAGACTACCAAATGCAAAAAGGACAATTAATAGTGAATTGCCGTGCAGCATTAGCGCAGTATCTTTTGCAAGAAATGCAGGTGAAAACTAAATTTCATGACGAATATCCTGAAGCCCAACAACTGGTATTGGTAAACAAAAGTAACATAAAACAGTGGTTGTTTAACGCTTAGGTTCATTTCCTAACGGGCACCTGTATACAAAGTGTACTGGTTTTAATTCAGGGATTGGCAGACTTACACAAGCCACAGATACTGGACTTAGAATTCATGGATAGTTTTTTGGATAGCAAGATGAATAATAGTCAAAAATTGATGTTTGCCAGATGAGAACACCTCCATCCTATTTTCAATATTGGGGCAAAGCCAAGAAAGATCCCATCAAAGAAGGCGCCGACTATCATTTATTGCCTTATCACTGTTTGGATGTGGCTGCAGTTGCGGATGTTTGGCTGACTGAATCTAGAGTTTTGTTAAAGCAAATAGCTCGGCAAATAAATCGTTCCGATAAGGACACTCGTGCAATTCTTCTGTTTTATATTCTATTACACGACCTAGGTAAATTCGACGCTCGCTTTCAAAACTTTGTTGAAGAAATTCGCGTCAAACTTCAGGGAGATGAGTTCGAAGTCGAGTCTGAAAAATATAATCATGGGTCTCATGGTTATCTGCATTTTATTCAGCGATATGGTCATAACGAAGCGATGAAAGCCGTCGCTGGTCATCATGGCTTTTGTGATACATCTATAGATCGAAATTTAATTGCTCCTGATGCCGATGAAGAATTAGTTGAACTCGATAAAGTAGCCAGACAAGAATGGATTGATTTTTGTTTAACATGGACAGGTTTAACTGCTATTCCAGATGTTGGTAAAATTCCGATGTTAGCTGGACTATGTAGTGTCTCAGATTGGATTGGCTCATCAATTACTAACTTTACGACAGCAACCACCAGCGATTTAAAACCGTATTATCAGCAAACCTTACCAAGAGCCAAAGCGGCTTTAATTGAATCTGGCATATTAAATGAGCTAAATGGCTCAGGTTTTGATTTTTTATTTAGCCCTTATCAACCGCGAGGAGTTCAAACGCTTCTTGACACGCTACCGATAAAGACAGGCATTACAATCGTTGAGTCAGATACTGGCTCAGGAAAAACAGAGTTTGCATTGGCCTATGCGTCAATGTTGATAGAACATAATTTAGCGGACGGTATTGTTTTTGGTCTGCCAACGCAAGCCACTGCAAATGGCTTATTTAATCGAATTGGTGATGCAGCCAGAAAGCTTTTCCCAGACAGCACATTAACCCTTGCCCATAGTAAATCTAAATACCTATATCCTGATGAAAATGGTTTTTTGCATCAATCTAGCAAACGGGCGTTTTTAGGATCCATGTCAGTCGCTACCGTTGATCAAGTTTTAATGGGAGTCTTAGGAGTAAAACATCAGTTTATTCGTTCATTTGGCACCCGAAAGTCAGTGTTGATTTTAGATGAAATTCATAGTTTTGATGCGTACATGTATGCACTTATAGAGCAGGTATTAAAAGGACAACATCAAGCATTTTCAAGTGTCCTTTTGTTATCAGCCACTTTGCCATTGTCATTGAAAAATAAATTACTAAAGCCTTATGGAGGCAAAGCAAAAAGTATTGAATATCCTCTTGTTACCCATGTTGATCTAAATGGTTCCACGCAAGAATATTCAATCAACCATCCTGTGGAGAAAAAAGTAGTTAAGCTTGAAAACTGGTTATCTGAAGACTTAATGCCCACACCTATTCAGCAACGTATTTTATTAGAACACGCTAAAGAAAATGCGGTCGTTGGGATTATCTGTAATACGGTTGCTGATGCCCAAAGCCTATTTGTCCAGTTAAAAATACAAGCAAATGAACAGGGTATTGAAATTGACTTGTTTCATGCTCGATATACATACTTTGATAGAGCAAAAATGGAAGCAAAAGTATTAGCAACATATGGAAAGAATGCACCCCGGAAAGGACGGATATTAGTTGCAACTCAGGTTGTTGAACAATCATTAGATTTAGATTTTGACATTATGGTGAGTCAAATTGCACCAATCGAGTTTTTGATGCAACGCATGGGGCGATTATGGCGACATGACCGTATTAATACATCACTCTTCCCACGTAGTGAGCATATTAAACACCCCACATTTATTACCTTATTACCAAGTCAACCTAAGGCTAATTGGACAAATTACTATCAAGGTAGCGGCTATGTGTATCGCAATATTCGTGTGCTTTACCGTACAGAGCAATACATAAAGCAGCGTGAGTCATTAAGGTTTCCTGAAAGTTACCGCCAAGCAATTGAGCTGGTGCATGATGAGTGTATTCATCCGGATGAACCAAGTGAATTAAACGAGTTATTTGAAAAGTATCAAATCGAACAAGAAGGCTCTGCTTATACAGCCAAAATGTTTAGTGTTTTAGATTCTAAACCTTTGAGTGATGTAGATCCACGCTGCGCCCTATTAACTCGAGAAGGCGAAATGACAGCTACGGTTGTTCTGCTAAATAACCAAGGCGAATTATTACATGGTGGTGATTATGGCGACCAACACGACAGGGAGCTAAGCACCGTAAATATTGCTAAAAAGCACGCAAAAGGAAAGCAAGACACAGACTTATATTGTATCAAAGCAATTGTTGGTAAAGACATTAATTATAGCGAGTTGGGTGTTGTATTACCTATCTCTAAAAATAAGCAGTCCAGTTAAAAAAGGAAGCGATATGTACATTTCAATGGTGGCATTAAATACCACCGATAGTTATGAACAGCATCAGGCAATTTGGAGTTTATTTCCAAAAACACTCGAGCGCAGACGAGATCATTTATTTCGTGTAGAAAACAAAGCAAAAATAGGCAAAGTGATGGTTTTACTTCAATCCAGTTCGCAGCCTAATAGCAATGAAAACGCAGAGGTTTTGCAAACAAAGGATTTTAACCCTCAGTTGAATAATCAAGAATTTTACAAATTCAAACTAGTGGCTTACCCAACAAAGTGTATTAGCCAAGGCAAGAGAGTCGTTGAAATTCATGATGAAAATGAACAAATTGCGTGGCTCCATCGAAAACTTAAAGGGGCCAATGTAAACGTAACAGCCATGGACCAATTGATGGTTAAAAGTAAGAAAAGCTTTAATAGTCGTTATGTTTGTTTTGAAGGGGTTTTACAAATTATAGATGCCACGCAAATCTACAACTCACTTGTTATGGGTATTGGTCGACAAAAACATGCGGGTGCAGGGTTATTGTCTTTGGCTAAGTCCAATTAATTAAAGGAATATTTATGTTTCAGAGTATATACCGCACTTATCTTAATTTAACCAAAGGTGACCAAGCGGAACTTAAAAGATGCAATTTACAAAAATTGGCCAACTGCCCAGCTTATTTTCGCGTTCTGAAATTCTCAGGTCTGAAAGACAATAAACAAACACAGCGCATTTTGTTTTTATTGGTCTCAATTGATATTGCAGATGAAGTTGATTCAGATTCAGTTGCAGTTGCACTTCTCAAAGCTGGCGTGAAAGAAACCCAAATAATTCAAATTATACGTAGCGGTGACAATGCTGTTGAGTATTTAAAGCGCCAATTAATACGATGTAAAAAAATTAACTTATCCAGTATCGGTAAGTTAGCTCAATACTGGGGGGAGCAGGCGCGTCGCGACCTTCTAAAAGAATTCATTCTCGCTGAACAAGATTAAAACCATTATCACATGCAAATGATTTACACATTAGATTTAAAATAAAGGACTTTACTATGACAACTTTTATCAATATTCACGCTTTGATTTCTCACCCCTCATCAATGATGAATCGCGATGATTCAGGCTTACAAAAAACAGCAGTATTTGGTGGTACAACAAGAAGCCGTATTTCTAGTCAATGTTTAAAACGGGCAATTCGACAAAGTGATCTTTACAAGTCAGGTGTTGAAGAACTATCGATTAGAACAAATAAGTTTGATGAGTTATTAGCATTATGTATAGAAAAGCTACCTGAGTTTGATGCGCAATTGATAGAAGATGTACTTGAAAATATGGGGTCAAAAATAAAAACAGAAGTTGATAAAAACACAAAAGAAAAGCACCGATACTTTGATGCTGTTCAGCCCTATGCAATTGGGGCGATCCGTGAAGCAATTAATATGGTAGTAGCCGGTACAGAACTCAAGGAGCTAAAAAAGATTGTTCAAATTCCTACTATTGATGTTGCTCTGTCTGGCCGAATGGACGCTAGTTGTCCCGAGCGCAATGTGGAAGCGGCAATGAGTGTTGCACATAGTTTGACCACCCACAGCGCCGATATTGAGGTCGATTGGTTTACTGCTTGTGATGATTTAGCCGAGCAA
>Ga0316204_10008894_pt1 | contig 13678 bp, 11 predicted proteins | sample 6monrhotite_MG_2_FD_205661 | JGI IMG/M metagenome (GOLD analysis project Ga0316204, IMG submission 205661) | Microbial mat bacterial communities from mineral coupon in-situ incubated in ocean water Damariscotta River, Maine, United States -... | ecosystem: Environmental > Aquatic > Marine >... | reverse complement strand
TATTAATTTGGATGTCCCAAGACTTAAAATATGTCAACCAAGACACATTGGCTTGAGCGGGTACAAAATGTGTTTTTGCTGAGCCTTGTATCACTTTAGGTTGGACTATGGCTGGATTATTATTGCCATTCATTTGTTTATCTATCTTTGTTACTTGATAAATAATAGCAGCAGCAAATGCGGTCATTGCCAATAAAACCCAAATGACTTTGGGTGAAACAGAATTGTTTATTGATTGATGCGATTCAATATTGTCAGGCAAGACCTCGGTAGCCGCAATAGATAAATGTTTGTTACTAATGGTTTGTACATCATCAGAATAGGCGGCCAACAATGCCCGGTCCATAAGCACATTAATTAACCTAGGAATGCCTTTAGTCAATTGAAAAGCTTTTTTTGCGGTGGTTGCAGAAACAATTTGAGGGTTTCCACCTGCTACTTTTATCCGGTGTTTTAGGTAGCTTAATGTTTCATTGGCTGACAAGGGCATCAAATGATAGCGCGCAGTGACGCGTTGAGCCAGTTGGCGCAAATCATTTCTTCGCATGGTTGAACGCAGTTCTGGTTGTCCTATTAAAACAATTTGTAATAATTTTTGCTTGTCAGTTTCTAAGTTGGTTAATAGCCTTAGTTGTTCTAATGTATCTCTTGGTAAATTTTGTGCTTCGTCTATCATTACTACTGTGTTTTCACCATCTGACCAAGATTTTAATAGGTATTCATTGAGCTTGTCGACCATGCTGTTCAGTTTGCCCTTAATGCCCCGTAAGGGCACTTTTAGTTCTTTACAGATATACTCTAACAACTCAACAGGTGATATGGTTGGGTTGAGGATGAGTGCAATGTTTGTCTTTTCAGGAATCTGTTCTAGTAGTAATCGACTGATGGTGGTTTTGCCTGTGCCCACTTCTCCAGTGAGTTGAACAAACCCAGCACCACCACCGCGGGTAATTCCATAAACGAGATGCGCCAGTGATTCTTCGTGTTTTTCACTGAGAAAAACAAACCTGGGGTCTGGTGTTATAGAAAAAGGTGGTTCATCAAAACCATAGAAGTCTAGATACATATAATGAATATTTTAAAGTTGATAGTGATTCGACAAGTGCCAAATGAAAAGTTCAATTATATATTATATAGGCAGTATTAACACCAAGGTTACAATTATATATACAGATAAACAATTGCATTTATTTGATTTCCTTTAAAATTAATCTGAAAATCGATGTTTTGGTGGATTCAAAATGGAACAACTTAATAGTACCATCGTAAATATGAGTTTTTTAGACAATGATTTAGGCGGGTCAATCACCTCATATCTATTTAAAGGCTAAAAACACTGATCAATTATTAACTATTGTGACTTCTGGCACTATTTGACTTTCAATTTATCATACATAATGATATCATAGTGATATCACATGAACTCTGTTGTGAATATCAAATTTAATAATAATTGGAGAATAAATATGATTACAGAGAAAAAAATACAAGCCAAATCTGGATTTACCATGCTATTTACATTGCTGGCAGCCTTGTTGTTAGACATAGTTTTGATAATTGTTGCTGGTAATGCACGAATAATTCCATTAATGATAGTAAGCATTATTGCTATTCCGGTTATATTTGTTATGTTTTTCGGTTTGTTTATGGTGCATCCTAATCAATCGAAAGTGTTGCAGTTATTTGGACGATACGTTGGAACCGTCAAAAACACAGGGCTGCGTTGGGCCAATCCATTTTACGCCAAAAAGGCAGTATCTGTTAGAGTGAGAAACTTTGAAAGTGGTCAATTAAAAGTCAATGACAGTGCAGGTAATCCTATAGAAATAGCAACTGTAGTGGTGTGGAAAGTAGTTGACACAGCTGAGGCAATATTTGAGGTGGATGATTATGAGTCTTTTGTACAAATACAAACAGAAGCCGCTCTAAGGAATATGGCATCTGCTCATCCTTACGAATCTCATCAAGGTGAAAAAATCACTTTACGTTCAAGCCCACAAGAAATTGCCGAATTGCTACAAAAAGAAGTTCAGGACAGGTTGGATAAAGCAGGAGTAGAAGTCATTGAAGCGCGTATCAGTCATTTGGCTTACGCACAAGAAATAGCGGCATCAATGCTGAAAAGACAACAGGCACAAGCCATAGTATCTGCAAGAACACAAATTGTAGAAGGCGCAGTGGGCATGGTTGAAATTGCATTAGAGCAACTAAGTCAACGTCAAATTATAGAGCTTGATGATGAACGTAAAGCTGTAATGGTCAGTAATTTATTGGTGGTATTGTGTGGTGAAGAAAATGCACAACCGATTATTAATTCAGGTAGTTTGTATTAAACATGTCCAAAAAGAAGTCATTTCCATTAAGGATTAATGAAGATGTATTGAAAGCAGTCCAACATTGGGCTGCTGACGATTTACGCAGTGTCAATGCGCAACTAGAATACATTCTTCGTGAAGCCTTGTGGAAATCAGGCCGTCTCAAGAAGCCCAGCCCTAAACAAATTATTGAAAAACCTTAGCAATATAAATCTAATATTTACTCTTCGCTTATCTCTAATAAATCCGCATTGCCACCCACGGCAGCAATATTGTTTGTAATGGTTTTTTCTGTGACAAAACTTTCTAAATAAGCAGGTCCGCCGGCTTTGGGTCCGGTACCAGATAATCCCATGCCGCCAAATGGATGAACCCCAACCACAGCGCCAATGGTGCTGCGATTAATATAGCAATTACCCACTCTGATTTTAGATGAAACATATTCGATGGTCTCATTGATGCGAGAATGTATTCCGAATGTTAGTCCATAACCCGTATTGTTTATTTCATCGATAACCTTATCTAAATCTTTGGCTTTGTAACGAATCACATGTAAAAAGGGACCAAACACTTCTTCTTTTAATAACGACAATGACTTGATTTCAAAGGCATGAGGAGCAAAGTAATAACCTTTTAATAATTCTGGTACTTCTAATGCTTTTATTAATGTGCCATTTGTTTGCATAAATTTAACGTGTGTATTGAGTTTATTCAATGAGGCACCATCAATCAATGGGCCCACATCAGAATAATAGTTTTCTGGATGAGCAATATGCATTTGTTGCATGGCGCCAGATAGCATTTTTAATGTGTAATCTGCAATGTCTTCTTGAATAAACAAAACACGTAAGGCAGAACAACGTTGTCCAGCACTCACAAAGGCTGAGGCAAGAACATCTTTTACCAATTGCTCAGGTAAAGTAGATGAATCTGCAATCATACAGTTTTGACCGCCGGTTTCAGCGACCAAAGTGGCAATAGCTGCATTGTCACGATTGGCCAAATTTTTATTAATCACTTGGGCTGTTTGTGTTGAACCTGTAAACACCACACCTGTAGTTAGATTTGATTGGCACAAGGCATTTCCGATTTCGCGACCAAGACCAGGCACAAATTGAAATACAGATTGTGGAATACCAGCTTGATGAATCAGGCAAGCCAAATAATAGCCAATAATAGAAGTCTGTTCAGCGGGTTTGGCTATCACACAATTGCCGGTGACTAATGCGGCTACAATTTGTCCAACATATATAGCCAATGGAAAATTCCAAGGGCTGATACAAACAAAGACTCCTTTGCCTTGTAATTGTAGGAAATTACTTTCACCTGTTGGTCCAGGCATTTTGAGACTTTGGCCCATTTTCAATTGTGCATGGTGGGCATAATAGCGGCAAAAATCAATCGCTTCTTTTAGTTCTGAAACACTGTCGGCAAGGCTTTTGCCTGCTTCATGACGCAATAAATGCAGTATCATGGTTTGATTTTCTTGCATCAAATCCGCCACTTTACTAATGGACTCTGATCGAGTTGACACATCTGTTTGGTTCCATTGATAAAATGCAGAATTGGCATTGGATAATGCCAGTAGAGCATCCTGTTTGTTTGCATCTGTACAGTGACCTACTAGATAATCTAAGTTTGCAGGTGAATAAATCTCTTTTGCAGGGCTTGTGCTTTTGTAGCCTGGAATAAGTGGAGTTGCCCTTAATTTTTCATCACTAAACTTTGACAATTGCTTTTCTAAGTTTTCTAATGTGGCCACATCTGACAAATTAATGCCGTGGGAATTTTCGCGTTCTGGTTGAAAGATGTCTTTTGGTAACGGTATTTGTGAGTGCCTGTGAGTTTTGTGGGCCCTAACAACCTCAATTGGGTCGCTTGTTATGTCATTAATGTCTAGATCTAAATCGACCAATCGATTAACAAATGATGTGTTCGCACCATTTTCAAGCAATCTTCGCACTAAATACGGCAATAAATCTTCGTGACTGCCAACCGGAGCATAAACCCGGCAAGGAACATTTAACCCTTTAGGGTCAATACTTTGTACGTGTAATGCTTGGCCCATACCATGTAGTCTTTGATATTCATATCCCAGATTGTCACCTGCCATTATTCGGACCGCAGCGACTGTATTGGCATTGTGGGTGGCAAATTGTGGATAAAATTTATCTCGATTATCTAATAATTTTTGAGCACAAGCCAAATAGGAAATATCTGTGTTAACTTTACGGGTAAATACTGGATAATCATCTAATCCTTGTTCTTGTGAGCGTTTTATTTCTGTGTCCCAGTAAGCCCCTTTTACCAATCGCAAAGGAATTTTACGGTTGTATTTTTCAGCTAACTCAGTTAAAAAGTCAATTAAGCCACTGGCGCGTTTTGAAAAGGCTTGAACCACAAGTCCAAAACCTTCATAGCTAGGATCAAGCTGAGTATAAACACTTTCAAAAACCATGATAGACATTTCTAATCTGTCTGCTTCCTCAGCATCCACAGTCACTGCGACATTTAATTGGTTAGCCAAATCAACAATTTTTATAACATTGGGCACCAATTCTGACATCACCCGTTGTATATTGGCAATCTCATAGCGTGGATGTAAGGCCGATAATTTGATAGAAATACTGGCAGCATCTTCAATGGATTTTTTGGTATTGGCTTTTGCTATGGCCTCAATGGCCCTGAGGTAAGAGGCCAAATAACGATCAGCATCAGCTTGTGTTAATGCTGCTTCGCCCAACATATCAAATGAATATCGGTAATCAACATGCTTTTTGGTTTGTGATCTTTTTAGGGCTTCTTTGATTGTGCGGCCCATTACAAATTGTTTGCCCATGACTTTCATGGCTTGATAAACTCCGGCTCTAACAGCTGGTTCGCCGGTTTTATTTAATAATTTATCGAACACTTTTGACAGGCCTTTTTTGTTTTCATCAACGTGTATAATTTTCCCGGTTAACATTAAACCCCATGTAGAGGCATTAACAAAGGTAGAATCACTTTTACCCATATGAGATTTCCAATCGGCATCCAGTAACTTATCCTTAATCAGTTTTTCTGCGGTACCTTTATCCGGAATCCGCAATAATGCTTCAGCCATACACATCAAGACTATGCCTTCTTTGGAAGACAAGTCATATTCTTTCATAAAGGCGTCAACACCATCCATCTCATCAATACGGGCCCTGACATTTTCAACCAGTTTTATCGCCAGTGCTTTAATCTCTTTGCGTTTTTCATAGCCTGGATTGGCTTGTTCTAACAACTGGTTGATTAATGTGTCTTCACTCATTAGGTAATTTTTTGAAAAATCAAGTGCTTTAATAATTGGAGTAGCTGTGTGATTCACTTTTGTGCCTCATTTAAATAATTTTAAAGCATTATAATTCATATTATGAATTGTCCCAATCAAAAATTTATTAATTGAACTGAAAGATAATGGATATTAAGTACAAGCTAAATGATGGGCATGAAAACTAATGTTGCAAAGTTAAATGAATAAAAGAGTAAAAAAATCGACAATCAATGAGACTATTATTAACGGCTCATGATAAAATGCGCGGGATTGACCTCGGCATAATTGAGAAAAAGAGAGTAGAGTTGACTTTCAAATTCAAAGGACTTCTTGTCCTAATGGTCATTTTAATATGGCAATATTAACTGATTATGCTAGGCACAAAGAAAAACTTGAGGGTAAAAAATCGATGAACAAAACAACAAAAAGTTGTAATAAAAGTCTTTTGGGCTTTATATTTACTGTTTTTGGTCTATTAATGGCCAGCATGGCTCATGCAGAATACGGAATCAATCTAACCGAAGGGGTGACCGACTTTAGCCAGGAAGTCTATGGCTTACACATGATCGTTTTTTGGATCTGTTTGGTTATTGCAGTGTTGGTATTTGGTGTGATGATCTATTCAATGTTCGCTCATAGAAAATCAAAAGGGGTTAAACCTGCACAATTTTCTCACAACACAACTGCGGAAATCATCTGGACAGTTATTCCAATACTTATATTGGTTGTTATGGCTATTCCAGCAACGACAGCGTTGATTAATATGGAAGCACCTAGACAATTGGACGAGAATGGAAAAGCAGTTGTAGATGAGGATGGCAATACCATCCCTATACAAATGGAAATGACCATTAAGGTGACTGGTTATCAGTGGAAATGGAAGTATGATTATCTGGGCGAAGGTGTTTCGATAATCAGTTCATTAGACAAACTAAGTAATGCTGCCAGACAGGCTAACCCAACTGTTAAACTTGAAGATGTTGAGAATTACTTATTGGATGTTGACAATCCACTAGTTATTCCAGTCAACACAAATATCCGCATATTATTAACTGCCAATGATGTGATTCATTCGTGGTGGGTTCCTGAGTTTGGTTGGAAAAGAGATGCCATTCCTGGCTATGTTAATGAAGCATGGACCAATGTTAAAAAGGTAGGGACATACCGTGGCCAATGTGCAGAATTATGTGGTAAAGACCATGGGTTTATGCCAATTGTTGTTAATGTTGTTTCTAAAGAAGATTATGCTACGTGGTTATCTGGACAAAAGGGCGGAGAAACAGCGGAAGTTGTCGCACCAATAAGCAGTGATGAAACTGCAATATTGGCACCAGAAGCTACTGTTGCAGAAGTTGTTGCTGAACCAATTGAATGGACGCAGTCTGAATTAATGGCCAAAGGTCAAGAAGTTTATAATATGGAATGTGCAACCTGTCATCAGACATCTGGTGAAGGCATTGGAGAAACTTTCCCAGCATTAAAAGGCAGCGCTGTGGTTAATGGTAGCATTGAAGAAAATATAAAAACCGTGGTGTTTGGAAAAGAAGGCACGGCAATGCAAGCATTTGGTGGTCGCTTAACTGAGAGTGATATCGCCGCTGCAATTACATACACAAGAAACGCTTGGGACAACACCGCTAAAGATGCTGTGCAGCCTGAAGACGTTAAAAAAATAAAGAACAGTTGAGGGTATAAAGAATGAGTCACGCAGATACGCACGATCACGATCATGATCATGATCATAAGCCTAAAGGATTTGTGAAACGTTGGTTAATGACGACCAACCACAAAGATATTGGTACATTATATTTGATTTTTGCTTTTGCCATGTTTATTCTTGGTGGAGCTTTGGCGATGATAATTCGATTAGAATTATTTCAACCAGGATTACAATTTGTACAACCCGATTTCTTTAACCAATTAACCACAATGCATGCATTGATCATGGTTTTTGGTGCAGTAATGCCAGCCTTTGTAGGGTTTGCTAACTGGATGATACCTATTATGATTGGTGCGCCAGATATGGCTTTACCACGCATGAACAATTGGTCATTCTGGATTTTACCATTTGCTTTTACTATGTTGACAGCGACATTCTTTATGGATGGCGGCGCACCAGCAGCCGGCTGGACATTGTATCCTCCATTGGTATTGCAAGGCGGCAAAAATTTGGCATTCGCAGTTTTTGCTATCCACATGTTGGGTATTTCCTCCATCATGGGTGCAATTAATGTCATTGCTACAATTATGAATATGCGTGCTCCAAATATGGGCTATTTAAAAATGCCTTTGTTTGTTTGGACTTGGTTAATAACAGCCTTTTTATTGATAGCTGTAATGCCAGTATTTGCAGGAGCGGTGACCATGTTGTTAACCGATCATTATTTCGGAACCACATTCTTTAACGCTGCCGGTGGTGGTGATCCTGTCTTGTTCCAACACATTTTCTGGTTCTTCGGACATCCTGAAGTGTATATTATGATCTTGCCTTCATTTGGTATCATTTCTGAAATCTTACCTACATTCTCAAGAAAACCACTGTTTGGATATGTTTCAATGGTCTATGCCTCAGCAGCCATTGCATTCTTGTCATTTATCGTATGGGCACATCACATGTTTAGTGTCGGCATGCCATTTGGTGGTGAGTTATACTTTATGTATGCAACCATGTTGATCTCTATTCCAACAGGTGTGAAAGTGTTTAATTGGGTTTCAACCATGTGGAAAGGAGCCATGACATTCGAAACACCGATGCTATGGGCAATTGCTTTTGTTATCTTGTTTACTATTGGTGGATTCTCTGGATTGATGATGGCCATTGCACCAGTTGATTTCCAATACCACGACACTTACTTTATTGTTGCACATTTCCACTATGTATTAGTTACAGGTGCCGTATTTGCCATTATTGCTGGCGTTTATTATTGGATACCTAAGTGGACTGGGAACATGTACTCAGAAAGATTAGGAAAAATTCATTTCTGGTGGTCTGCAATTTCAGTTAATGTTTTGTTCTTCCCACAACATTTCTTAGGATTAGCAGGAATGCCAAGACGTATCCCAGATTATTCAACTCAATTTGCTGAGTTTAATATGTGGTCTAGTATTGGTGGTTTTGCATTTGGATTAGCACAAGTGTTCTTTATCTGGATTGTTTATAGAACAATTAAAGGCAAAGGCACTACCAAAGCAACAGACCGTGTATGGGAAGGAGCCAAAGGGTTGGAGTGGTTTATTCCATCACCTGCGCCACATCACACGTTCCAAGATGGTGAGCCAGTAAAAGATGAACAATTGGCACATGTTTCAAGCCATTAATTGATAAATTATGAGTAATGAAGAATTAGAAAAAAGACGCAAGGCAGCCCGACGCACAGCACTCGGGTTGTTGGTTTTTTCCATTGCTATATTTTCAGCATTTTATGTTATGAATATAATGTAATGTTTGCAATATAGCTATGAATAAATCAATTTTTAAAATGGTGCTGGTTGCAGTACTTATGTTTGGATTCGCCTTTGCATTGGTACCGCTCTATAATGTATTTTGTGAAATAACAGGGCTCAATGGGAAAACCAGTGGTCAAGTAGCAGAGGATGTATTAAAGACTCAGGTTGTAGATGAAAATCGCATCGTAACAATACAATTTGATGGCACAGTAAATTCGGAACTTAATTGGGAGTTTAGACCCACTGAATTTGAGATGCAAGTAACACCAGGTAAGTTATATAAAACAGAGTATTATGCTAAGAACTTATCTAACAGAGATGTAACAGGAAGAGCAACATATAGTGTTTCTCCAGGTAAAGCATCTTTGTATTTTAATAAAACAGAATGCTTTTGTTTTACTGAGCAAACGTTGAAGGCCAATGAAGAAGTTCTCATGCCAGTGACGTTTATAGTTGACTCAAAACTAACAAAAGATGTAAACATAATGACTTTGTCTTATACTTTTTTTAAGCTACCGTCATCATAAGAAATATTTGAGAATTAGAGGGTAATATGTCAAATACAGAAGTATCAAATAAAAGCCACGATCAATATTATGTACCACACTTGGCCAAATGGCCGATTGTAGGTTCTATTGGTATGACTTTAGCAGCCGTAGGCGCTGCAACTTTCATGAATAGCGAAACAGCATCAACACCAGTGATGATGTATCTTGGATTTGCTGTCCTCATCTTTATGATGTTTGGATGGTTTGCTGAGGTGATAAAAGAGTCTGAGGGCAACCTTTACAATCCTCAGGTTGATACCTCATTCAGAATGGGAATGGTTTGGTTTATCTTCTCTGAAGTCATGTTTTTTGCTTGTTTCTTTGGTGCCTTGTGGTATGTCAGAAACTTGTCTGTACCATGGTTGGGCGGTGAAGGTGTAGGCTTAATGACCAATACAGAGCTATGGTCAGGATATGAAGGTGTGTGGCCAACCAATGGTCCTGGTGATGTTGGCGGAAAATTTGAATTAATAGATCCTTATCATTTGCCTTTGGTAAATACCATATTATTAATGGCCAGTTCAATTACACTGACAATTGCTCACCATGCATTGGTAGATGGAGCCAGAAAGAAAGTGATAGGTTGGTTGATTGCAACAGTACTACTAGGAGCTATTTTTTTATTCTATCAGGTAGAAGAATATATAGAAGCGTATCAGCATCTTGATTTAACTCTAGAATCTGGTATTTATGGATCAACATTCTTTATGCTAACAGGTTTTCATGGCATGCACGTTACCCTAGGTGCGATAATGTTAACTGTTATAACAATCCGTTTAATGCGTGGTCATTTCAAACCAGAAAGCCACTTTGGATTCGAAGCGGTTGCTTGGTATTGGCATTTTGTTGATGTAGTCTGGTTGGGACTATTTATCTTTGTTTATATCATCTAAATAGATAAATACAATTTGAAATATTAAATGCCTCTTGATTGAGGCATTTTTTTTGTTATAACAATGTGATTAAGTTTATAACATGGCACCATACCCATAAAAATTTTTGGCCATTAATCTAAACAAAAAAAAGCCCCACTATTGGGGGCTTTTTGTTAGACTGAAAGATTATTGTTATTGGGTTTTAGGTAAGAGTGAGTGTGCTTGGAGCCAGCCCATCTTTAGTGCCAGTATTATCATTAAAAAAAGACCGAAGCTGACAGCAATTCTGACCGTTAAAAATCGCACAGTATTTTTGCCTTGGCCCTTATCGCGGATCATGTAGAACATCGCCAACCCTAGGTTATAGATGATAAATAACAGGATGATAACTATAAAAACTTTCATTATAAATTCTTTTCAGTATTCTTATCTGTGGCATTAGCAGATTCAGCAATCAATTTTTGTTGCTTAATATTTACCAAGTCGGCGACAATTCTAGCTGTTTCTAATAGAGCGAAATCGCCATCAGGTTCTGAATTGTTTTCAGTATTCGTCAATGAATCTTCTTCGTCTACTTCTACTGGTTCTTCTTGCTTTTCTGAGTTAAACAAAACAGCCACATCTGTCAACAATGGATTTAATTCTCCTTCTGTGATTTGTTCACGTTTGTTTTTTCTTTCAATTTTACGTGCTTCTTGTTTTTTTGTTTCAGCCTTTCTGGCCTCTTCAGATAACGATACTGATATGTCATCTTTAAAAGAATTATAGTAATCTAAATCTTCTTTAATAAAGGTAAATTCTGGGTTGACCATTTCTCTGGCTTTGTAAGATTTTCTTAATTGTGGAATATCACGGGTTAAGTCGCCCTGCATATTGTAGTTTGAACGTTTAATACTGGTCCATGGTAATGCGTTGTCATATTCACTTTCACCATAAGAGTCAGATCCAGCATGATCAGGGAATTGAATGTCAGGTATAACACCACGGTTTTGGGTACTGCCACCATTAATTCTAAAAAACTGAGACAAGGTTAATTTTAATTGCCCCATAGAATGTTCAGTGTAGTTGTTGGCATAGTTATCCAAAGGAATAAGGCTTTGAACAGTTCCTTTACCAAAACTGCGTTCACCAACGATGACTGCACGTCCATAATCCTGTAAAGCAGCAGCAAATATTTCAGAAGCTGATGCCGAAGCACGATTAATAAGCACAACCATTGGTTTTTCCCATGAAACAGATTTGTCCAAGTCTCTGTCAACATTGATGCCGCCTCTAGAGCTTTTAATCTGAACAATAGGGCCTTTATTGATAAATAAACCGGTTAGATCACGTGCTTCAATCAGTGAGCCACCACCATTATTTCTTAAATCCATAATGACAGCTTCTACTTTTTCTTGTTTAAATTTTTCTAAAATCTTTTTAACATCAATTGTGGTACTGCGGTAATCTGCATCGCCTCGTGATTTTGCAGCAAAATCAAGATAGAAAGCAGGTAAATTTATCACACCAATCTTTTTATCTCCGTCTACTCCTTTTACATTTAAAATTTGATGTTGAGCAGCTTGCTCTTCTAGTTTTACTTTATCGCGAACGATGGTAATAATATGTGGCTTGGTATCTAATAAATCATTCTTACTCAAAACAGATAACCTGACCACGGTGCCTTTGTCTCCTCTGATTTTTTCTACAACATCATCAACTCTCCAACCAACAACATCTATCAGAGATCCAGATGAACCTTGACCAATGGCCACAATTTTGTCATCTGTTTTCAATTCGCCTTGCTTTTCTGCTGGCCCACCTTTTATTACTTTTTTGATGGCAACATGATCATCATCTTCGCCCAATAAAGCACCAATGCCCTGAAGAGACAGACTCATGTTGATTTTAAAGTTTTCTGAAACTCTTGGAGCAAGATAGGAAGTATGTGGTTCAATTAATGTTGCATAAGAGTTAATGAAATATTGAAAAACATCTTCATTATTTGATTCTCCTACACGTTTAGCAATGCGGCTATAGCGTTTGCTTAGTATGTCTTTAATTTTAGTTTCTTCTTTTCCAGCTAATTTTAAATTGAGGTAATCATTTTTAACTCTTTTTCGCCACAGATCATTCATGTCAGTTTCATTATCAATTCTGTCTATATTCTCTCTGTCCCATATGTATTTTTCATCAATATTAAAATCAAAAGGTTTATCTAACATAGATAAGGCATAATCGGTTCTTTCTTGAATTCTTTTAATGTAGACAGTAAAAATGCGAAAAGCCAATTCTACATCACCAGATTTAATGGCGTCATCCACTTCATCTTTGTAAACTTGGAATTCTTGGACATCTTTGGCATAGAAATATACTTTATTTGGATCAAGGGTTTCAATATAATTATCTAGTATTTTGGCAGAAAATTCATTGTCCAATCGAATGGGTTTGTAATGTAATTGTTCTAGTAGACGCACTAACCACCGACTGGTTTCCTTTTGATATGGTTCGGGTTTTAAATTGATTTCTGTTGACTTTGCCATTACCAGACTGAATGACATTAACATAATGGTGGTTGTGATAATTGTTGTAAATTTATTTTTCATTAATATATTCTCTTGAACTTTTTAATTTAATATATGACTAATGGTGTGATTATAGTATGTAATAATATATCTCTATGTCATGCAAAACAAGACATTGATGATATGTTATATCAAAAAGTAGGACATTTAAAAGCCATCAGGGTTTCATTTTGTTATAATTAAACGTTTAGTAATTGAAAAAAACCTATTTTTAGTCAGTATTTAACTGTACTGACTTGATAAATACTAGAAACACCCTATAAATGAAAAAAATATATTTCCTAGGAGAAAAAATTTATGAAAATGACTTTAACAAGTTTATTAGTTGGTAGCTTGGCTATTAGTTCTGCAACTGTTGCAGCTAATTTAGAAACCGATGCTCAAAAAACAAACTATATGATTGGTTCAGATGTTGGCGCTTATATCAAAAAAAGCGGCATGGACTTTGACAGTGATGCATTCATGGCTGGTATTACAGATGCTGTAGGTGGCAAAGATTCACAATTGTCTCAAGAACAAATTGCCGCACTTCGTGCTGCATTACAAGCTGAACAAAAAGCAGCTCAAGAAGCACAACGTAAAGAAATGATGGCAAAGCTTGAAGTAGACAAAGTTAAAAATCTAGAAGCCG
>Ga0316204_10008893_pt1 | contig 13678 bp, 10 predicted proteins | sample 6monrhotite_MG_2_FD_205661 | JGI IMG/M metagenome (GOLD analysis project Ga0316204, IMG submission 205661) | Microbial mat bacterial communities from mineral coupon in-situ incubated in ocean water Damariscotta River, Maine, United States -... | ecosystem: Environmental > Aquatic > Marine >... | reverse complement strand
AAAGCATTTAATTCCGATTTCAAAATCTTAGAAGACTACAGACATGGGGTTAATAATGTTCGAATATTAGTTGATGATCCAATTTTTAGGGGAATAGAAAAGTTAGAACTACGTGTGTTTGAATATCGTCATATAGCAATTGAACATCTTAGTGATGAGTTAATTTCACTTGCCGTTTCGGATGATGGAATTGAAGTGATGAGACATAAAAATAAATTAATTTATAGTTCTCAGTTTCACCCTGAAGAACTGCAAGATGGAAATAACGGTCATATAATTTTAAAAAATTTTCTTTCAATGGTTTGATAATTATATTATTGCTAACAACGGTCATGGTGAATTGATACTGAATTGTTCTGCTGGGGCTTTTCGCTATGAAACCATTTCTAAATTGTTGGACGTTATTTAGAATAAAAGATGAATAAACTTACGCGACAAAGAAAGAAGGAACTTGGATTAGGCGAGTTAATTGCGATTGCCTTAGGAGGAATGGTTGGAGGTGGTATATTTTCTATTCTCGGTATTTCGGTAGAACATATTGGCTATGCCACGCCCATCGCCATCCTGATTGGAGGCGTTTTGGCTTTGTTTGCAGCTTATTCCTATGTAAAGTTGGCACTACTTTATAAAGACGAAGGTGCAACGTATTCATTTTTCAAAAAATCTTTTCCAAAAAGTAAGCTTGCTTCATCTTTAATCGGGTGGTTAATTGTTTTTGGATATATCAGTACTTTAGCTTTGTATGCATTTACGTTCGCCTCTTATTTCTGTAGTCAAATTGAAGCCCTAAATAACCCAATATGGCAGAAAATGATTGCAGGACTTATAATCTCAATTTTTGCGACAATCAATTTAGTTAGCGTAAAGGGAATGGGCAAATTGGAAGATATATTAGTCTATTCTAAAATTGTAATTTTGTTGTTTATATCGGGGTTACTTACTGGGAAAGGTGATATTCATAATCTACTTCCACTATTTGAAAGTAAAACTTCACTCACTCAAATCTTAATTGTGTCAGCAATAACTTTTGTAGCCTATGAAGGGTTTCAATTGGTTATTCATGCCTACAATGAAATGGACAATCCACAAAAAAATATTCCAAGAGCGATTTATTCATCGATTGGAATCGCAACATTGCTTTACATAATTCTCTCAATTGCTGCACTTTCTACCATTCCAAAAGAAATGATCATTGCAGATAAAGAATATGCCTTAGCTGCTGGAGCTGAAGCCTACTTAGGACAATTCGGACAGTTTCTCGTGATTTTTGGAGCATTATTAGCTACTTCAAGTGCAATAAGTGGAACCCTTTTTGGTGCATCCCGACTAATGGCGGTAATAGCCAATGACGGATACTTTCCAAAAACTTTAGGAAGAAAGATTAAAACTCATATTCCAAACAAAGCCATTATAACTATGAGTGTTTTAGCTTTTGTATTACTAGCAACAGGAGGTTTGCAAGTCATATTAGAATTTGGAAGCATCACATTTATTATCGTTTCATTGTTAATGGCTTATACAAATTACAAAAAACGGATTGAAACAAATTCTTCTTTAGTAATAACAATTGCTGCACTAGTCGGGCTGTTAATTGCTGGATTACTAATAATATATTTTGAATTCACTGAAAACAAAGAGCAGTTTCTGTATATAATAATCATATACATTCTACTTGGTATAGGTGCCTTTTTCTATTCAAAGAAGAGTAAAACGAACGCCCAACAACGTGTATAGTTCATTGCGTCTGATTTTCCTTTCAGAAAATCCTTGCTGCTGAACAATGGGTTTCTTTCTTTTTGCTAACTTAGTACTCAACGCAACGAAACTATACACAACAACGTTAGCCTTCATTATAAGCAACCAATAACCAATGATAAAATTCTTTAGAAAAATTAGACAAGACTTACTTTCAGAAGGTAAAACTGGAAAGTATCTGAAATACGCAATTGGAGAAATTATTCTTGTTGTAATTGGGATTTTAATTGCAGTTTCCATAAATAATTGGAATGAAGCTCGAAAAGACAAAATTACAGAACAGAAAGTTTTGAAAACTCTTAGATCGGATTTTAAATCAAACATAACACAGTTACAGGATAATATCGGCGAAACTGAAATAATGGTTAGCGACATAAGCCAACTATTTAAATTATTTAGGATGACACAATCTGAATTAAGTTTAATTCCAATAGATAGTATTAAAACTGATATAAAAGGTTATGCCACTTTTAATCCGTCGGATGGTGCTCTAACGAGCCTTCTATTGTCGGGCGGATTAAATATTATCAATAATGATTCATTAAAAAATAAACTTACCAATTGGCCAAATTTAGTAAATGATGCAAAAGAGGATGAGAATATACTAGTTGAAAATATTACAAAAGATTTATGGAAACAGGTGTTAGGATACCAATCCTATATTAAAAACCCAAAGTTCAAGCTAAATAGATTAGTGATGTTTGAAGACCTTATATTGCAAAACACTTTTTATGATATTTTTAGAGGAGCTGACTATCAGATTTATATTTATAAAGAGTTGCAGAAAGAAATAGAAGAAATATTAATTCTTATTGATGAAGAAATTCGTTTGTGAAATAAAATAACGAAAGGCTAACAATGTATAAAAATAATTGCTCAATTTTGGGCTTAACCAAAGGTCGTTACAAGTTTACTACGTCTGATTTTCCTGCGGAAAATCCTCGCACGTAAACCCGCAACTATTCTTATACGAGACCGTTAGGCAACATATGAAAAGAAACATTCTGCTGATATTAACAATACTATTTTTTATAACAAATTTATCTGCTCAAGAATGTGAATACAAAGAATATTACCAAATTGTAGATTTAGCAGGTAAACAATTCACCAAACAAAATTATAAAGAGGCAATTACGCAATACAAACTTGCTTTTTCCAAAACTGACTTTCCATTTGGACACGATTTGGATTTGGCTTTATTTGCTGCCAATAAAACGAATGACAATGCTTGGGCTGGATTGATTGCAGAAAAACTTGCAAAAGGTGGAGTACCATTACGTTATTTCGGAAAATATAAAAGACAGAAGTGGTACGAAAAATTCAAATCTGAATTCGAAAATTATTCTGAATATTATACCCAAAACTATAATCTAGAATTGAAGCAAGGACTGATTTCTTTACTTCAACGTGACAGAGAATTTAATAACAAGTATCACGAATGGAGAACAAAAGAAATTGATTTGACATTAAATGAATTAATTGAAGGAGCTACTACAATTCTAAACGACTTTGAATCAATAATTGAAAAATATGGATTCCCTGATGAACCTTTAATGGGGTATAACTATGTAAGAAGATTAAATCGAATTGAAACGTATCGAATAGAAGTTTTGATAATTCATATTTACCAAAGTGGTGTATTAATACTCAAAGATGAAATTGACAACGTTGCATGTACTGGTGGACTACATCCAAAATATGCGGAAACACTTAAAGGAATTCGTGGATTTGGAAATAGTACTGGGATTGAACAAGAAATGAAAGTGAGGTATGATAAATACAGAGGTGATGAATAAAATACGTTGCCTAACAAAGCCTATGAATTAATTGCTACTAATTTTCCTCACGGAAAATCTTTCGCAATTATCAGTAACTTCACAACACGCTGGAAATATCCTGCAGACATTTCCGCAACTAATCATAGCCCAGCCGTTGGCATTCATTTTGACTCGTCCTGAAATATGTATACACTAAACTAAATGTATATGTAAGACATTATAATGAAAGTTTTAGGTTGAAAGTTCTAGAAGATCTCTCAAAACAAACGTTAGTTACTAATTCCTCAAAACATTTAAGATTAATAAACTCATTATAGCGGTTTTGCTATTTACGACTATGTATAAATTTCTAATATTGTTTAAGATTTATTTATTTTTATTAAACAATAAAATTATTTTAGTGAACTAATTCACTAGTAAACATGAATAATTATCAAAAAGTTACAACTCGTAAACCTGAAGGTATTGAAAGTAAAAGGGCATTTCTAATTGGTTCAGGTATCGCATCATTGGCCGCTGCAGAATACCTTATGCGAGATGGACACATGAAAGGAAATCAGATAACTATTTATGAGCAAAGCGGCATGCCAGGTGGCTCATTGGACGGAGCTGGAAATCCAGAAGTTGGATTTGTAGTTCGTGGTGGTAGAGAAATGGAAGCCCATTATGAATGCTTATGGGACTTGTGCAGCCAAATTCCTTCTATAGAAGAAGAAGGAAGAACTGTTTTGGATGAATTTAAAGAGTTGAACGATATAGATCCTAATTTTTCGAACGTTAGATCGATATACAACAGAGGAGAAAAGCATCGCAAAACTGATTTGGGACTGAGTGAAAAAAATTCAAAAGAATTGACCAAATTATTGCTTGCCAAAGAAGAAAGTTTAGGTGCGATTACAGTTGAAGAATATTTTGATGAATCGTTTTTTGAAACGGATATGTGGCTCTATTGGAGAAGCATGTTTGCTTTTGAACCTTGGCATAGTCTTGTGGAAATGAAGCGGTACATGGAACGCTTCATCCACTTATTACCAGGAATGAGCACCATGAGAGATTTGCTTTTTACCAAATACAACCAGTACGATTCACTTATATTACCAATAAAGAATTTGTTAGTATCTAAAGGTGTAAATTTTGAGTACAACACAACCGTTACAGATTTAAAATTTAAAAGTGCTGGAAACAAAAAAACAGTAACTGCCATATGTTTAAGTAGGAATGGAGAAGACGATGTAGTGAAGACAAGTGCTGAAGACTTTGTCTTCTTCACCAACGGCTCTATGACTGAAAACTCTACTCTTGGAGATATGGATACCCCACCTGTTTTAAATACAAGCGAAGGAGCGATATGGCGCCTATGGAAAAACGTGGCCGCTCAAGACGATAGTTTTGGAAAACCAGAAGTATTCTGCGGTAATATTGATAAAACCAAATGGGAATCTTATACCATTACCGCGAATGGAACTAAGATGAAAAAGCTTCTTGAAGATTTTGCTGAACGTAAGTTTTTACCAAACAGAACAGCCACAGGAGGGATTATAACAGTTAAAGATTCTAACTGGTTATTAAGTGTAACCGTAAATAGACAGCCCCAATTTAAAAATCAACCTGACGATTGCACAGTTGCCTGGGCCTATGGCTTATATCCAGATAATAAAGGTGATTTTATTGAGAAAAAGATGAGCGAATGCTCGGGTAAAGAATTGTTACAAGAGCTGTTATACCACTTTGGTATAAATGAAAATGATATGCAGTCTTATGTAGATGAGTGCATTGTCATTCCTGTAATGATGCCATACATCACTAGTCAGTTTATGCCAAGAGTAAAAGGTGACAGACCAGAGGTCATCCCAGAGAATAGTGTAAATCTCGCATTTTTAGGTCAATTCTGTGAAATTAAAGACGATTGTGTCTTTACCGTCGAATATTCAGTTCGTTCGGCTATAATGGCTGTTTATCAATTCTTAAATCTAGATAAGAAGGTTCCTGAAATATATGGCAGTCAGTATGACATTCGTGCGCTATCCGATGCATTAAAAACATTGAAAAGCGACCATGAAGGTATTCTTAAAAAGTTCATTGAAAATATCATTAAAAATAAATTGAGAAATACACATTTTGAAAATTTATTGTAGACTTTCGTTGAGAATGATTTTCAATTAAAATAGGGTTGAGTTTATGAACCGACCTCTATATTAGATTGCCATAAAACATGTGAAATGAGCATTTTGATTATACAAATCAGGTAGGATTACTATTTCCAATCTGTAACAATACTCACAATTGTTAATATGAGAAAACTGCATTAACAATTAGTTAAATTATAAATTATATAAAACTATGGATGATTCTATTATTTATTTAAACGGTTTAGGCTTAGGCTCCCTATCAGCCGCAGTATACTTGGTTCAGAAAGCTGGTTTCAACCCAGAAAACATTCACATTCTCGAAAAAAACCCTGAAACTGATTTAGTAGGTGGATCAATGGATGCATCTTATCAAATGATTGACGGTAAACCTGTCTACTTCATGCGTGGTAGTCGCATGTATGAAGATAAAGTATATTGCTGCACCAAAGAGCTTTGGTCATTGATTCCTTATGACGAACTTGGTTCCTGCTTGGATGATCATGAACGTAATCGTAAAGAATGCCATATTGATACTGTGGTTAGATTATTACATGCAAACGGTGAGAAAGATAGTGGACATGACCTTGGGTTAGGACCAGCTGAAACTCTTCAGATGGCTCGCTTGATGGGAACACCAGAATCCAAGATTCCAGCAGACGCCAAAATCACTGACTATTTCGGCGAAGGCTTTTTCAAAAGTAACTACTGGTATATGTGGCGTGCCCTTTTTGCGTTTCAGCCATGGCACTCTGCGGTTGAAATGAAGCGCTATATGCGACTCTTCTTCCATCGAATGTCTGACATGGAAAAAATGACCTCCTTAGAACGTACCCGTTACACAAATTACCATTCATTTATCCTACCTGCTATTCGACTCTTGACAAAAAAAGGAGTTAAGATCCATTATCACACTTGTATTACAGATGTTGACTTCAAAGTAAGTGGCAATCAGCGTTGGATTGAACGCTTGCACCTAAAAAGCTCGACTGGTATGAAAATGGATGCAATCGAGGTGAGACCACATGACAAAGCGTTCTTAACTATTGGCTCGATTGTTTCTAATCATTCTTACGGTTCTCATGATAAGCCGGTATCCACAACACTGGCAGAAAAGCCCGGAGGAGCTTATCAACTGTGGCAAAACATCGTCTCAAAGCAACCTGACCTTGGTCGACCTGATCGCTTCTTACGCGACGTTTCACTTTCTAGGATGATGCACTGTACAGTAACCTTTAGAGGTAACCTTTTTGAGCGAAAATTTCAATGGCTGGTTGAACGACAAATGGGTAGACAAAGTCCGTTACCACTAACGCAATCACCATGGATTCTGCATTTACACACCTATCGACAGCCGTTCTTTCCTGGACAGGACCCAGATACCTGTGTAATATGGGTTTCGGCACTTGGTGAAGACAACATTGGTCAATTTGTAAAAAAACCAATGTACGAATGTACTGGGAGGGAAATTTTAGAGGAAATCCTAGGGCATTTATGGGGAGACCTAGACGAGGACGAAAAAACAGAACTCCTCGAAACATCCTACTGCGTACCTTGTCGCCTACCTTATGGGATCTCTCAGTTTCTGCCAAGAACCGAGGGAGACAGGCCTCCTGTAGTACCAAAAGGTTCAGAAAATTTTGCACTGCTAGGACAATTTGTCGAAATTCCAGATGGCATTGTATTTACAACTGAATATAGTGTTCTCGGGGCTATTTTAGCGATTAACAAACTAGTCGATCCATCAATAGAACCTCCTCAAATGTATTTCGGGCAGCATGATCCTTGGGTCAACTTGAAAACAGCGAAAGCAATTTTAAGTTAAAATACTACCGGAAACCTTGGTGAAATAGAATCCATTTGTTGTTGAAGGTTATGTTTGGTTACCACTTTGTCAATAACTTGGGATTTTAAAAGGGAAAAATAACGCATGCCAACAACGTGTATAATTAATTGCTTGTTCTGTGTGTGCTCTGAAAATCCTGCAGATTTTCCTCGGGTTCGTATTTGTTTACTAAATTAGTTGCTTAACCACGCAACTAATCATACACAAGACCGTTAGCACCAATTTATGGATAAGAAGAACTTACTCACCAAATCGACTTTTATCGTTTTAGGTGTCATAATACTAGACTTAACTAGTGTTTGGAATAATATGTCTCCCACTGAACCAAAAGAAAAAAATGCTGGGTGATTGCGTTTATGGAAAGTTGTCTAATAAGATTCGAGAACTTGGAGATAAAAGTATCTTTATATTATGTCTGGAACTCCGGCGAATAGAAAAACGAGCATTTGGCCAAAAGATGGAGTCATTTATATAGAAACAGTTGTCATTATTTTATTGGCTATAGTTTCAATGTCACTCCAGTACGGTAGGCTCGATTCCACCGTTTTGCTAAGCCCTCAATTGGGGGTAAGGATCTTTGGAAGCTTATGCGTATGGTTTGCGAACAAATTCACTCTGGATTATATACTTCAGTCAAGGATTGACTCCAATAAGGTCTCTCAATTCCTGCCATTTGAGATGACCATAGTTTCTGTAGCCGTGACATCGATCATCTACCTTATTTTTTATCCTATTTTACTCTACCTAAATGACTCGAGTTTTGTATGGGCCAAATTTCTTAAAGGGCTTTTTGTTACCTCCAGTCTCAGTTTACTAATTGTGATCTTTTATGCTGGTATTCATATTTGGAAATCCTGGTGGAGCGATGGCGAATTCTTATTCCGTATGAAAGATAACGGACAAGTTGAAAGCGAATGGAAAGATTTTATAACCATAAAGAACTCTAGAGAGGACGTCAATATTGACCTCAATGAAGTGAGCTACTTCATAAGTGAATTTAAAATTGTATTTCTTGTGGATAGATCCGGAAAAAAAAGGATTACCCAATACAATCTCTCTGAACTTGAAAAGAGCCTCGATGACAGGTTCTTTAGATTGAACCGAAGAATTCTGGTTAGCCGCCAGATTATCTCCTTTATTAAAAAGCTACCAAATCATCGACTTCTCGTAACCATTGGCCAAGCAAATGAAAGTCATAAAGAGACGATTAGTAGATACAAGTCTACTAGATTTAAACAATGGTTACACAGCGCATAGCAATTAGTGACCATTCAGTAAAAATTCTATGACCATTCGGGAAATGATTTGCCCTCTCATGAAGAATTAACATAACAGTGTCGGTTATTTGCACCTATGAACAAATCATTTACACTTATGAATAATAACAAAAAATCACTTATTGGATTAATCGTATTTCTTGGGGCACCTTTTCTTTTGAAGTTTTTGCACATTGAGAACATTTTGTTACGCGAAGTAGGTATGTGGCTACTTCTACTATTTTTCATCATCTTATGGATCTATTTTGTGGAGAAGCGAACTATTGCTTCCATAGGATGGAAAAAAGTAACGGTAAAAACGATCTTTGGTGGAATAGGGCTCGGACTAGTTGCTTTTATTCTTTTCGGTATTTCAAATGTTGTTATTCAAACAATAGGACTTGAACTCAACCAAGAAGTGGGGGAGCTATTTGCAAGCCAGACTTTTATTGTGCTCTTGCTGATATCACTTAGAGCCGCTGTAGTTGAAGAAGTACTCTATCGAGGATATGCCTTCGAGAGGATTAACGAATTGACAAAGTCGAAATGGATTGCGGCACTTGTGCCGGTGATTATTTTTATGTTAATGCACTTATCCTGGGGTGTTGGACATCTCGTGTTTGTCTTCTTTGCTGGCGGGTTATTCATGCTCGTGTATATTTCAAAAAGAAATCTGGGATTGGTAATGATTGCCCATTTTGTAACTGATGTCATTGCAATGCTTGTATTGCCTATGATGCTTGAGGCTTAGCCAGCTCGATTACTTTCGATAACTTTAGTTCCTAATTAATGTCTGATCATGTTTTCTTGCGATGTCATTCATTAAATTCAGCAGCTAACAGTTGCTAACAAAGTGTATAATTAATTACTACTGAATTTCCCAAACGGAAATTCTTCGGAATTAATTAACTTGTGTCTTCATCGGAAAATTCTAACCGAATTCCCCGTAACTAATCATACACGAACACGTTGGCAGTAATTACACCAACTAAGAATAAATTACAAGAATGAGACAATATACAATAGATGAAATGGAAAACCGGTATTTTGGAAAAACTAGCACTGCAAAAAGAGATAATTATGAGTTAAGAATGGAATTGCTGGTAAGTTGATAAAAACATGAAAAAGGCTGCACGAATTTTTTACATTGACAACTTAAGAATCTTCTTGATCGCTTTGGTGGTTTTACATCATCTGTCTATTACTTATGGTGCCTCTGGAGACTGGTATTACAATGAAGTGGAAGGAGATACCTTCACTACTTTGATTCTTACCTGCTTTACAGCTTCCAATCAATCCTTTTTCATGGGCTTGTTCTTCCTTATATCGGCCTACTTTACACGAATTTCCCTTGAAAGAAAGCCCATTGGGATATTTGTGAAAGACCGCTTGATTCGCCTAGGCATTCCCCTGATCATCTTTTATTTTTTACTCTCCCCCTTAACCATATATATGAGATTATGGTTGGTTGAGGGAGTTGATTACAACTTTATTGAGTATGTCAGGGAACACCAGGGCTTTGGATTCGGTCCGATGTGGTTTGTTGAAACGCTCATCTATTTCAGTTTTATTTATGTCGTTTACAGATTGATATTCCGGAATAAAAAAGTCCCATCGACAAATCCACCAGCCTTTCCAAAGCCACTGATCATCATTCTAGCGGCACTAACGATTAGTGCCGTATCATTTATTATTCGGTTATGGTTTCCGTTAGGTTCATCCCTCGGAGGCACAGGCCTTCAACTACCTTATTTTCCTCAATACATAGCCATGCTTGTATTCGGGATATTGTTTGCAAAATATAATTGGTTTGAAAGAATTACTTACAGGCAGGGATTACGGTGGTTTTTGATTGCCCAGTTTTACATCCTTATTGTATTTCCTATAACGTTTTATTTCGGCACAAAAGAATCTGGGATAGAGCCATTTGCCGGCGGATGGAATTGGCAAGCTTTGACATTGGCAATTTGGGAGCAGTTAACCGGTTTTTCAATTATGATTGGGCTAATTGGAATATTCAAACAAAGGTTTAACGATCAGGGAAAATGGGCTAAACAACTATCAGGAGCAGCCTACGCCGTTTATATTATTCATCCGGTCGTAATCGTCACTTTAAGTTCCGTGCTTAAGGACTGGGAAGTGTATCCGGCTTTAAAATTCATCCTTATAGCTCCTATTGCATTATTCTTATGTTTCAGTATTGGGATATTAATTAAAAAGATACCTCTGGTCAATAAAGTTGTTTAACACAAGCTCAAAATGTGAATCCTTTGGATCATTTGGAATTAGATACTTGACCTTTGAATTAGAGTAACATTTGCTAACAAGGTGTATAAGCAATAGCTCAGATCGCAGTCACAAGGAAAATTAAAAAAGAAAACAAAAAAAACTATAAATCAACGATCGTATAAGAGCTACTGCTCATACACAAACCGTTGGCAGTAATTCGAAACAAAAAATTTCATTTTAACTAAATTTCAAAAAATGAAAACAACAACATTTCTAACATTTGTGGGTGATCAATGCGGAAAGGCAGAAGAAGCGATAAATTTCTACACTTCTATATTTCCAAATTCGGAAATTAAAAGCTTGATAAAATACTCAGAAGGAGAAGTTGGAGGAACACCGGAACTTATCAAGTATGGAGTATTTACATTAAATGGTACAGAGTATATGGTTTCCGAAAGTAATTTTAATCACGCTTGGTCATTTACGCCAGGGGTATCACTTTTCGTTGCATGCAACTCTGAAAATGAGATACAAACTTTATTCGAAGAACTTTCTTCAAATGGAGGCCAGATTATGGTTCCTCTTGACTACTACGAAGGTTTAGGGGATTACGGCTTTGGTAAAAAATTCGGATGGTGTGAAGACAAATATGGCATTTCATGGCAACTTAACCTTTCAGAATAAATTCGAATTATGATATAAGCCACCCTACTTGGAGGAATAAATGAGATGGAAAATATAAAAATAACTACTGCCAACAACGGCTATAATTTCTTTTTGGCCACACCTAACTTCAAAATTTATTCTATTTTTAAAACAAAGAAACAGGTTCAACGCTAAACTAAGTAGCTTCGTCTTGCCCTCGTTAATCTCTTCCGCTAACCGCCGAAGACCAACCGCTGGGCTCGCTGCAACCAAAACGAAATCATAGCCAGGACCGTTGTATGCCATTAAAAGTGACTACTATGAAAGTATTTAGTTTAATAAGTATAATTCTCTGCCTGTTTACCGCTTGTAAGCAAAAATCAGCAGAAGATCAGGTTGTAGAATGGATTTCTGATAATGCCGTACCGATAAATACTGTTGAAGCTGGAAATAGTTTTGAAGACCTATTACCTTGGGGGGAAATGGTCGGGGAAGCAAGAATAGTATCCCTTGGTGAGCCAACGCATGGCAATCGAGAAGTATTCCAGTTAAAACATCGTCTAATAGAATATTTGGTTACAGAAAAAGGGTTCAACTTATTCGCATTGGAATGCCCTTTTGGAGAAGCATTTGATGTAAATCAATACATTTTGGAAGGAATCGGAACCCCTGAAGAAGCTTTAGCAGGAATTTATTACTGGACATGGGATACCCAGGAAATAGTGGAGTTATTGAAATGGATGCAGAAGTACAACGCTGACTCAAGTCACGTAAATAAGATCAAATTTTACGGGTTTGACACCCAAGATCCCGAAAGAGCATCCAGAGTTATGTTTGAATATCTTAATAAAGTTGATCCAGCTCTTAAGGATCAGGTTCGGCCTGAATTGGGGATCTTGGAAGTAGCTTTCTCAAACCCTGAAATAGGAGGAAGGCGGCAATATATTCCTGAAGAATATGATTCATTATCCCTTCAGAATATTCGTCGTGTGATTAATTCCTTCGATAGTAATAAAGCTCAATATGTTCAAAAATCCAGTTTATTTGAATGGACATTTGCAAGACAACATGTGCGACAGGCCGAAATTTGGATTGAAGCATGTATAAATAATGGGGAGAATTACGATAATATGAGAGATCTTGGTCAGGCCCAAAATTTGAAATGGATCATGGATCAAGAGCCACCCAGTTCCAAGATGATTGTTTGGGCACACAATAGCCATGTTTCAAATTTTACCATTGAGGGCTATGAATTTATGGGTTCACACATGAAAAAATGGTATGAAGAGAAGATAAAGATCTTTGGGGTTTTCTTTAACCAGGGAGGGTTCACCGCATTTGATTCAGGTGATCCTTCAACAGCAATACATCCCTTTTCGGTTGGACCTGCTCCGGATGAAACGTTGGAGTCAAAAATGGTAAAATCCAAAAACAAACTGGCTATACTGGACCTCAGCAAATTACCTGAAAACGGGGTGGTGCATGATTGGTTTAACCAGGAACAGCCTACAAGAAATTCAGGAGGTGGATATAATGAAAATGATGCTGGTCATTACTTTGTAGCTTATAACCTTTCAGAAGCATTCGATGCGCTAATATTTATTGACTCAACTTCTGAGGTACAATATGTCAACGATATGGATTTTGATATCCTGGCGCTGATTTATAAAGAGCTCGAAGGTCCGTCAAATACCGGATTTGAGAATAATAATCCCGGTGAATTGCCTGATGACTGGGTTGCCTGGTCTAAATTCAAACGAGTGGGGGTTGATATGATTGTGACTGATGAAAATCCATTTAGCGGGAAAAATTCAGCAATGCTGCAACGTAAGAAAAACTATAAATTTGGAGAAATTACCCCAAGCCTGAGACAATACATTGATGCTGCACCTTATAGAGGAAAAAAAATTCGTCTTAGCTTTGCTGCTCGTGCCGAGTTAGATACTCCTGGTTTTGCTTTCTCAAGATTGTGTATTGATCCCTCACCCCTAAGTGATGCACACAATGGCTTACCCCCATTTTTCGACAGCCTTGATGAACATC
>Ga0316204_10008892_pt1 | contig 13679 bp, 11 predicted proteins | sample 6monrhotite_MG_2_FD_205661 | JGI IMG/M metagenome (GOLD analysis project Ga0316204, IMG submission 205661) | Microbial mat bacterial communities from mineral coupon in-situ incubated in ocean water Damariscotta River, Maine, United States -... | ecosystem: Environmental > Aquatic > Marine >... | reverse complement strand
TGTTCAACGATGCGCTAAAAGAATTAAAAGCGGAGCGTAGTCTCGAAAGTAAGTCTGTAACGACAACAATCAACGGCGAAGATATCACGTTAGATGATGGTGCCGTTGTGATTGCTTCAATCACGTCCTGTACAAACACGTCGAACCCTGCCGTGATGTTAGGCGCTGGTCTGGTCGCACAAAAAGCCGCTGCCAAAGGTTTAAAAGTAAAACCCTGGGTGAAGACATCTCTGGCACCGGGTTCTCGCGTCGTGACAGAATACTTAAAACAGGCCAACGTACTCGATAGTCTTGAACAGTTAGGCTTTCATGTCGTGGGTTACGGTTGTACTACCTGCATTGGTAATTCCGGCCCATTACCAGAGCCTGTTTCAAAAGCCATTGCCGAAGGTAATCTTTCAGCCTGTTCAGTCTTGTCTGGTAACCGTAACTTTGAAGGCCGTGTACATGCTGAAGTACGCATGAATTATCTGGCATCACCACCATTGGTTGTTGCCTATGCAATTGTCGGCAGTATGAATGTGGATATTCAAAATGATCCGATTGGACAGGACAGTGATGGTAATGATGTCTTTCTGAAAGACATCTGGCCATCACAAAAAGAAATCAGCGATGCGATTAACCAAAGTGTTAATCGTAAAGAGTTTAGTCAAGCCTATGAAGAAGTATATCGCGGCGAAGATCGCTGGATGAATCTAAAATCACCTGAAGGTCAGTTGTTTGACTGGACCGACTCAACTTATATTCAAAACCCGCCGTATTTTGAAGGCATGTCAAAAGACATCGGTGAAGTCAGAGACATTAAAGGTGCACGTGCATTAGCGGTCCTGGGGGATTCTGTGACAACGGATCATATTTCCCCTGCCGGCGCGATTAAACCGGATAGTCCTGCTGGACAGTATCTGCAATCCAAAGGTGTGCACGCAAAAGACTTTAACTCTTTAGGTTCGCGTCGAGGTAATCATGAAGTGATGATGCGCGGCACCTTTGCCAATATTCGTCTGCGTAATTTGTTGGCGCCAGGCACGGAAGGTGGTGTTACGATTCATCAGCCCTCTGGTGAAGCCATGAGTATTTACGATGCGGCGATGAAATACAAAGCGGATAGTGTGCCTTGTGTTGTGCTTGCCGGTAAAGAATACGGTTCAGGCTCTTCACGTGACTGGGCTGCAAAAGGACCTCGTTTGTTAGGTGTGCAAGCCGTTATTGCCGAAAGTTACGAGCGCATTCATCGTACAAATCTGGTATGCATGGGTATTTTACCATTGCAGTTTAATGCTGGTGAGACCGCGATGAGTTTAGGCTTGACAGGCAAAGAGACTTTTAATTTCGATGGACTGGGTGATGGAACCGCTAAAGAAGTTACTGTTACCGCGGTTAGCGAAGATGGTAGCAGCAAGACGTTTACTGCCCTTGTACGCATCGATACACCAAAGGAAGTCGATTACTACCGTCATGGCGGCATTCTTCATTATGTATTGCGCAACCTCGTGGCCTGAAAAGCCAATGAGAAGGCAACATAGAAAACGGGCTTAATGCCCGTTTTTTTATGTGCGGCTTATATCCCATAGCGGATATATCCACACAGTGGTTATTTTGTGTTTAATACCACCTCCTAAGATTCATTTTTTACCTGAGTCCCTCAATGGTCTCAGCAACCGGAGAAATGACATGTCTAAAGAAATGCTTGAAAAGGCACTGAGCCTTATTGACGCTGCCAACAGCGAAGATCCCAACAAAGTTAAAGATGATAATGATAAGGAGTGGCCCAAAGAGTTGCTCTACTCACACCGTATGTCCGATATGCTACAACGCTTCAAAGCCGATGCCGATGAGGTACAACAAATTGCCATACGAGGTCAGCATGTAAAGCGCTGGACGTCCCCACGCGATGCCTATCCTATGGACCGTGTGGGCTATCTAAAATGGCGTACCGATCTTTATAAATTTCATGCGAACACGACAGCAGAGTGCATGGCACAGGCCGGTTATAACGAAGAAGATCTTGAGCGTGTTAAAAAAATGGTGGGTAAGAAAGGTATTAAGAGTAATTCAGATACGCAGTTACTCGAAGATGTGGTTGACCTTGTGTTTATCGAACACTATATGCTCGCCTTTGCTGAAAAACATCCTGAGTACAGCGAAGAGAAATGGATCGATATTGTGCAAAAGACCTGGAAGAAAATGTCGGAAACAGGTCAGCAATTTGCACTTTCTGGAAAAATTACACTACCAGAACCACTTATCCCTTTAATTCAAAAGGCGTTAGGCAACTAAATAGAATTTGCCTCGTCAATGACGGGGCAATATTCTTAAACAGTCATTAGATGCCAGGTAGTCAATGCCTGTCATCAACCGCAAAAAACACCGGATTAATATCTTAATCCGCTTGCTTTCTATTCAGTACAAACATTCTTAAACCGGTATAAAACACCGGCGTTAAAAATAAACCGAACATCGTTACCCCAATCATACCCGCGAATACAGTAACTCCCATTACATGACGAACCTCGGCACCTGCACCACTCGCAAACACCATGGGTATCACGCCAGCAATAAAGGCAACCGAGGTCATAATAATAGGGCGAAGTCTCAAGTGGCAGGCTTCGATAGCAGCTTGCATTGGAGTTCTGCCTTCAAACTCCAGTTCGCGTGCAAATTCAACGATAAGAATTGCATTCTTGCAGGCAAGTCCTATCAGTACTGCAAGCCCGATTTGTACAAAAATATTATTATCACCACCCAGCAACGAGACACTGGATAGTGCGAATAGAACACTCATAGGAACGATCAGGATTATCGCCAGTGGTAATATCCAGCTTTCATATAACGCGGCCAGGACTAAAAAAACGAGCAGTATCGATACTGGAAAAACAATTAATGCAGCATTGCCTTGTGTTAATTGTTGATAACTCAAATCCGTCCATTCCAGACTCATCCCTTTCGGTAATACCTGTGAGGCAACGCCTTGTACCGCGGTCAGGGCCTGCGTCGATGACATGACACGAGGATCGGCCTGACCAATGAGATCAGCAGACGGGTAACCGTTATAACGAATAACCGGATCTGGCCCAAATGTAGGACTTATATTCAACAAACTACCAATCGGCACCATATCACCTTGCTGATTACGCGTGCGTAAAGCCGCTATCTGATTGGCGTTATCGCGAAAGGGAGCATCTGCCTGAGCAATAACCCGATAGGTACGACCAAAACGATTAAAGTCATTAACGTACATTGAGCCAAGATAGATTTGTAAGGTTTCAAATACTCCATTCAGTGGCACACCCTGCATCTGGGCTTTGATGCGATTCACCTCAACATTAAGCTGTGGCACATTTGCCTGGTATGACGACACGGGATAAGTAAGCCCCGGTACCTGTGTGATCGCCCCCGTCATCTGCTGGACAGTATTCTGAAGTTGGCCATAGCCCAGGCCCGCACGATCCTGTATATAAAGTGAATAACCAGAGCCAGTACCGAGGCCAAGAATTGGCGGTGGCATAATGGCAAATCCAAATCCTTCCTGGAGGGAAGATATCTTGCCCTGAAGTTCAGCAGTAATTTCAATGGCTGAACGTTTGCGTTCATCAAATCCCTTCAAGGGGAAAAAAATCGTGCCCGTATTTGAAGTATTGGTGAACTGTAGAGTGTTCAAACCTGGAAAGGCAACCGCATCAGCAATGCCTTCCGTCGAGAGTGCGAGTTCACTAATTTTTTTAACAGCGGCTTCTGTTCGATCAAGTGATGCACCTTCAGGCAATTTGACACCACCAATCAGATAGAGCTTATCCTGAGTTGGAATAAAACCACCTGGTACAGACTGAAACATCATCCATGTCAAACCAATTAATAAAAGATATACAACAAAAACCGGCCTGCGTCGATGCAACATACGTGTCACAGTACTTGAGTATTTGTCCGAGCTCTTTTGAAATAAAGCATTAAATGGGCGAAACACCCAGCCAAACAGCCTGTTAATCAAATGTGTAAATCGATCCGGTGGTTCGTTATGACCTTTGAGCATAACGGCAGCCAGTGCCGGTGACAGGGTGAGTGAATTGACTGCTGAAATTGCAGTGGCAATTGCAATTGTTACTGCAAATTGACGATAGAATTGGCCTGTTACACCAGACAAGAATGCCATTGGTACAAACACCGCTATCAGTACCAGACTGATCGCTATAATCGGACCACTGACTTCGCGCATTGCTTTGTGTGCAGCCGCGACTGAAGACAGGCCAGAAGCAATATTACGTTCTACATTTTCAACAACAACAATTGCATCATCGACCACTATCCCGATTGCCAATACCATTGCAAACAAGGTTAAGGTATTAATTGAAAAACCGAGCAACATGAGTACAGAGAAGGTTCCAATAATCGAGACGGGTACAGCTAACAGAGGAATAAGTGAAGCTCTCCAGGTTTGCAGAAACAACACGACCACGATTACTACAAGTAAAACGGCTTCTAGCAATGTAGCAATGACCGCTTGTATGGAGTCACGGACAAACACCGTTGGGTCATAAACAACTTGCCAGGTTAGATCCTCTGGAAAGTTCTGTGATAACTCAGACATTCTTTCCCGTACTTTATCCGACAATTCAATTGCATTTGCACCAGGTGCCTGCATAATTGGAATTGCAACAGCCTGTTTGTTATTAAGCAGTGATCGCAAGGCATATTCCGACGCACCAAGTTCAATACGCGCCACATCACCTAGTCTTGTTACTTCACCGTTGACACCGGATTTAATGACAACGTCGGCAAATTCCTGTTCCGTGATCAAACGACCTTTAGCATTGATAGATAAAGTAAATACTGATGCCTTTGGCTGTGGAGGTGCTCCGATCTGCCCAGCCGATACCTGAATATTCTGACGGCGTATGGCATTAACAACATCACCAGCGGTTAAACCACGCGCAGCAACCTTTTGCGGGTCAAGCCAGATGCGCATGGCATAATCACCAGCACCAAAGATAAGCGCATCACCTACCCCCTGGATACGCGTTAATTCATCTTTGATATGCAGCACAGCATAATTACGCAAATAAGTCGCATCGTAGCTACTGTTAGGCGATAAAAGATGTACTACCATTGTCAGGTTGATGGAACGTTTTTGTGTTGCAACACCAAACCGTCGCACATCTTCCGGAAGTCGTGGAGTGGCCTGACTCACCCGGTTTTGCACCTGGATTTGAGCCAGATCAATATCTGTTCCGGGCTTAAAGGTAATGGTCATTGCCAGGATACCGTCACTTCCCGCAACTGACTTCATGTACATCATGTTCTCTACACCATTGATGGCTTCCTCAAGTGGCGCGGCAACGGTCTCGGCAATAACTTTTGGATTGGCACCCGGATATGCCGCGTGGACAGTAACGGTTGGTGGCACGACATCAGGGTATTCTGTGATTGGCAATAACGGGACTGCAATCAAACCTGCCGTAAAAATCAGGATCGAAAGCACCGCCGCGAATATCGGCCTGTCAACAAAAAAGCGGGAAAAATCCTTCATAATAACCGGTCCACAGGTAGTCCGAATTACTTTTCGATCTTGGATTGAGGGCCAGCCACTGGAGGAGGATCACTCATCTTAATGAGCAATGGTTTTACTGGCATGTTTGGAAAAAATACTTTCTGTATCCCATGCACAATTAATTTGTCACCTGCTTTCAGACCTTCGGTAATAATACGCAAGTCACCAATATTACGGCCTGTTTTGACATCACGACGCATGGCACGATTTTCATCACCAAGAATATAAACATACTTACGATCCTGATCCGTCAGTATGGCTCGTTCGTTAATTAAAATTTCCGACTGTGATTTGGTTGCCAGGAGTTTCACTCTGGCAAATAAACCTGGTGTGAGTTGATCATTTTTATTTTCAAGCACAGCGCGAATGCGAATTGTCCCGGTACCAGGATCAACTTTATTATCGACAAAATCGACATAACCTTCGCGATGAAATCCGGTTTCATTTCCGAGGCCCACAAGCACAGTATGCTTTGTTGCTTCATCAGCAGCGGGAGACTGGTGTAAACCACCAAAATAGCGTAAGTACGTCAATTCGTCACAGTCAAAAATCACGTACACCGGATCTAAAGAACGAATCGTGGTTAGTGAGGTATTAGAGGCAACAAGGTTTCCTTTTGTTACCTGCGCCCGACCAGTACGCCCATCAATGGGTGAGCGCACTTCAGTGTATCCCAGGTTCAGCCGGGCAAGATTTGCAGTGGCTTGCGCAGACCGCATATTGGCTGCCGCCTGATCCTGAGTTGCCACACGCTGATCATACTCCCCCGGTGAGAGTAGCTTTCGCTTGACTAAATTTTTCGCACGTCGAATGTCCGCACGTGCGAGAGCAACCTGTGCGCGTGCACGAGCCAATTCTGCCTCTGCGCGATTCAATTCCGCGCGAAAAGGTTTCGGATCGATGATAAACAATAAATCATCTTGTTTGACGGTACTGCCTTCACGATACTCAATTTTCTCAATGACACCGCCAACGCGAGGACGAATATCGACAATTTCCTTTGCCTCGATACGACCACTGAGTTCTTCCCATGGTGTTACTTCGCGCATAACGACTTCAGCGACACTTACTTCAGGCGTAGGAAATCCACCTCCCTGGCCTTCTGTCTCGTTGCCACAACCAACAAGCAACAACACAACGGTCCCGAGGAACGCTGTAAAAAATTTGGGTGATAACACAATTTTTATTGATTGTTTATGCATAACCAAACCTGACTACCTTGTCGGACAATAAATGTCTCAATTATTAGTTTTATTGCAACCTTAACACAATTTTGACGATTCATTGTAGCCCCAATCACATGGTCAGGGAATCCAGTAGACACCTGTAAACTAGCCGGGTCAGGTGATTTTTTAATATCAACATCTCATGCATATACTTATTTGGAGCTTAAGCACATAGATACAGATTTAAACTTCATAGATAATGGCAAAAAATTTAGGTGTCGCAAATGTTTTCACGCTGAAAAATATTCGTCGTTCTCTTCTCTATATTTTGCTCTGGACATTTCTGCTTCGGCTGTATCCAGATTGGCTGTGTTAGTGAACGCTTGATAAATGCTATTTACATTAGATTTAGACTTCGTCTAGTCGATTAAGATGAAAAACATGTTGTTTTCACTGGTAAAGAGTTACGCAAGAAGACAGTTTAAACACTAAATTATCAAAGAGTCTTATATGTCACTATTTTTGCTAGTAAATACATATAATCCTATTTGTTATGGATTACTTTCAAATAGAGAACACATTAACATACAAAACAGATATGAGTGTGGTATATACATTACATAAATAAGGGAAAGGTAATAGCATGAGCTAACACATGCGTCCATTCTTTTCCGCTACTTTTCGTTTTATTGGAGGGGTCAAATGCTTACTGAAAAATTATTCCATTTTTTGCTTTTATCCTGCTCAGTTTTTATATTATCTGCCTGTGGCGGCGGTGATATCGGTGATGGCTTAACTCCGCCGGCTGAAAACAACATATCGGGAACCGTTTCTGCGCCCGGTGGCGCCATTGCTATGTTTGAAAACAAGATCATGTTTGCCAAAATTATCGATACTATTTTTCCGCCTGCAAATGCAGTCATTACTGGCATTAGTCCAGTCGCCGGTGCGAAGGTCGAACTCATAGAAATTAATAAAGCCGGCAATCAGGTGGGTGATGTGCTTGCAACAGTCACTACAGGGTCTGATGGTTCTTATTCACTTAAAACAACCAGACTCCTGGACAGTGATCTTGCTCTTCGTGTCGAGGGTAATGTCCCGGAAGTTAAGATGCGTGCTATGGTCAACGGCACTTCAGTCAATATTACCCCCGTGTCAGAATACGTACTTACTGAAATTATTGCCGCCATCACCAGAACCAATGGTGCAACCCTAACGCACTTTACCAATAATGAAATCCAGACCTTGCTTGATACGATTAACAGTTTGACCGTCGATCTAAGCGGAACACTTGCTAATTCGGTAGCTGCACTTGACGCCCAAGCCCCGGCAGAGTTTAGCAATACTGTCAATGAAACCATTGCTGTTCCTTTTTCTGGTACTTGGGACTATACAAACACCTTGCAAAGCCATAATTGCTCGGTTCCTATTTTAAATACTAATGGCACTGTTACAATTACCCAAGACGGTACACAACTTACAATAAATCGCGCCGCAGATAAATTTGTTGCGTCTATCTCTGACGATATTGTTACCTGGACTGACAGTGATAAAATTCCGAGCATCTATGGGGAAGTAACCTATACCGAACAGGTGACTATCACAGTGACCGGGACGACTGCTGAAGGAACAACCAACTGGACACTTTCTGGTGGATTAAACTGTTCAGGCAGATATTCATTGGCCATAAATAAAGTATAAAGCAAGTAGTAATCTTTTACCTTTGCACAAAAACCCCCGTTCTATTTGGAACGGTTTTTTTTAAGTCTCTTATTTTCTTGTTTTGACAAACTTCCTCAAACGACGTGTTTGAATATCTCGCACGGTCAAAGTATCAACAGTCTTTTTTACAATCAGCCAGCGCCATTTCTGCCCTACCATGCTCTGAATTTCTTCAAGTTTATAGACTTCATCAAAGGTGATTTCAAGGCTTATGTAAGGATCATCTACACTCCAGCGGCCTTTGTATTTGGTCCTGACAGCTTCATAAATATTGCTGGAGAATTTTTCCTTGCGCTTACCGATAATTTCAAAGGTTTCATTGGAAAAGCTAATCGAGTCACCACCACCAACCCCTGCCCAGAATCCCAGCATATTCTGCGCTAAACGGGATATGGCTTTGTCGAATTTTAATACGTCAGTGTCTTTGCGAAAGTTAAATCGTTTATTAGACTTTTCTGCAATCAATACCAATGAATACTCATCCGTCTTCTTTACAAAGAACTGTTCTTTACTATCTTTTTTTGTTTTGTCTTTGTGGCTCTTGTAGTGTAATTCCAGAATACCACCATCGAGTTTCCATTTGCCTGAGGATTCAAGCCCCCAACTTGTTTTACCTTCCTGCGGGCGATAAGTAAAACTGTCTTTATAAAACGTCATGGTATGCTTTTTTCGTTTATCAATAATAAACCACACGCCCAATAAATCGGCTTCAGAAACACCGGCGCTACTGGCTGCTGTACCTAATCCTTTAACCGTGGTGACCGGTTGACTGTCTTTCTGAACTAAAGGCGGGTAGGTGCTGAACTGTGTAACGCCATCAGCATCAACCCATTTATAAATTTTTCCTGCCAACGCCGCATTGACAGGCAGAAGGGCAAAAAAAGAAAAAGGGTGGCCTTTATTTGTCTCTGCATAATGGTTCTCTTTGCCAGTAAATTATCGTTTTCGATGCAGCACTATCTGCTTACCGCTATCCTGCATTTTCAAGATAATTTTACCCTGTTCCTGCAGTAATATATCAAACCGCTCTACTTGTCCTGCTTTTTTTGTTTTTTCCCAGATATGGCGATCGTTTAGGTGCGTGAGAATCAGGCTGCCGCCCTGCACTTTCCAGTTACCACTCGCCAGGGTTTGAGCATTGTATTGATCATATGGGATGCCTTTGATAACAAAGCCTCTTCCTCCGAATTTCCATAGCGTTTTCTTTTTATCCTTTAATTCCCAGATGCCATTAAATTTCCTTTCCTCTCGGCTGTAGGATTTATTCTTGATACGTTTATTTAAGCGATAAACTTTTCCGTCCGGGAACTGCAAAATCATAGTGTCGAATGTCTTGTCGACAATTTTAATGATTTCAGTGATTCCATTTTTTTCATGGTCCGGTTTGTGATTTGTATAGCGAAGTTCCAGATCAGAGTTAACGTATTTCCACTTTGCACTAAAACTTTCAGCGCGCACACCACCACTGCGAGGGCGGCTTTTCCAGTCGAGAAAATCTACATCTTTACTAAAACGCAGTTCAACACTAGACGTCCGGTTGCTCCCATACCAGGTACCTGTAAAAATATCATCGATATCATAATCGTTATTTCGTATTGTCTTCTTTGCGCCACCTTGATGCGCATCAGCAGACTGGTCAGGCCCAGGAGTGCTGGTGAACTGGACGTTTCCTTCACTGTCCGTCCATCGGTAAATCTTGCCTGCCCACGCCGTCTGGAAAAAAATAACCAGGCAAAAGCTTAGAATTGTATATTTTAATTTCATGTGTTAATCACTCGTATGATTCGCTAAGTGAACGTCGATTTTTTTTCATTTGAGCTTTGATGTCTCGCATTTTATATTTGTAATGGTTATAGCACTCCCCCCAGTCATTGGCTTCTTTTCCTATTAGCATGGTCTTGCCTAATTTTTTTGGATCTGTAGAACACTCTTCTTCCTGTCGAGACTTCAAACGCTCATATTCATTTTTAAGCGCCTGATAACTATTGTTTGATTTACGCGTAAATGAAGTCAGGATTTCAAGCTGTGCATGAGCCCATTTTACCCGGCAATCAAATTCAGCGTATTGACCGTCAAGTTTACGTCTTGCCGCTACAGGGGTTGATAGCGGTAACTTCAAACGTTGCGCATCCAGTTCATTACGCTCAGTTACCCATGTATCGATACTCGTACGTATGTTTTCTTCCATGATGGCATCATTATTTTCGGCATTCATTACCGTCAAAGAGCCACAAAAAATCTTGCCGCCACTACGCAGAGGTTTAATTGAGGATATGCCAAACCGGCTATTGCTCCTTAAGGTGGGCTGCACTTCTTGCGAAACCGGCGGCGGTGTTTGTGAATAATGAACCTCACCATTCTTGTCAGTCCATTTATAGACCGCCGCATGCATTGCACTGTTTACACCAAACAATAAGACGAAAAAGCTAACGCTGCGCCACAAAGCCATCTACTTAACCTTTGTTGTTTGCCAATAAAAAGGCTTTTGAAGCTCTTTCGTTTTATGTTGATGCTCTTCCAATATTAAATACCCAACATCGATGTGTTTGCTGCAGTTAAAGTCGGTCAGGTTATTACTACACTGCCATCGCGACATTCTATCCACAGGAGCTGTGCAATATTTCGCCGTAATAATTTGCTGACAATTTTTTTTATCGCTCTCTTCACGACTTTTTTCCGCATCTTTCCGCATCTTTCCGCCATTCAGATACAGGATATAATGCTGCTGTGATAAATGGCATAATTTGTGGGGCAAAAATCACCCCAAGGATCCCAACGACTATCAGTGGACGAATAATTTTTTTCATTCTGGTTGCTGCGTGGACAGTGGTGATTGATGTTCCTCCAGGATCAAATAACCAACATCAACATGTTTTTTGCAGTTAAAGTCCGAAAGGTTTTTACTACAAATCCAACGTGCTCCGCGATCGGTCGGAGCTGTACAGGCCTTGGAGTTGATTACCTGCTGGCAGTTTCGTTGTTCCTGCTCCGCCATAATTTCATTCATTTCTTTGTCATTATTAACCAGTGCTGCTTGCTGACTAACCTGTGCGCCGAAGAAATATGAGGTGATAGCGACAATGATAAATCCCAATACCACCGCTCGAATGAGTATGCTCATGTTTAGCTCCTGCTTTATTATAATTTTATGCTTGCCAGAAAAAGGATAACCCACAGAGGCAATATTGTCTTTTGTTTCATATAATCGATCTTCATCCTAGCTTACTGATATCACAGGATATTTCTCCCGGCTTGAGCAAGTAATGGCCTAAAAAATGGTGTATGATCCAGCCTTCCTTGCACAACCGGAGTCACCATGGAACTCAGTAGTCTGACCGCAATCTCACCCATCGATGGACGTTACAGCAGTAAAACCATTGATTTACGTGCCATTTTTAGTGAGTTTGGTCTGATACACCATCGAGTTACCGTTGAAGTCCGCTGGCTACAACATCTGTCGGCCTGTGCTGCAATTACTGAAGTCCCAGTCTTTAGCGAACATGCGCAAAATTTGCTCAATGATATTGTCAGTAAATTTTCCGTTGAAGATGCGCAACGTGTTAAAAATATCGAAAGCACGACCAACCACGATGTCAAAGCGGTCGAGTACTTCTTAAAAGAAAAAGTCGCGGGTAATCAGGAACTGGCGGCAGTGAGTGAATTCCTGCACTTTGCCTGTACTTCAGAAGATATCAATAATCTCTCCCACGCACTGATGCTCAACACCGCGCGCAGCCAGGTCTTACTGCCTCTCATGGACGAGCTGGTCGATACACTTAGCAAAATGGCACATGACTATGCTGCAACCCCTATGTTGTCACATACCCATGGTCAACCTGCAACACCCTCCACTGTAGGTAAAGAACTCGCCAATGTTGTACATCGACTCAAACGTCAACGCACACAGTTTGTTGCGGTCGAAATCCTGGGAAAAATGAATGGTGCCGTGGGCAACTATAACGCGCACCTCTCCGCCTACCCTGATATTAACTGGGCTGAGCAGGCAGAGTCGTTTATTACCGGGCTAGGTATTGGCTTTAACCCTTACACCATCCAGATTGAGCCACATGATTACATGGCCGAATACTTTGATGTCCTGGCGCGTTTTAACAATATTATTCTCGATCTGGACCGTGATATCTGGACGTATATTTCTTTTGGCATGTTCAAGCAAAAGACGATTGCCGGTGAAGTTGGCTCGTCCACCATGCCGCATAAGGTCAATCCTATCGATTTTGAAAATTCAGAAGGCAATATTGGTATCGCCAATGCTTTATACGGCCACCTTGCATCCAAGCTTCCTGTATCACGCATGCAGCGTGACCTGACCGACTCTACCGTACTGCGCAACATGGGCGTAGGTATCGCACACAGTGTGATTGCTTATCAATCAACACTTAAGGGACTCAGCAAACTCGAACTAAATGAACCACGGCTTTCTGAAATTCTGGATAACAATTGGGAAGTGCTCGCAGAACCCATTCAGACCGTCATGCGACGCTATAACATTGACGAACCCTACGAAAAGTTGAAAGCCCTTACTCGAGGCAAGTCAGTTAACGCTGAAACCATTAAAGCCTTTATTGATACACTGGAAATACCTGACGATGCAAAACGGTTACTTAAGACCATGACACCACAAAACTACATCGGTATTGCAGAAGCACTGGCAAAATCGATCTAAACGATCTATGGTTACAAAATAAATGCACTGGACGTTCCAATAAGGGGTGGAGATGTCGCAAGCGAAGGTGTTATTTGACAAGGACTGTCCTTTAGAGGCGGTTGTAAAATTGGCAGAACAGCGTGATATTGATGCGCTAGATAATACCCTCTTCGATATTCTCACAGACCACTTACCGACAACACGCATTCGTTTCTATCATTTACAGGGCCAAAACCCTGATGAAGGTATAAAGCCCTCTATTCATAAAGTGCTCGACAGTCACCCTGCAGATGTCGAAAAAGAATTAAAACTAAATAATGAAGATGTTCAGCTGTGTATCGCCGATGGTAATCCGGTCTTTGCACCAGACAGTGCACGAAAGCCTCGCTGCCTGTTTCCCATTCAATCGAAATCAAACGTCACTGCCATTATTGCCCTGTCTGCCCCATGTACTGATAAGCACAGCAATTTTCTTGATCCCTTAGTCAAGATTTATGCGAATCATGCCTTTTTATTAAATCGCAATGAGCATGACAGCCTAACTGGCCTGTATAATCGTTACGCCCTCGACAAAAAAATAAAA
>Ga0316204_10008891_pt1 | contig 13680 bp, 11 predicted proteins | sample 6monrhotite_MG_2_FD_205661 | JGI IMG/M metagenome (GOLD analysis project Ga0316204, IMG submission 205661) | Microbial mat bacterial communities from mineral coupon in-situ incubated in ocean water Damariscotta River, Maine, United States -... | ecosystem: Environmental > Aquatic > Marine >... | reverse complement strand
CGCGGGGGCGCGGGGGCGGTAGGAGCGGCGGGAACGGGGGCGGGGGAGCGCTGGGATTCAGGAGTCGAGCGCAGCCCACGCTTTGACACACGCCGCGCGTCCCACTAGGTCTCGCCCGCCTCATCGGCCGGGGTGAGCGCTAGCTCCTCGCCGGCCAGCCAGGACATCAACGCGAGCCGGAACCACCCCTCGCTGCCGCCGCGCCACCGCGCCACCCGGAGCCGCCCGCCGGTGATCCCCGCCGCGACCGACCAGGGATCGCGCCCCTCGACCCCGACCTTGTCCATCGCCGCGATCAGCGCCGCCGGCCCCGGCGCCACCCGCTCCCGATAGTCGAAGCCGATGTACTCGAGCGTCTCCGAGATACCGGCCGCGGACTCGGCGGCGGCCTGTGTCCTCGGCACCTGCCCCGCGCGCTCCCAGACGTAGCCGGCCCACGCCAGCAGAAAGAGATCCGCCTCCAGCTCCGGCGCTGGGATCGGGATCGCCTCAATGTATGCGCGCCCCGCCGGGAGGATGACCTCGGACATGGCCGCCCTGAGCGCACCGGCCATCGCGACGGCGTCCGCCCCAGGCGCGATCTCCGACAGGATCGCCTCCAGCGCCTCTCTGGCCTCGGGGGAGGCCGGTACGTCCGGCATTGAGGGGCGAAGTCTGCTGATCAGTCGTTTCAGGGACATCGACGGGAGGGTATCCTATGGAGGTCGGTCAGGGAATTTACGGGTGGGTTGGTCGGTTGACCCCCCACACAGCGAGTGTTCCACTGTGAGTATGGTGCAGCCGGGCTTCACCACATCCTGGAGAAAATTTCGGTTCCTTCGGCAGCTTGGCCGAGGGGGCTTCGGAGAGGTTTACCTCGCGGAGATGAACACCGGCGGTGGCTTCACCAAGCCCGTCGCGATCAAGCTCCTCCGTCCGGACTTCGCTCAGGACAAGGAGATCTTCAAGCGCCTGGAGGACGAGGCCCGGCTGCTCGGTCAGCTGCGGCACCCCAACATCGTCCAGGCCGACGACCTCATCTTCCTCGGCGGTCGCCTCGCGATGGTCATGGAGTATGTGCCCGGCGCCAACCTGAACTGGGTGATCAACCCCAAGCTCAACCCGCACACCATCCCGCCGCGCATCACCCTGCAGATCATCCGCCGCATCGCGGACGCGCTGGCCGCGGCCTGGTCGCGGCCCACCACGCTCACCAACGAGCCGCTGCGGGTGCTGCACCGGGACATCAAGCCCTCCAACGTGCGCGTCACCGCCGACGGTGAGGTCAAGGTGCTCGACTTCGGCGTCGCCAGGGTGGAGGCCTTCCAGCAGGGGGACGCCGACGAGGCGGGGGTGCGCGTCGGCAGCCGCCCGTACATGGCCCCGGAGTCCCTGCTCGACAACCCGGTGGGCCCCACCACCGATGTGTACTCGCTGGGTGTGCTGCTCTACGAGACCGCCGCCCGCCTCCGCTTTGGTCGCTGCGGGTTGGAGTACGCCCAGCACAGGGCCGAGGTGGATGCCCGCATCAACCGCGCCATCTTCAAGGGCTTCGACGGCGAGCACAAGACCGAGCTGATCGCTATCCTGCGCGAGATGACGGCCTTCGAGCCGGAGGTCCGCCCCGACGCTGTCGCCGTGGTCGAGCGCCTGCGCGCCATGGAGCGACGCATCGACGGGCCGTCTCTCGACGAGTGGTGCCCCAAGGTCATCCCGGACGTCGCCGAGAACCACACGGATCCGGAGGACGGTGAGCTGGTGGGGCAGACCCTGTCCGTGGAGCCGGTGACCAGCACCGAGTCCTCCGTGGAAGCGGCCGAGAACTTCGGCCGCCCGGCCGTCACGCTCAGCGCGCCGACCGAAGAGGTCGAGAACGACGAGGACGAGATCACCGAGATGGGCGGGGGCCAGCCCACCGCCCGCCCGCCGCCGCCGCCGCCGCGCTCGCACTCCGAGGCCGCGCCGGCGCCCCAGGCGTCCGCCCCCGAGCGCTGGCGGCGGGGGCTGCTGATCGCGCTCTTGTTTGGCATCATCGGGGTCGGCGCCGTGGCGCTGAGCTTCGCGCTGCCCGGCGGCGACGGCGCCGCTGAGGTGGAGGCCGCGGTGCCTGGAGCGCCTCCCGGTGAGCCCGCCGAACCCGCCGCCGTCGAGGCGGATGCTGACAGGGCCGACACCACCGACAGTGTCGACGCGGCTGAGGGATCGGCAGAGGGCTCGGCCGATCGGGGCGGTGCGCAGGTCGCCGATCCTCAAGCGGGCGCCGCCTCGAACGAGCCGACCGTCGACGGCGGGAGCCGCGACGTCGCGCCCACTCAGACCGATCCCCCGCCGACCTACGAGGCGCCCGAGCCCATCGACAATCCCCCCGTCGACAATCCCCCCACCGGGGAGGGCGCGGCCGTCGACACCCCCGCGGACGCACCAGACCCGGTCAGCGCCGAGTCCGCTGGCGCGATGGTCGACGCGGCCTTCAGCTCGCGGCCGCTCGGCGTGGGCGTGATGGTCGACGGCGTCTACCGCGGCAACACCCCCCTTCGCACCCAGCTGACCGCAGGCCCGCACTCAGTGGCCTTCGACGCCGGCGGACAGCCCGTGGTAAGTCAGGTCACGGTCACTGACGGTGCCCGCAACCTGTGGACCTTCTATCAGGCCGAGGGAGCCATCCGTTGAGAGCACTCACCCCAGCCGCGCTCACGCTGGCCGCGCTCGCCTTCAGCGCCCCGGCGCTGGCTCAGGACTGCGCGCCCCTCCCCGAGCGGCTGCAGGCTATCGGCGCCGCCCTGGACGAGGTGCGGCTGATGGACGCCTCGGACGCCGCCCGCGACGCGGAGGCTGAGCTCTCCTGTCAGTCCGACGTGGTCAGCAACCTGGGGCTGCTGTCCCTCTACCAGCTCTCTGGCGCCGTCCAGATGTTCCTCGGCGACACCGCCCAGGCGGAGCTGGAGTTCGGTAAGGCCATCGCCATCTCCCCGACCGCTCGCATCGACACCAGCCTCGGCGCCGACGCCGAGGCGCTCTACGAGCGGGTGCGCGGCCGCGCGCTGGCCGTCCAGGGCGGGGTGGTGACCGTCGACCCCGTGGTGCAGGCCTGGGTCGATGGTCAGAAGGTCGAGGAGAACCGCCCGCTCGATCTCGCCTCCGGTCAGCACCTGGTGCAGGTCGAGCGCGGCGGAGAGCTGACCGGCGCCCTCTTTCGACTGGGGCCCGGTGAGACCCGCGGCATCAACGCCCTCGGCGAGGCCGTGCTGGGGGGAAGCGGCAGCGTCGGCAGCGTCGGCGGTGTCAGCAACAGCGGCGGCAGCAACAGCGGCGGCGCGGTCGAGACGCCTCGGAGCGGGCCCCGCTGGGGCCTGGTGGCTGGCGGCGTGGTGGGGCTCGCGGTCGGCGGGACCAGCCTCTTCCTGGCCTCGGGCGCCGAGAAGGACTTCGCCGAGTCCGATGACTACGACGCGCTGAGCGACCTGAAGATCCGCACCAACGCCATGGCCGTCACCGGCTACGCGCTGATCGGCGTCGGCGCCGGTCTGGGCGTCGTCGGCTTTATCGACGACGGCGTGGGTGTCGGGCTGAACGGCCGATTTTAGGATACGATCCCCTCATGCGTTTCAGCCTGTTGATTGCTCTCATCGCCCCCGGCTGCATCTGGGTGGGCGACAAGGAGCTGAGCGAGCGCCAGGACGAGCTCGTCGACCTGGACGGTGACGGCTACGAGAACGAGTTCGGCGACAACGCGGACTGCGACGACGCCGACAAGGCCGTCTTTCCCGGCGCCACCGAGGTCTGGTACGACGGCACGGATCAGGACTGCGCCGGCGGCGACGACTACGACGCGGACGGGGACGGCGTGGCCACCCCCGAGGGCGGCGGCGATGACTGCGACGACCAGAGCGCGCTCGTCTACCCCGGCGCCACGGACGCCTGGTACGACGGCGTCGACGCGGACTGCGGTGGCGGCAGCGACTACGATCAGGACGGCGACGGCTACGACTCCGACGCCTACGGCGACGGCGACGACTGCGACGACACCAACCCGGCCTACAACCCCGGCGCCGATGACGCCCCCTACGACACCATCGATCACGACTGCCAGGGCGACAGCGACTTCGACTACGACCAGGACGGCCACGACTCCGAGAGCTGGGGCGGGGACGACTGCGATGACTACGACCCCGACACCTACCTGAACGCGCCCGAGATCTGGTACGACGGGGTCGATCAGGACTGCGCGGGCGGCAGCGACTACGATCAGGACGGCGACGGCCACGACTCGGCCAACCACGGCGGCGACGACTGCTTCGACGAGGACGTGGACCGCACTGAGGACTGGCCGCAGCTGGGCGCGGTCACCCCCAACGACTGCGGCCCCGGAAACGGCGACGTGGAGTTCGCCGCGATGGACCTCCGGGAGTCCGAGCCGGTGATCGGGCCCCGGCTGGACACCAACGGCTCAGTCCTGGCGGTCGCCTGGGGCTATGAGGTCGCGGACGAGTCCGGCCCCAACGCCGCCTACGACGGCCTCGGGGGGATCCTGGTGGACCTGGACGCGCCGGACGCCGGCGAGTTCGACTTCGTCCTCTTCAGCTACTCCGTCGACGTCGGCGACTTCGACGAGGTGCTGGACGTCGCGATCTCCGACGAGGAGTATCTCTGGGCCAGCGGGCTCCAGAACGACGACAACCTGAACCCGGAGCGCCAGTTCTGGGTCGACATCTTCGGCCTCTCCTCCGACACCTACGACGGCTATCAGCGCGGCGAGGACGACGACTACGGCGTTGACTACCAGGACATACAGATCGACATCGATGACGACGAGCATGTCGTGGCGATCGCCTGCGAGGAGGAGGTGGGCTCGGTCTATGTGGTCGACGGCGATCTGAGTGACCTGATCGCGGACTCCTCGGGCATCGGGAGCGGCGGGGGTTACGTCACCAAGATCGTCGACGCCTCGGCCAGCGGCTGTGAGTATGTGCAGGGCACCGGCGAGTTCGTGCTCGCCAGCGAAGCCGACAACACCCTCGGGCGCTACACCCGCGCCGGCGCGCTCTTCAACGAGGTGGAGCTGCTCACGGGCATGGACGTGCGCGACGTCGAGGCTGACGGCGGCGCGCTCATCGTCGCCGACGCCATCGGCGGGCTGTACCTCTGGGACGAGGCCGGAGAGGACGTCTTCCCCACCGGTGAGATCGTCGAGCGGGTCGACATGGTCGCGCTGGACGAGGGCATCCTCGCCTGCACCGTGGACGCCGTGGGCACGCCGCTCCTCTACCACGGTTCGACGACAGAGGGCCTGCTGCCGGTCGCGGTGAGCGGGGCGTTCGGCACCTACGATGACTGCGGGGTGGCCTTCGACGGGGGGCTGGCCTTCGTCGCGCTGCGCTCGGGCGACGCCATTGAGCTGGCCTTCGGATATCCGCCGTAGTAGCTGGAGTTCATGCCCAGCAGACGTGAGTTCCTGATCGGCGCGGCGGCGCTCAGCGCCGCTTGCAAGACCAAGTCCACCAGCGACGACTCCGGAGACACCGGCGCCGTCGGCGCCCCGACGCGTCCGGCCGAGCCGGATCCCTGGGACGGGCTCTACAGCGTGGACGAGGTGCTCTTCCCCGCGGGCGTGGCAGCCGGGGACGCCACGGACGACGGGGTGATCCTCTCCACCCGCACCAGCGCGGACGCCGTGGGCCTCGCGCTCTACCGGGCCGACGGGGACGGCTGGGTCGAGGATCAGCTCCTGGACGCGCTCCCGGTCGAGGACGGCGGGCTCCAGGTGACGCTGGATGGCCTGGAGGCCGACACGGCCTACAGCTACGCCTTCACCGCGGAGGGGGCTCAGAGCCGCGTGGGCCGGTTCCGCACCGCGCTTGGAACTGAGGGCTGGCGCGTCGTCACTTTCGGCGCCACGAGCTGCCTGGGCGGGAACGAGCCCTGGCCCAACATGAGCGCGGTGGCCGCCGAGCGCCTGGACTTCGCCCTCCTCCTCGGGGACACGGTCTACGCCGACGGCGCGGACAACCTGGAGCAGTACCGGGCGTTCTGGACCGACGTGACCGCCCTCGCGGGGCTCCGGGACTTCAACGCCTCCACCAGCATCATCGCCACCTGGGACGATCACGAGGTCGAGAACGGCTGGACCTGGGCGGAGACCCCGAACATCGACGAGAAGTTCGAGGCCGGCCTCCAGGCCTTCACGGAGCACCTGCCCCGGCGTCAGGGCGGGGGCGTCGCCGGCATCTGGCGGGCGCTCAGCTGGGGGGCCGTGCTGGACGTGTTCGTGCTGGACTGCCGCTCCGAGCGCGCGGGGGAGCAGTACATCTCACCGGAGCAGCTGGACTTCCTGCTGGACGCCCTCTCGGACAGCCCCGCGCGCTTCAAGATCATCGCGACCCCCGTGCCCTTCAGCGACTACCAGTCCCTCCTGGGCACCGCCCTGGTGGAGGATCGCTGGCAGGGCTACCCCGAGCAGCGCGCGGCCGTGCTGGACCACATCATCGAGGCGGGGATCACCGGCGTGCTGTTCGTCGCCGGCGACTTCCACATGGGGCAGGTCTGCCGGGTCGATCCTCCAGGTGGGGCGGGGGAGGGGATCTACGAGGTGCTCGCTGGACCCGCGGGCTCCTTCATCAACCCCGTGGCGCTGCTCGCCGAGACCAGCGAGCAGTGGGTGAGCTTCGTCGACCAGTGGAACAGCGTGATCTTTGAAGCGGATCCTGACGCCGGGGTGATCAAGACCCGGTTTATCGGCGATGACGGGGAGGTTCTGTCTGAGATCGCCCTCAATCTCTGACGGTCGCGGTGGTTTCAGCTATGTTCAGCGGCGCTGCCCCTCCGCGGAGATCTGAATGGCCATTCACCCCACCGCTGTCGTCGACCCGTCCGCCAAGTTGGGGGACGTCAACGTCGGCGCCTACTCGGTGATCGGGCCCGGTGTGACGCTCCACGACGGCGTGGACATCGCCCACCATGTCGTCATCTACGGTCACACTGAGATCGGCGAGAACACGAGCGTGCACGCCTTCGCCTGCATCGGGGGCGATCCACAGGATCTGAAGTACAAGGGCGAGACCACCTCGCTCATCATCGGGCGCAACAACATCATCCGGGAGTACGTCACCCTGAACCGGGGAACGGTCCAGGGCGGCGGCGTGACCCGGATCGGCGACGACAACCTCTTCATGGCCTGCACCCACGTCGCTCACGACTGCGTGATCGGCGACGGCTGCGTGTTCGCCAACAGCACGGCGCTCGCGGGTCACGTCTCGGTCGGCGACTTCGCCATCTTCGGCGGCCTCTCCGGGGTGCACCAGTTCTGCCGCGTCGGCCGCAGAGCCATGGTGGCCGCGGGCGCGATGGCCGCCCTCGACGTGCCGCCCTTCAGCATCGCCCAGGGCGATCGCGCCCGGCTGTTCGGCCTGAACATCGTGGGCCTGAAGCGCGCCGGCTACACCTCCGAGCAGATCGCCATCATGCGCCGCGCCTGGCGGGAGCTGTTCAGCCGCTCCAGCCCCATGGCCATCGCCATGGGCAAGGTCCGGGAGACCTGGGGCGAGCTGCCCGAGGCGCTTGAGATGGTGGACTTCATCCAGGGCTCACGCCGCGGGGTCTGCAGGGCCGCGACCAGCCCTGACATCGGCGTCGAGTAGCCCGTGTCAGCGCGCCGGGTTCTCAGAGGGGTGGTCGTCGGCTGCGGACACATGGGCCGCTACCACGCCGCCAAGCTGATGAGCCGGGAGGACGTGACCCTCGTGGGGATCGTCGATCCGGACTCGCCGCACCACCCGACCGTGCCCCGCCTGGAGGCCGTGCCCGCCGGGGTGGACTTCGCGGTTGTGGCCACGCCGACCCGCCTGCACGGCGCCTCCGCGCTGCCGCTGCTGGAGCGCGGCGTGCCCTGCCTGGTGGAGAAGCCCATCGGCGCCACCCTCGCGGAGGCCCGGGCGCTGGCCGCCCACGACCACGTCTGCGTGAACCACATCGAGCGGTTCAACCCGGGGCTGCGGGCGCTGCCGGAGGGCCTGCGCCCCCGCTACCTGCGGCTGGAGCGCATGGCGCCGCCGACCGCGCGCGGCACCGACGTCGACGTCATCCACGATCTGATGATCCACGACCTGGACCTCGTGCTGCACCTGACCGGCAGCGACGCCGCCGATGTGCGCGCGGTCGGCGTGCCGGTGATCACCGACGGGGTGGACATCGCCGAGTGCTGGCTGGAGACCGCCGACGGCTGCGTGGCGACGCTGACGGCCTCCCGGGTGAGCCGCAAGCCCTCCCGGCACCTGCGGGTCGTGGCTGATGACGGCACCTACTGGAGCGTGGATCTCGCCGCGCGGGCGGCCGCGCGGGTGAACTGGGGGGAGGGCGAGCTGGACGCCGAGCCCATGACGGTGGGCAGCGCCGACGCGCTGGAGTCGATGATCGACGCCTTCCTGTCCGCGGTCCGCGGCGAGCGGGCCTACCCGGTGAGCGGTCGCGACGGCCTCCGGGCGCTGGCGCTCGCGCACACGGTCAGCGAGCGGGTGCAGATCCGGCTGGGGCAGCCGCGATCGTGAGGCTGCTCATCTCCGCCGGCGAGGCCAGCGGTGATCGGCTGGCGGCGGATCTGGTCGTCGCCCTGCGCGAGCGGATCCCCGGGCTGGAGGCCCGGGGCATGGTGGGCCCCGCCATGCGCGAGATCGGCGTCGGCGAGGTCGACCGGCTGGAGCGCATCGCCGTGATGGGCATCGCCGAGGTGGTGAAGAACCTCCCGGAGATCCAGGAGGCCCGCAGGGCCATGTTCGCGGCCATCGAGGAGGGCGCGGATCTGCTCGTGGTGGTGGACGCGCCGGACTTCAACCTCCCGATGGCCCGGGCGGCCCGCAAGCGCGGCATCCCCGTGGTCTTCTACGTCTCGCCGCAGGTGTGGGCCTGGCGGAAGGGCCGGGCGAAGACCATCGCCGCGCTGGCGGAGGAGGTGCTCTGCCTGCTGCCCTTCGAGCCGCCGTACTACGAGGCGCACGGCGGCTCCGCGACCTTCGTCGGGCACCCCGCCCTGGAGCGCTGCCCGCTGCTGGAGGGTGAGGGCACGGACTGGGCGCTGCTGCCCGGCTCCCGGCGCTCCGAGGTGGCCGCGCTGCTGCCGGACATGCTGGCGGCGGCGGCGCTCCTCCGGGAGACCCTGCCCGACGCGGTCATCCGGCTGCCGCTGGCGCCGGGGCTCAGCCGGGAGGAGCTGGTCGAGGTCGTCGGCGAGGAGGCGCTCTCAGCGGTGACCCTCACGGACTCGCTGGTGTCCGCCGTGGCGCCGGCCCGCGCCGCGCTGACCGCCAGCGGCACCGCGACCCTGGAGATCGCCTGCATGGGGCGGCCCATGGCCGTGCTCTACAAGGTGCACCCGCTGACCTACGCGGTGGGCCGGGCGCTGGTGCGGGGCGTGGAGCACATGGCGCTGCCCAACCTCATCCTGGGCCGCCGGGCGGTGCCCGAGCTCCTCCAGGACTACACCCCCCGCGAGCTGGCGGACGCCTGGATGGCGGCCGCCGACGACGCGGAGCAGCGGGCCGCGCTTATCGAGCTTCGAGGCGCACTCGGCGGCGGCGGCGCCACCGAGCGGGCAGCCGACCGCGTGGCGTCGATCCTCCGCCGGGAATAAGTGCGCCGGGCTGTCCAGCGTTTCCAGCGAGCAGGCCTTGTCGAAAGTCATTGTTGTTACGCCGACCTACAACGAGCGCGAGAACATCGCGCAGCTACACGCGCGCCTGCGCGCGGTCGCCCCCGAGGTCGAGATCCTGGTCATCGACGACGGGTCGCCGGACGGCACCGCCGAGCTGGTCGATGAGCTCGCCGCCAGGGACGGGGGGATCTCCGTGCACCGTCGCGACGGCAAGCAGGGCCTCGCCAGCGCCTACGTGCTCGGCTTCGAGCTGGCGCTGGAGCGCGGCGCGGATCGCATCGTCCAGATGGACGCGGACCTGTCCCACGCCCCCGAGGACGTGCCCAGGCTGCTGTCCGTGGAGGCCGACGTGGTGATCGGCAGCCGCTATGTCCAGGGCGGCGGCACGGTGAACTGGCCCCTCCATCGGCGCCTGCTGTCCCGCTGCGGCTCCTTCTACTCCCGGACCTGCCTGGGGCTGCCGTTCCGGGATCTGACCGGCGGCTTCAAGGCCTGGCGGCGGCACATGCTCTCCAGCGTGCTCTCGCGGCCGGTGGAGAGCGACGGCTACGCCTTCCAGGTGGAGCTCACCTGGCGGGCCTGGCGGGCGGGCGGGAGCATCCAGGAGGTGCCAATCATCTTCACGGAGCGCGTCGCGGGCGTCTCCAAGATCGATCGGGGGATCGCCGTGGAGGCCGCCTGGCTGGTGCCGGCGCTCCGGCTTCGCCGTTGAGCCCTGAGGTCGAGCCCGGGTGGAGACGCGGGCTGCCCTTCGTCGCTGTGGCGGCGGTGCTGGTGATCCGCCTGCTGGCGGCCAGCGCGCTGGGGCTGGCGGCGGACGAGGCCTACTACTGGCGCTGGGCCGAGCGCCTGGACTGGGGCTACTACGATCACCCGCCCGGGATCGCGGCGGTCATCGCGCTGGGCTGCGCGGTGTTCGGGGACACGGAGCTCGGCGTCCGGGCGGCCGGGCTCACCCTCCAGGCGGCGGCCACCGCCGCCCTGCTGACGGTCGCCGACGCCAGAGATCGCGGCCTGCTTGCGCTCCTGCTGCTGGGGAGCCCGCTGCTCGCGCTGGGCGGCATGCTGTCGACCCCCGACGTGCCGCTGCTGGCCTGCTGGGGCCTCGGCCTCGTCGCCGCGAGCCGGCGGCGCTGGGCGCTCATGGGGGTGGCCTGTGGCCTGGCGATGATGTCCAAGCTCACCGGCTGGGTGCTGTGGCCCTGCATCTTCATGGCGTGGCCCGAGAAGCGCAGCTGGCGCATCTATGTGGTGGGCGCGCTGGCCGTGCTCGTCTGCGCGCCCAACCTCGCCTGGAACGCCACCCACGGCTGGGTCGCCTACGGCTTCCAGCTGCGACACGGGCTGGTCGCCGAGACCGAGATGCCGGGCTTCGGCGGGCTCATGACCTACCTGGGCGCCCAGGCGGGGCTCTTGAACCCGCTGGTCGCCGTCGGCGTGCTCGCCTGCTGGCTGCGCGGCCCCCGCGACCTGTGGTGGTGGGCCAGCGTCCTGCCCTTCGTCGCCTTCGGGGCGGCGTCGTTCGTGGGCCACTCCGAGCCCAACTGGGCCGCGCCGGCCTGGCTCGGGGCCTTCGTCGCCCTGTCCCGATCGAGCGGCCGGGTCCGCAGCCTCGCGTGGTGGGGCGGCGGGCTGGCGGCGGTGACCAGCGCGGTGGTGCTCTTGCACGCGCTGAATCCCCTCTTCTTCGACAGGCGGGATCCCACCCACGAGCTGCGCATGGGGCGCGCCGTCGGCGAGGCGGTCGCGGCTGGGGCCGAGGAGCTGGCCGGGCTCGACGGGCTCGACGGGCAGGTGGTGACGTCGCGCTACCAGGAGGCGAGCTGGGTGCACTTCTACGCGGGCCTCGACGCCACGACCCTCCCCGGCGTGGGCCGGGTCGATCAGCACGAGCTCTGGGGCCGCGCGCTCACCGCGGAGACGCTCTATGTGCGCGGCTACCGGGGATCGCCCCAGACGGACGCCGACGACCTCTACACGCTCGATGAGCCCGTCGTCGTCGAGGCCGCCCACGAGGGGCGGCGCATCAAGCGCTGGCAGATCTACAGGGCCGTCGCGCGCTGATCGGCTATCAGGCACACCGTGAACCCCACCCTCCGACGTCTGATCGACTACTACCGGCCCTACGCGGGGCACCTGGCGCTGTCGACGGTGATGATGGCCGCCGCGAGCGCCTTCCCGGCGCTGGTGACGCTGCTCATCAAGGACGTCCTGGACGACGTGCTCATCGCCAGGGACAGCGCGGCGCTCGCCGCCATGCCCTTCGCCATCATCGGGCTCTACGGCGCCAACGGGCTCATCAACGTCTCCCGCTCCTGGATCACCCGCTCGGTGGCGCTGAGCGTGGTGACGAAGCTGCGCGCCGAGCTGTTCGCCCACACGCTGACCCTGGAGCCCGCCTGGCACCAGCGCACCCCCATCGGCCACCAGCTCACCCGGCTCAGCCAGGACGTGGGCAACGTGGTCTACCTGGTGAGCGCCTACGCCACCGCCGTGCAGCGGCCGCTCACCCTGCTGGGCCTCATCGGCGTGGCGCTCAGCATGAACTGGCGGCTCACCCTCGTCGCGGTGGTCCTGCTGCCGCTGGTGGCGCTGCCCATCTCCCGCTTCGGCCGCCGGCTGCGGGTGAGCGCCCGGGAGAGCCTGGACAACCTCGCGGCGCTCACGAGCTCCGCCCACCAGACGCTCTCGGGCATCCGCATCGTCCAGGCCTTCCAGGCCGAGGGGGCCCGCCGGGCGTCCTTTGAGGGCGAGAACGAGCGCCAGCGCCAGCTGCTGATGAAGGCCTACATGGCCCAGATCGCCCCCGGGCCCATCATCGAGGCCATCGCCGCGGTCGGCGTGGGGCTGTCCATCTGGTACGGCGGCACTCTGGTGTTCGACGGCGTCATGACCCCGGGGGAGCTCATCGCCTTTCTGGTGGCCATGGGGTTGATGAATCAGCCGCTGAAGGCGCTCTCGGAGATCAACTCGCTCACGCAGCGCTCCATCGCGGGGGCTGAGGCGGCCTTCGCCGTGCTGGACACCCGGCCCGCCATCGCGGACGGCGAGTCCTCCCTCGACGCTGACTCTTGCGAGCTGGCCTTCGAGGGTGTGTGCTTTGACTACGGTGAGGGCCAGGTGCTCGCGGACGTGAGCTTCGCCGCCGGGCCCGGCGAGATGATCGCGCTGGTGGGGCACTCCGGCGCGGGTAAGTCCACCTGCGCCGCGCTGGTGACCCGCTTCCACGATCCCACGGGCGGCAGCGTCGCGGTGAACGGTCGGGACATCCGGGAGTACACGCTGGACAGCCTGCGGGCTCGGATCGCGCTGGTCACTCAGGAGGCCTTCCTCTTTGACGCGACCATCGCCGAGAACATCCGCCTCGGCCGGCCCGAGGCGACGGAGGCGGAGATCGTCGAGGCGGCGAGGGCGGCGAGGGCGCACGACTTCATCGTCGACTTCCCCGATGGCTATGCCACCCGGGTGGACGAGGGCGGTATGCGTCTCTCCGGGGGGCAGCGCCAGCGCATCTGTATTGCCCGGGCGCTGCTGCTGGACGCCCCGATCCTGGTGCTGGACGAGGCGACGAGCGCGCTGGACCGGGAGAATGAGGAGGCGGTTCAGGAGGCGCTGAAGGCGCTGATGGCGGGTCGCACCACGGTCGCTATCGCGCATCGGCTCTCCACGATCAAGGACGCGGATCGCATCCTGGTGCTGGATCGCGGGCGGGTGGTGGAGCAGGGCAGCCACGACGCGTTGGTCGCGGCCGGCGGAGAGTACGCCCGGCTATACGGCGGCGACTGAGCGCCTTGAGGGAGCACCCCCACCCTCTCGCTGAGTCCCCACCCTTCTCCAGCACGCGCCGCATGGCGCGCGCCAACTGCGAAGAGGCCTCTCTGAGGAACGCGACGTCCCAGCGCCTCAGGTGAGAGGGTGTTGCGACGTCAGATGCCTCGCCGCAAGGCGACATCAGGAGGCAAGACCTTGCGAACACGTGGACGGTTTTCGACGGAGCCCAGCTGTTGTTCATCCGGACAAATCCAGTAAAACCGGCCAGGTTTCGCAATGGATGCAAACCC
>Ga0316204_10008890_pt1 | contig 13680 bp, 15 predicted proteins | sample 6monrhotite_MG_2_FD_205661 | JGI IMG/M metagenome (GOLD analysis project Ga0316204, IMG submission 205661) | Microbial mat bacterial communities from mineral coupon in-situ incubated in ocean water Damariscotta River, Maine, United States -... | ecosystem: Environmental > Aquatic > Marine >... | reverse complement strand
CCAGACTTGGACTACGCTCTTTGAGGTATTTTGCGATGCGAACCAAAGTATCACCAGGAACGCCTGAAATCTCAGTCACTTTATCAACGCTGTACTGCGAAATCACATCCAGCGCAGCCTGCGGCAATTTTTTACCGTCGACCTGATTTTTGCTCAGCAGAACATTTGCAATACCCAAAGCAACAACACCTTCCGTACCCGGACGTGCAGCCACCCACAAATCGGCACTGCCACCTGTCAATGTCATCTTAGGTTCGACTTGAATCAGAACACCGCGATCGCCTGTGCGGAACTTGGCGTATTCACGTGAAAAATGAACTGGTGACACCCAAGTACCTAGAAAGTCAGCGCCAAATGAGAGCACAGCCTTAGCCTTATCTAAACGATAAGCTGGCGCAGCATCTCCCAGCACAGACTTATTCACCGCTTCGCCTACCGCATTATTTATTGCTTCGTAGACATAATGATCTTTGCTGCCCCAAGCTTTATTCAATGCAGCAAGTAAAACTGACTGGTGGCCACTAACCGTGCCTGTAAACCAAGCACTCCGCCCCTGAGCAGCACCAGAAGCCTTCTCTTGCATAAGCTTCCAAGCATCTTCCCAGCTCACCGGCACAAGCGCCCCATTTTTACGAGCCATCGGCTGCGTGATTCGGTCTGGATTATAATGGCCCTGCAGACTTGCCTGCCCCATTTGACACAAACCCTTACCATTCAAAGCATCAGGATTACCTTCAAGCTTTAGCACACGACCCTCACGAACACGTCCATGCACACCACAACCCGAAGGGCACTGCTGACAGGTAGAGGCAAAAGTTACGCCTATACCAGGAATTGCATATTCTTCCGGTGCCAGATAGGCGACCACCTTCTCTTTACCCTCTTCGAGAGTAACAGTCGTCGGCATATCACAACCACTTAGGGTTGCCGCACCAACGCCACCGAGACCCATAAACTTCAAAAAGTCTCTGCGGTTGATATCGCTACCACTCATAACAAGTCATCCGTTATTAGTTGAAAAATTGACAGCCAGATCCAGGATCTCAGCCCACCCATTTACTTGTGACACTTCCAGCAATCGGAAGGGCCGTCATTCTGCTCATGACAGCGCACACAGAAACCCATATTTAGTGGTTTCACTTTTTTTGCCACGGTCATCTTCTTAACATCGCCATGACAGAACGCACACACCTCTGAAACATTCTCCACATCCATACCTTCATTTTTGAAGACAAAACGCTGCAAATGTTTCTCATGAGTAAAGTGCACATAATCAGGCACATCATGAACTTTATTCCACTGCGGCGGCTCATTGTTTTCCCAGTACTCAGTCAACTTTTTAATGCGTGGTTTGTCTGTCGCAATAATTGAGTGACAACCCATACACTTACTTGTTGGAGGAATACCTGCAACCTTGCTGCGACGTGCATAGGTATGACAGTACATGCAATTAATGCCATTCACATCCGCATGAATATCGTGTGGAAAATCTATTGGCTGCGGCACATCCTCACCGCTATGAGTCCCTACTGGCGGCTTTGCGTTTGGCACCTCTGCCTGAGCAGCAGCAACAATAAACACGCCTGCCAACACTGAAAAAAACATAGCCAAACGTTGGCTGACCTTACCCTGACCAACGCTTTTACCGCGTCTTTTAGAGAGAAATTTATTACTCACAAACATCTCAGTCCTCGATCTGTTGTAGATCCCATTAGGCTTTAAACAATAAGAGAAACAATCAAAAGCAACATCCAGACGAATACACGCCAAAATAGACGCGCAACCGCGCACTGAATGATTTAGATTAAAAAACTTTTAACTGACTTTCCCCAATTAACTTTTGAAAAGCTAACTTACACTATCTTGCTTTTATTTTTTTACTGCGATTCCCTCTACGAATCACAGCCTACCATAGAACAATGTATTTTTTATGCAACCAGCCACTATTCGCTGGTTTTGGGTGCTTATGGGCGTTTCTAGTTATTATCCCTAAACTTCACCCGGTTATGCTTGAAACTATTTCCCAAGCGTTCCTGCATCGTAGAACACTTTCAAACCCAATGTCAACGCTAAAAGCGTCAACTTTCAACACACATTTAAAAACAATAAAACAACAGGTGTGATCGATAAAACAATGCTACAAAACCTTATCTTTTGAAGCCCCAAAATTTAGCCCCCTTTCATTAGCAATAATATTCACACCGGGTTATCTATATCGATAAATTCATGTTCTATAGAAAATTCCTTTGCCAGCGTAGCACCCAAGGCTTTCACTCCGTAACGCTCAGTAGCATGATGACCGGCGGCAAAATAATGCACACCACTTTCTCTAACAAAATGTGTTGTCTGTTCAGAAACTTCACCACTAATAAACGCCTGCACCCCCAACTGGTCTGCCGCATCAATATAACCCTGCGCAGCGCCAGTACACCAAGCTACAGATTGAACATCAACAGACTCGCCCTTCAAATGCATTGGCTGTCGCTTGAGCACGTCACCAAGCTGGATTCGCAACTCCTCAGCTTTCAGCCTTGTTGGTAACCTGCCGTACATCGCAATATCACCCCGACCAAAACGCCCCTCAATTTCTATCCCTAACAGCTTTGCCAGCTGAGCGTTATTACCAAGCTTCGGATGCGCATCTAATGGCAAGTGATAAGCAACCAAACTAATGTTATTTTCAATCAACTTTGCTATTCTGCGCCGCTTGATACCCGTAATGCACTCAGACTCTCCCTTCCAAAAAAAACCATGATGCACCAGTAACACGTCAGCATCGGACTCAATCGCAGCATCAATTAAGGCCTGACATGCCGTGACACCACTTACAACTTTTCTCACCTCGGCCACACCCTCAATCTGCAAACCATTCGGCGCATAATCTTGAAATGCCGCCACATCCAGCAAATCATCACAATAGGCTACCAACTCATTTAACCGAACCATCCACATCCCTCATGCTTTAAGTTAAGATTGAAACCAACTCTCAATCCAAGAACATCATAACAATGCGCTTACGAACCCTAATCTCTTTTGCCACAGAAGCAATTACCGCAGGATTAGCCTTCGCCTTTGTTTTATTACTACTATTCAAGCCCGAAACATTCGAGGGCAGACCAAGCGTAGAATTTATTGAAGCTGCCTCACCCGAACGTGCAACAACCACAATCATGGCCTCTTATGCTGACGCAGTCGATACCGCCGCCCCCGCTGTAGTCAACATCTACACCCGCAAACTTGTCACCCAACGCAGCAACCCACTATTTAACGATCCTTTCTTTCGTCGCTTCTTTGGTGACAAGCTACCTGCACCACAAAAACGCCTCGAAAACAGCCTCGGCTCAGGCGTCATTGTCAACGAACAAGGCTTTATACTAACCAATAACCATGTCATCAGTGATGCTGATGAAATCGAAGTCGCCTTGCATGACGGCAGATCAATCGCAGCCACAATCGTTGGCACAGACCCTGAAAGCGATCTTGCGGTTCTAAAAATTGATCTTAACAATGCTCCTGCCATTGTTTTTGGTCAATCAAAAACCCTGCGTGTCGGCGACGTAGTACTCGCCATAGGCAACCCCTTTGGCGTTGGCCAAACCGTCACCAGCGGCATTATCAGCGCCACAGGCCGCTCACGTCTTGGTCTCAGCACCTTTGAAAACTTCATTCAAACAGACGCTGCGATTAACCCTGGTAATTCAGGCGGCGCATTGATCAACAGCCTTGGCCAGCTAATCGGCATTAACACAGCCATCTTTTCACGCTCTGGCGGCTCTCAAGGAATTGGCTTTGCCATTCCGGTCAGCCTGGCAAAAGGGGTAATGAAACAAATCATCGAACACGGTCGTGCCCTACGTGGCTGGCTTGGCGTTGAAGTCCAGGACCTCAACCCAACACTAGCCGAATCTTTTGGGCTTAGCGAAGTAGGAGGCGCACTGGTTGCGGGCGTTCAACCAGGTGGACCTGCGGCAGCAGCCGACCTGCAACTAGGGGATGTTATTACTCTGGTCAATGGCAATGCCATCACCGGCAGCCGCTCACTCATGGATGCCATCGCCAACAATCCTCCAGGGACAATGTTAACGCTTGATGTTTTTCGTCATGGAGAGCAACTTCAAATCAAAACCATCATTGGCGAACGGCCGCAACCACAACAACCATAATCGCAACCTTACTCGCTTGCCTCTGCCGCCTCACGCTCAGCCTTCTTTTTGACCACCATGCGTGAAAGCAGCACACCCACCTCAAACAACAACCACATAGGCAACGCCAACAAGGTCTGAGAAATCATATCCGGCGGCGTAAGCAACATCCCTAACACAAAGGCCGTCACAATCACGTAAGGACGCTTAGATACCAGCTGATCAGGCGTTGCCGCCCCAGCCCATACCAACACTATAGTGACTATTGGTATTTCAAAGGCCAGACCAAAGGCAAAGAATAATTTAAGAACAAAATCGAGATAACTACTGATATCCGTCATTACCGCCACACCTTCGGGCGCAACACTAGAAAGAAATGCAAACACCAAAGGAAAGACGACGTAGTACGCAAACAGTACACCGCTATAAAACAACACCACACTACCAGCCAGCAGCGGCAACATCATCTTGCGTTCATGACCATATAGACCTGGAGCGATAAAGGTCCAAAAATGATAGAGAATCACCGGCATTCCAAGAAACACTGACAGCACCAATGCGAACTTAAACGGCGTCAGAAAAGGCGAGGCCACCTCGGTGGCAATCATACTGGTTCCCTGCGGCATTGTATCCAACAGCGGTGTAGCCAGCACGGAGTAGAGATCGTTGGCAAAAAAGGCCAACGGTAAAAATATAATAAAGATTGAAATTAAGATGCGTAGCAGACGCGTGCGCAACTCCACCAGATGGCCAATCAGCCCCTGCTGCTGTTCCTGCGTCTTAGTAGAACGGGTATTAAGTCTATCGCCGATCATTGAGCGGCTGCGCCTGCTCTTTGTCGGTCTCGGCTTGGTTGGATTCATCTAACTTTTCAATTCCACTAGGCTCTTCAGCAGGCCTACCCTGAACAGGTACAGTTGAGGCATTCTGCTCAATAATTTCATGAAGACGGGCAATCTCAGTCTCTTTCTCCATCATTTGTTTGATTTCGTTGGCCTTATCGATCTCGAAATCAAGGTCAGACTTAACCGAACCGAGAAAACCACGCAACTTACCCAAACCGCGGCCAATATTTCGCACCAGGCTCGGAAACTCATCTGGACCGACTACCAACAGCGCCACCACGCCGATCAGCACAATTTCCAAAAAACCTATATCAAACATAGAGGGTCAGGCCAGAAAAAGGCTAAACCTTCTTCTCTTCCTGCTTAGTTGCTTCACTGTCGATAACACGCTCTTCGTTGCCATCAACCTTATCCAGCTTTGTCTGAGCGTCAGGCTTTTCTTCGCCCTTCTCGCCTTCCTGCATAGCTCCGCGAAAACCTTTTAAAGCCCCACCCAGATCAGAACCCACGCCACGCAGTTTTTTGCTGCCAAACAGCAACAACACAATCACCAAAACAATTAACAGCTGCCAAATACTAATACCACCAAAACCCATCGCTATTCTCCAAAGTCATCAAAAGCGGAAACTATTTATTCTGGCTGCGCGCTGCCTTTTCTTCAATACCGGATAGCCCAAACCGACGCGCCAGCTCATTCAAAACATCATCAGGCGACAAACCCTGCTGCGCCAGCAGCACCAGCGTATGAAACCACAAATCTGCAACTTCATAGACAATTTTTTCATTGTCACCATCTTTGGCAGCCATGACCGTCTCGGTGGCCTCTTCACCAATCTTCTTCAGAATGGTATCCAGCCCCTTGGCATAAAGAGCTGCAACATAAGACGAATCCGCCTCAGCACCCTTGCGCGCCTCCAACACCTCGGCCAACTGGTTCAACACATCAGCAGATTCCATCATCACACCCTATTTACTGTTGGCGTAAATTTCTGCCGGGTCTTTTAATACCGGCTCAACCGTTTCCCAAACACCATCCTGAAAACGACGATAAAAACAACTTTCACGACCCGTATGACAGGCGATACCACCCTGCTGTTCAATCTTCATCAGGATCACATCAGCGTCACAATCAATATTAATGCTTTTGACCAACTGCTGATGCCCAGAGGCTTCACCCTTGCGCCATAACTTCTGTCGCGAACGCGACCAGTAGACAGCATAGCCAGTCTCAACCGTCTCCGCCAGCGAGTCACGATTCATCCAGGCAAACATCATTACCTTGCCGGTTTTGGCATCTTGAGCAATAGCTGGCACCAGACCGTCATCGGTCCATTTAATCTCGTCTAGCCAGGTCTGATGGCTCACAGACGCACCTCGATACCGCGCTCAGCCATGCACTGCTTAGCCTGGCCAACAGTATATTCACCAAAGTGGAAAATACTCGCCGCCAATACGGCATCAGCCTTACCCTGCTGCACGCCGTCGGCCAGATGTTCAAGATTACCGACACCACCGGAGGCGATCACCGGCACCGACACCGCCTCGCTGACCGCCCGAGTCAAATCCAGATCAAAACCATCGCGGGTCCCATCCCGATCCATGCTGGTCAGCAGGATTTCACCAGCACCATAGTCGACCATTTTTTTTGCCCACTCAATAGCATCAAGCCCGGTCGGCTTACGGCCACCGTGAGTAAAAATCTCCCACTTCAGTGGTGTATCAGAAACACGCTTGGCATCAATTGCGACAACAATACATTGAGAACCAAACGACTCAGCGGCCTCACGGACAAACTCAGGATTGGTCACGGCGGCAGTATTGATTCCCACCTTGTCGGCACCAGCATTGAGCATGCGACGGATATCCGCCTTTTCACGAATACCCCCACCAACGGTCAACGGAATAAAGACCTGCGACGCCACCTCCTCAACAACATGCTCCATGGTATCGCGCTGCTCGTGACTAGCAGTGATATCAAGAAACACCAGTTCGTCGGCACCCTCTTCGTTATAACGCTTAGCTACCTCAACCGGGTCACCGGCATCGCGGATACCGACAAACTGCACACCTTTGACGACACGTCCTGCATCAACATCCAGGCAAGGAATAATACGCTTAGCAAGAGCCATTAATCGCCGTCCACTAGCTTAATAGCCTCAGCCAGGTCGATAGAGCCTTCATAGATCGAACGCCCCAGAATCGTACCCATGATGCCATCGTCCTGCACCGCCTGCAGCGCCGTAATGTCATCCATGTTGGTCACACCACCAGAGGCAATCACCGGAATATTAATCGACAAGGCCAATTTCTGCGTTGCCTCAACATTGACACCCTGCATCATGCCGTCACGACTAATATCTGTGTAAATTATGGCCTCGACACCATCGCGCTCAAAGTGCTGCGCCATATCAATGACATCATGCCCAGAGAGCTTGGACCAACCATCGGTAGCCACTTTGCCATCTTTGGCATCCAACCCAACAATTATGTGACCTGGAAATTCGGCACAGACATCACCGACAAAATGCGGCGCATTGACGGCCTTGGTGCCAATAATCACATACTGCACACCCGCGGCCAGGTAGGTATCAATGGTCTCTTCATCACGAATACCGCCACCAATCTGAATCGGCAGCTCAGGAAAGGCCTTGGCAATCTCACCAACCACACTGGCATTGACCGGCTTGCCGGCAAAGGCACCATCAAGATCGACCAGATGCAGGCGTTTGGCACCCGCCTCAACCCAGCGCGCAGCGACAGAGACCGGATCATCAGAAAAGACCGTGTCATCCTCCATACGCCCTTGGCGCAGCCGGACACATTTACCTTGTTTCAGATCAATTGCAGGTATTAACAGCATGAAACGCTCCTAACGTATCATTAAAATTATGAACGGGTTCCATCCCACTCAGCAAAATTGCGCAACAGGGTCAAACCCGCCTGTTGACTCTTTTCCGGATGAAACTGCACCGCAAAGACATTGTCTGCCACCAAAGCAGAAGCGAAGTCCTGGCCATAATGGGTGGTCGCGGCACTATTCTCCTGATTCACAGGTTTAGCATAGTAGCTATGCACAAAATAAAACCGACTGTCCTGAGCGATACCACGCCATAACGGGTGCAAACCAGCCTGACTGACCTGGTTCCACCCCATATGCGGCACCTTGAGCGGCTCACCATTGAGCGCATCAATCTGACCCGCCGAAAAATGCAGCGCTTGCCCCGGAATTATACCCAGACCTTGCGTACCACCATTTTCCTCGCTCGAATCAAGCAGGGCCTGCATGCCAAGACAAATACCCAGCAAAGGTTTGCCCGAGGCAGCCACATCTTTGATCACTTGATCCAACTGCAGACGTTGCAACTCGGCCATACAATCACGCAGGGCGCCTACACCTGGAAACAGCACCCGCTCGGCGGCTAGAATTTCACCGGCGTCGGCTGTGACCAAGACAGATGCATTAGGCGCAACATGTTCCAGGGCCTTGGCCACAGAACGCAGGTTGCCCATCCCATAATCAATTACAGCGATAGTAGACATGATGTATTTCAGTTAAAAGCGTTACTCTGGAACGTCTTACAACGCTCCTTTAGTTGAAGGAATGACACCCTGCATACGCGGGTCAGCGGTCAAGGCCATGCGCAGGGCACGACCAAAGGCCTTAAACACCGTTTCAGCAATGTGATGTGAATTGCGGCCACGCAAGGCATCGACGTGCAGACTTATCTGAGCGTGATTGACGAAACCCTGGAAAAACTCATAGAACAGATCAGTTTCAAAACCGCCGATACTGGCACGAGGAAAGTCAACATGAAAGTCTAAGCCTGGGCGACCGGAGAAGTCTAACACCACTCGTGACAGCGCTTCATCCAAAGGCACATAGGCGTGTCCGTAACGGGTAATTCCTTTCTTATCACCCACCGCCTGAGCAAAGGCTTGCCCAAGAGCAATACCAATATCTTCAACACTGTGGTGGGCATCGATATGCAAATCGCCTTTGGCCTTGATATCCAGATCAATCATGCCATGACGGGCAATCTGGTCCAGCATGTGCTCAAGAAACGGCACACCGGTGTCAAAGTTGCTTTTACCCTCACCATCCAGGTTTATAGTGACCTGGATCTGGGTCTCCAAAGTATCACGTGCCACCGAGGCTATACGCTCAGCCATCAACAATCTCCACAACGGGGCTACGCCCCATCAAATTCGGACGCTTAGGATACTAGTAAAACGGTCTGGTTTGAAGAGACTGATCTAAACAGATGAGGTTAAAGCCGAGATAAAAGCTACATTCTCGCTTGGCTTACCAACTGTCACGCGCAGGCAATCACGCAGCAAAGGGCTTTCATCACTCAGATTCCTGATCAAAATCCCTTTTTGCTTCAGGGCTGCATCAACCGCATCGGCACGGCCCCGAGCGACACGAAACAGAATAAAATTGGTTTCACTTGGAAACACCTCAACGCCTTCGAGGCGACGAATACTTTCCGCTAGCCAGACGCGATCACGGCGAATCTGTTCAACCTGCTCCTCAAACACATCAAAGTAATTAAGCGCAAACTCAGCCGTAAACTGCGTTAAGGCATTGATATTAAAAGGTAAACGCAGATTATTGATCTGACTTATCCAGCGCGGACTGCCCACCAGATAACCCAGACGCAAACCGGCCAGCCCCATCTTCGACAAGGAACGCATAATCAGCAAATTATCATAACGCTCTAGCTGAGCCATCATGCTTTCGCCGGAAAAACCAAAATATGACTCATCCACCACAACCAGGCTATGAGTTGAATCCAGCAGCTGAACAATCTCGTCCTGAGAATAGATATTACCAGCGGGATTATTAGGAGAAGCCAGATAAATTACAGCAGGCTGGTGCTGCTCAATTGCTGCCAGCATCGCTGGCATATCAAGGCTAAAATCGTCTTCGTTCAATGGCACACCGACAAAATCCATGCCGGCATAGGCGCTAATCACCTGAAAACGAGAAAAGGTGGGCACTGCTGCCAGCACCTTACGACCAGCACCACGCATGGCCAAACTAATGATTTGAATCAGTTCGTCAGAGCCATTACCCAACATCAACTCCATGTTGTGCGGAATATCAAACACTTGACGCAGACGCGCCTTAAGATCGGTCGATTCAGGATCGGGATAGCGATTCAGAGCGACACCCTGCATCTCTTCCAACCACTCGCCTCGCAGGTAGGCTGGCCAGGTATAAGGATTTTCCCTGGCGTCCAGCTTGATCATACCCCGAGTCGGCGGCACATGGTTGACCTGCATCTTCTGCACATCAGGCCTAACCAGGTGAATAATCTTTTCGTCTCTTTTGTCCACGATCATCGCTGCCATTTTGTTAATCCCAAAATACTTTCGGCAATATTAACAAAACCTTAAGCTCCATACACCTATTTTTTAATGCGGTATTCAGCCGAACGGGCGTGGGCCGTCAAGCCCTCGCCACGCGCCAGCGTTGAGGCATACCCCCCTAAATAACTGGCACCCGCCTCAGAACACATAATCAAGCTGGAACGTTTCTGAAAATCATACACCCCCAGCGGCGAAGAAAAACGGGCGGTACGCGAGGTTGGCAGAACATGATTGGGACCGGCACAATAATCACCCACCGCCTCGGCGGTATAACGTCCCATAAACACGGCACCAGCATGACGGATATTTTCCAGCAACTCATCCGGATCTTCCACCGATAACTCCAAATGCTCGGGCGCAACGTAATTAATCACCTTGGCCGCCTCATCCAGATCCAGACAATGAATCAAAGCGCCGCGCGCACCCAATGATTTGCGAATCAGCTCGCTACGCTCCATTTCTGGTAGCAGCTTATCGATGCTGGCCTGAACCTTATCGAGAAACTCGGCATCAGGTGAAACCAATATAGATTGAGCATCTTCATCATGCTCAGCCTGGGAAAATAGATCCATCGCCACCCAATCAGGATTGGTCTCACCATCACAAACCACCAGAATTTCAGATGGGCCAGCGATCATATCGATTCCAACAGTGCCAAACACCATACCTTTGGCAGTAGCAACATAAATATTGCCCGGACCAACAATCTTATCTACCTGCGGCACAGTCTCGGTTCCATAAGCCAGTGCCGCTACAGCCTGAGCTCCGCCGATGGCGAAGGCACGGTCGACACCAACAATGGCCGCCGCCGCCAACACCATGTCATTCAACTCACCATCTGGGGTCGGCACCACCATGATAATCTCACGGACACCCGCTACCTTGGCTGGCACCGCATTCATCAACACCGATGAAGGGTAACTGGCCTTGCCACCCGGCACATACAGACCAACCTTATCCAGGGCCGTCACTTTTTGACCCAGCATAGTGCCATCGGCCTCAGTATATGACCAAGACTCGGCACGCTGATATTCGTGGTAGGCAAACAGACGTTGAGTCGAAAATTCCAGCGCCTTACGCTCATCTTCTGGGATACGCTGCAACGCCTCATGCATGCTCTCCTGCGAGATCTCCAGCGTCGCCATCGACTCGACCGACATGCGATCAAACTTGTTGGTGTACTCCACCACGGCTTCGTCGCCGCGACGACGGACATTGGTCAAAATTTCTTTTACCACACCCGAAACCTGATCATCGGAGACGCTTTCCCAGGCCAGCAATTGATCCATTTCCGACCAGAAGCCATCATCCTGAGTACTAAGGCGTTTAACTGTTAGGGACGTCATGGGTTTACTCCAATCAAATTCTTGTTGCAATTATTCTGGGTTACGCTGCGCCACAGCCTGGGCAACATTATCGATAAACAACTTAACTGCGGCGTGCTTCATCTTCATCGACGCCTTGTTGACGATCAGGCGCGAACTAATGTCAGCGATATGCTCCAGCGGCACCAGACCATTGGCCCGTAGAGTATTGCCGGTATCCACCACATCGACGATGTGATCCGCCAAGCCGACCAACGGCGCCAACTCCATTGAGCCATAGAGCTTGATCAATTCTGCCTGTTTGCCCTGGTCAGCAAAATAACGCTTGGCCGAATTGACGTACTTGGTGGCAATGCGCAGTCGGGCAGAATCAGTATTCGACCCTTCCGGACCAGCCACCATCAATTTGCAGCAGGCAATTTTCAGATCCAGCAACTCGTAAAGACCATCGCCCTCGTACTCCATCAACACATCCTTACCGGCAATGCCAATATCAGCAGCGCCATAATCGACATAAGTGGGCACATCAGAGGCACGAATCAGCACCAGCTTCACATCATCACGAGACGTGTCGAGAATCAGTTTTCGGCTGGTTTCCGGATCATCAATGGGAACGATGCCGGCCGCGGCCAGCAGTGGCAGCGCATCTTTAAAAATACGCCCCTTGGAAACCGCAATGGTTAAAGTATTTGTCACGTTTTAGTCCTTCAATCAGTCAGGTGTACGGCGAATCTTCGCACCCAACATCTGTAATTTTTCTTCGATACATTCATAACCGCGATCAATATGATAGATGCGATCCACCACTGTCTCACCGGTCGCCACCAAACCTGCCAGCACCAGACTGGCCGAGGCACGCAAATCGGTCGCCATTACCGGCGCACCCTGCAACTTTTCCACCCCGGTAATGATCGCGGTATTGCCTTCAACCTTGATATTCGCCCCCATACGCACCAGCTCCTGCACATGCATGAAACGGTTCTCGAAGACGTTCTCGGAAATCGAACCCGTACCCTCAGCCACGGAATTCAACAAAGTAAACTGGGCCTGCATATCGGTGGGGAAAGCCGGGTAAGGCGCGGTATGAATATCCACCGCCTTGGGGCGACGGCCTTCCATATCCAGCTCAATCCAGTCTTCGCCATAGCTTAATTTGGCACCCGCCTCCTCCAACTTGCTCAGCACTGCATCAAGCAGCTCTGGCCGGGTATCTTTGACCTTGACCCGACCACCACTAACCGCCGCCCCGATCAAATAAGTACCCGTTTCGATACGGTCCGGCAGAATGCTGTAATCAGTGGCTGAAAGTGCTTCGACCCCCTCAACGGTAATAGTGTCTGTGCCATGCCCGGTGATCTTGGCACCCATACTATTCAGAAAGTTGGCCAGGTCCACCACCTCAGGCTCACGCGCGGCATTTTCCAGCAAGGTAGTGCCTTCAGCCAGGGTCGCCGCCATTAGCAGGTTTTCTGTGCCGGTAACGGTAACCATATCCATAAACAGACGTGTACCCTTCAGACGCTCGGCGCGGGCGCGGATGTAACCGCCCTCAACCTCAATCTCCGCCCCCATAGCGCGCAGGCCCTGAATATGCAGATTGACCGGCCGTGAACCGATGGCACAACCACCCGGCAGAGAAACATCTGCCTTGCCGTAACGCGCCAGCAGCGGACCCAATACCAAAATTGAGGCACGCATTGTTCTGACCAGCTCATAGGGGGCAACAAAATTATTAATCGTGGTGGGATTAATCTCGACATTAAGCTTTTCGTCGACAACCAGCTCAACCCCAAGCCGCCCCAACAATGCCAGGGTAGTGGTGACATCGTGCAGATGCGGCACATTGCGAACCATGACCGGTTCACTGGCCAGCAGGGTCGCCGCCAGAATCGGCAGCGCGGCATTCTTGGCACCCGAGATGCGCACCTCGCCATCAAGCGGGCCACCGCCAGTAATAATGAGCTTATCCATTGTTATTGTGCTTAGCCCAGGCTT
>Ga0316204_10008889_pt1 | contig 13683 bp, 8 predicted proteins | sample 6monrhotite_MG_2_FD_205661 | JGI IMG/M metagenome (GOLD analysis project Ga0316204, IMG submission 205661) | Microbial mat bacterial communities from mineral coupon in-situ incubated in ocean water Damariscotta River, Maine, United States -... | ecosystem: Environmental > Aquatic > Marine >... | reverse complement strand
TTGGAGCCGCCTGACCCTTTGGAGCCGCCAGACCCTTTGGAGCCGCCTGACCCTTTGGAGCCGCCTGACCCTTTGGAGCCGCCTGACCCTTTGGAGCCGCCTGACCCTTTGGAGCCGCCTGACCCTTTGGAACCGCCTGACCCTTTGGAGCCGCCTGACCCTTTGGAGCCACCTGACCCTTTGGAACCACCTGACCCTTTGGAGCCGCCGGACCCTTTGGACCCACCGGACCCTTTGGAACCACCGGACCCGCCGGTATCCCAATCCTCTTCGGTCATATTGGCGTCAAACCAATTGCTGAAATCTTCGCCCTCAACACCGCCGTTATAATAGGTGCTGGAAGATGTGAAATTATCTAAAGACATTTTAAACTTCCCCTAACAAGCAATCGTGCCACCCCCATGGTCCGATCTTTGAAACTGTGGGCTATTGTGCAGGCGTCACAATTTAATGCAAATTAAACCAAAAAAAACACATAATTAACAATGCATTATGGTCGCATCGCATATCAATCAAACCAAAAACCACAGGATTGTTTCCCACTCGGAAATTTTCGCCACAATTCGATTTGATTCGATTAAACTTCTATTTACCCGCACATGCAGGGTGTTTACCCGCCCAAAACCTGCCTGATTTTTGTCAATTTTTCGGCACTTCAAAATGCTAAATCTGCACCGTAATCAGTCAAAACAAAGCATCCGTTCCCATGGCCCGCAAAAAAGACAATCATCTGAGCTTTATCCAAAAGACGGCGGAATCGCATTTCGGCGAACCGGTTTTGGACATTAAAACCCCGGGCGGTTCGTCGCGGGCAAGCTGTCGACTGCTGTTCGCCGACTATTCCGTTATCGCCACAAAACGCCCGAATTTTCGCCGCACCCATCTAGAGGCGGCAGCTTTGCGAAACATATCGTCAATTTGCGATAAGGTACCACAATTTTTGGGGCTGGTGGATGATGTTCTGTTTCAAGGCGACGTGGGTTCCAACCGGCTGAACATTGCGATCAACCAAAGCAAAGGGTTACTACGTGACGACATCGCCGATCAGGCAGTCGCCGCGATTTTTGAAATTCAGACAGCGGCACGCGCGACCCTGTCGGACACGCCGTTGCCCCCCTTGGGCGTGTCAGAAAACTGGATCACATCGCTGGTCGATGCGATGGACGTTCTGAAACCCTATGGCGGCCTGTCGAACCAGTTGGATCGCCCGGCTTTGGCACAGGCGCTGGCCGTCAAGCCGCAACAATTTGTCAAATGGGATTGCCGGTCGGGCAATGCGGCGCTGGATACCAGCGGCAAGTTGTCGTGGTTTGATTTTGAATATTGCGGGCGGCGTCACGGCGCCGAGGACCTTGCGTTTCTGATTGCAGACGAGGTTTGGCCGGTTGATCCGGCAACCATGTTGACCATCGTCACGGAAAACCTGCGCGATACAGAAATTCCAAATTCGGCGGCCTATCTTTCTTATCTGTCGCTTTATACGACGTTTCACGCCCTGCAACGGCTAACTTTGATTGTCGAGGAAACCCGCAAACGCGGTTGGCGTTCCAAAACCCGTGTTTTGGAACGGGACGACGTCGGAAAGCACCCCGAATTTGCCGCCAATATCTGCAAAATCGGGGGATTTTTTGCCGATCGTCACCCGTTGACCCAGCCATTGCTGCGCAATTTTGCGGCTGCTGAAACGGCCTTTCGCCACATGCTGACCCAGCGTCGCGAAAACGCAATCGCATAAAGTTGGCACAATCTTTGACGGGGTTTTGGCGGCAATATTTTGGGCTTGCTTCCAGATTTCGCCCGGCCTGCCCATCAACAAATACGGGCCTGCCCACCGGGGTTTTCACCCCAAAAGAAACCCCGCCAGTTTGCACCGGCGGGGCCTTTTCATATCAGCCGATGATATCGTTCAGCGTCGCCGAGGGGCGCATAACCGCGCTGGTTTTCACCGCGTCCGGGCGGTAATACCCACCCGTGTCGGCAGCCGAACCCTGTGCTGCGGCAAAATCGGCCACGATCACCGCCTCATTATCGGCAAGCGCCTTGGCCAGCGGCTCAAACGCGGTCGCCATTTCCGCGTCATCGGTCTGTGCAGCCAATGCCTGTGCCCAATAAAGCGCAAAGTAAAAATGGCTGTCGCGGTTGTCCGGTTGGCCAACTTTGCGGCCCGGCGAATTGCCGCGATCCAGAATGCCTTGGGTGGCAACATCCACCGCGCGGCCCAGCACCATCGCTTTGGCATTGCCCTTGACCTGCGCAAGATATTTCAGGCTTTCGCCCAAGGCGCAAAATTCGCCCAGACTGTCCCAGCGCAGGTGATTTTCTTCAACCAACTGCTGCACGTGTTTGGGGGCCGACCCACCAGCGCCGGTTTCAAACAAACCACCGCCCTGCATCAGTTTGACGATCGACAACATCTTGGCCGAGGTGCCCAGCTCGAGGATCGGAAACAGATCGGTCAGATAGTCACGCAAAACATTCCCAGTGACCGCAATCGAGGTGCCGCCCTTGCGGATCGTGTCAAAGCTGGCGCGCGTCGCCTCGCGCGGGGCGAGGATTTGAAAACGATCCGAAACACCGGATTTTTCAAGAAGCGGACGCACATATTTCAGCAATTCGGCGTCATGGGCGCGGCTTTCGTCCAGCCAGAAAATCGCCTCGCAACCTTCCAGCGCCTGACGATCAATGGCCAGTTGCACCCAATCCTCAATCGGGGCCTGACGGGTCGAGGCCGACCGCCAAATATCGTCGGCCTCAACCGCATGTTCATGCAGCACTTCGCCACTGTCCAGAACCATGCGCACAGTGCCCGCAACAGGGATTTCAAAAGTTGTCGGGTGGCTGCCGTATTCTTCGGCCTTTTGTGCCATCAGACCAACGTTTTGCACCGTGCCAGCGGTGGCTGGATCCAGCGCACCATGGGCCATGCAATTTTTTATCGCCTCGTCATAAACAGCCGCATACGAACTGTCGGGGATCACACAATTTGTGTCTGCCTCGGCCCCGTCCGGACCCCAGCCTTTGCCGCCCGCGCGGATCAGCGCTGGTATCGATGCATCGATGATCACATCCGAAGGCACATGCAGGTTGCTGATGCCTTTATCGGAATTCACCATATACAGTGGCGGGTTGTCAGCCATCGCCGCATCAATCGCCGCCTGAATTTCGGCCGCCTTGGGCGATGTCGCCACCGCATCCAACAGCGCCCCAAGGCCCGCGTTCGGATTGGCACCAGCCGCCGCCATATCGTCACCATATTGATCAAAAACGGGTTTCAAAAACGCCTTGACCGCGTGGCCAAAAATGATCGGGTCAGACACTTTCATCATCGTGGCTTTCAGGTGGATCGAAAACAAAACACCCGCCGCCTTGGTCGCCGTGACCTGTTCCAGCAAAAATGCCCCCAGCGCCTTTGCCGACATGAATGTCGCGTCCACAACCGTGCCCGCCGGATAGGAAACCGCGTCTTTCAGGATCGTCACGCCACCGTCGGCACCCACCAGTTCAATGCGCGCGGTTGCCGCCGCCGCCAGAGTGGCGGATTTTTCATTCGACCGAAAATCATTGCCCGACATCGTTGACACAATTGTCTTGCTGTCTGCTGACCAAACGCCCATCCGGTGCGGGTTGGCCTGGGCATAATTCTTGACGGCGATGGCGGCGCGACGATCTGAATTGCCCTCGCGCAGAACCGGGTTCACCGCCGACCCCTTGATCGCATCATAGCGTGCGCGGATTTCTTTTTCGTCGTCACTTGCCGGGGTTTCCGGATAATCGGGCAGATCATAGCCTTTGGATTGCAATTCAGCGATCGCCGCCATCAATTGCGGCACCGAGGCCGAAATATTCGGCAGTTTGATTACATTCGCCCCGGGTGTTTTAACCAATTCACCCAAATGCGCCAGATCGTCTGATTGGCGTTGGGCGTCGGTCAGGTTTTCGGGGAAGGTCGCGATGATCCGCCCGGCCAGTGAAATATCACGCGTACCAAAGGTGACATTGGCTTCTGCCGCAAAACGCTGAATGATCGGCAGGAATGACGCCGACGCCAGTTCCGGTGCCTCATCAACTATGGTATAAATGATGTCTGGGTTTTTCATGGGCTTTCCTCTTACTCGCCTTTGATCGGTTGCGTGTTGCCTTATATAACATCCCCTATGAAGTCCACCAAAGGCGGGTGATTTCAATGCGGCATCATCACATCGCGCGGCAATTTCCCCATCTTGGCTGGCACTTACATGCGGAATCGCACGGGTATTTTCGACCATCAGCGCGCATTTGAGACCCCTTATCGAGCAGCGAACATAGGCGACCGGTTGCTCAAAAATCTAATGTATATATAGTGTTGTCATGAGTGTCCTTTTGGTAATTTGTAGAAAGCGATGTCATTTGCGAAATGCGCGATCCGACCATCGGTTAATAAGAAGATATTGCGCCATAATGTGTGCCAATCCTTTGGATTTTAGGGGCGCATTTTCGGGACACAATGCATTGGTACAAGTAAATGAACTGGCGCTCTCCTGCCGCCTGAACCGCCTCAATAGGTTACCGGTAATTGATATGGCTCTGCTTCCTCGTATAGATGCGATGCAGTTTAGTTTCCTGAGCCAGCGCGAGAATATATCACCGTGAAGCAGTGTTGGGCCTTTGGCAAAAATCACCAAAAGAACCCCACGGCGCTTGCAGGTGCCAGCCATGCGATTTTTTCAATGCTATTGCCAATCCAGATCAAAAGGGCAAATTTTCCTGCCGGGCCGACTGCCAGGCGAAGTGTTGGAAAATCGCCTGTTCCCGTTATGAAAATAAGGGTGTAAGGACGTGCAAACCGCAGAAATGACTCGTGCTGAACCAGCACCCTTCTGCCCGTTTGGAGATTTTTTCTTATGACCCCCTTTGCCATTGCTGGTGTACAAATGTACGTCAACGCCCTGCACCCAAACGTTGATGGAATGCTGCACCGTCTTGACGTTTTGATGGCACGCTTTCCGTGGACACAGATGGTTCTGTTCAGCGAACTGGCCCCCTTTGGCCCGCTGGAACGGTATAAATTGCCGCCAGAAAACGAAACCATTGACCGGTTTTGCGAGGCGGCCAAGCGCCACAAAATCTGGCTGATACCGGGGTCAATGTTTCTGACCTCGCCCACCGATGGCAAGGTTTACAACACCTCGTTGGTGATCGACCCGAACGGGACGGTTGTGCGCCGTTATGCCAAAATGTTTCCCTTTCTGCCGTATGAGGCGGGCATCGCACAGGGTACGGAATTTTGCGTGTTCGATGTGCCCGACGTCGGGCGTTTTGGCCTGTCGATCTGCTATGACATGTGGTTCCCGGAAACCACGCGGCAACTGACCAGCCAAGGTGTCGAAGTGCTGCTGCATCCGGTTTTGACCGGCACCACCGACCGTGATGCCGAATTGGCCATTGCCCGTGCCACCGCGGCACAATTTCAATGTTATGTGTTTGATGTCAATGGGTTGGGTGCGGGTGGCGTTGGCAAATCCTGTGTCGTGGACCCCACATCACTGGTCTTGCACCAATCGGGTGGTCAAGAAGACATGTTCCCGATCGAGGTGGATTTATCCGTCGTCCGCCGCCAGCGCGAAACCGGCCTCAAGGGTCTTGGGCAAGTCCTGAAAAGCTTTCGCGACCGATCTGTCGATTTTTCGGTTTACGACCGCACCAGCGGCACTGACGACTATCTGAAAACACTCGGCCCCCTTGCGATACCGCAACAGGGATCGCGGGCGGGATTGCACGTGGACGTGCCTGCCAGCGCCGAAGCCGAAAAAGAAAACAAGCTGCCAAGCCTCGGCTTTGGACGCGGGCTTTTTATGGGCAAAGCATCGGATGGCTGAAACATGGGCCCCCAAGCGCGAATGCGCTGCGGGAAATTCACTGTGTTGCCGTCAAATATAGGGAGAACGATTGATGGATTCTGTCAGCGACTATTATTCGGCAACGCAATTACGCACCGACAGATGGAGCGCGCTACGGGAAATCACCGGCTCCTTTGCACGCAGCGGCCTTGACAAAATTTCAGCCAAAGACCGGGCGGCGGCAGAGGCGTTGTTTGTTTCCCTATCGCTGATTGAACCTTATTGGGCTTTCCCGGGCATGGTCGCCTTTGACCATATGCGGTGGCAGCTGGATGCCGACAAATTTGAAGACCTCGCATTTTCCGTACACCGGGTCACGCGCGCGCTGACCACGGGTGCCTATCGCCGCCGCAGCATCCCGCTGGAACGCGAAAGCGGCGACAAGGACGAACATGACGACGAGGCGCATTTGTCCCCCGAGGCACGCGCCATGACAAAACCCTATTTTGAGGTGCTGATCGTCGACGCCGTAAGCGAGCAACAAGAGCGTTGGCTGAAATCCAACGTCACCCGAATGCGCCGGCCCGAGGATCCTTTCACCTATGAGGCGGTGGTCGTTCCCAGCCTCGAAGACGCGCTGATTGCGGTATTGTTCAATCACAACATTCAGGCCATCGTCGTGCGCCCGGGCTTGGTTTTGAAATCCAAACTCGACAATGAAATTTTGCACAGCTTTCTAAATCGCGCCGGTGGTAGCGAAACAATAGATGCCATGGTCCCCGAAGATTTGGGGCCCGAACTGTGCCGCCTGATTGCCCGCGTGCGCCCCGAACTGGACGCATATCTGGTCACCGACCGATCCGTGGAAGACATTGCAGGGCTTGATCTGGGGATTTGCCGACGGGTTTTTTACAATCAAGAAGATTTCTTGGAGCTGCACCTGAATATCTTGCGCGGCGTTGAAGCACGTAACAAAACGCCGTTTTTCAATGCCCTTGTGAATTATTCCAAACAGCCAACCGGTGTGTTTCATGCCCTGCCCATCAGTCGCGGTAAATCCATCACCCGCAGCCACTGGATTCAGGATATGGGCGCGTTTTATGGCCCCAATATTTTTCTGGCGGAAACCTCGGCCACGTCGGGCGGGTTGGACAGTTTGCTGGAACCCCAAGGCCCGATCAAAGAAGCACAGGAATTGGCCAGCCGTGCCTTTGGGTCTAAACAGACCTTTTTTGCCACCAACGGCACCTCGACCTGTAACAAAATCGTGGTACAGGCCGTCGTGCGCCCCGGTGACATCGTGCTGGTGGACCGCGATTGCCACAAATCACATCATTATGGCATGGTGCTGGCTGGTGCCGAGGTCGTGTATCTGGACAGCTATCCGCTGAGTGAATATTCGATGTACGGGGCAGTGCCGCTGCGGGAAATTAAGCATCAATTGCTGGCGCTGAAGGCCGCCGGTAAACTGGATCGTGTGCGGATGTTGTTGCTGACCAACTGTACCTTTGACGGTTTGGTTTACAACGTGGAACGGGTGATGGAGGAATGCCTCGCGATAAAACCCGATCTTGTATTTCTGTGGGACGAGGCTTGGTTTGCCTTTGCCCGCTTCAGCCCGACCTATCGACAACGCACCGGGATGCGCACGGCCAACAACCTGCGCAAACGCTTGCGGACGGACGAACACAAAGCCGCCTATGCGGCCCAGAAAGAACTGCTGGACGGGGCGACCGATGCCACGATTTTAGAAACACGGCTGATTGCGCCGCCTCATGCAAGAATTCGGGTCTATGCCACGCAATCAACCCATAAAACCCTGACGTCGCTGCGCCAGGGATCGATGATCCACGTCAGCGACCAGGATTTCAAAGGCGAGGTCGAACAATCGTTTCACGAAGCCTATATGACCCATACATCCACCTCGCCCAACTATCAGATTATCGCGTCACTGGATGTCGGGCGTCGACAGGTTGAACTGGAAGGCTTTGAATTTGTTCAGCGACAGATAGAAGCCGCCATGTCGATACGTCGCGCGATCACCTCGCACCCTCTTTTGCAAAAATATTTCAAGGTTCTGACAGCAGGCGATATGATCCCGGCGCAATACCGGCAAAGCGGTGTCACCAGCTATTTTGATACCGAGCAGGGCTGGACCGATATGTGGGACTGTTGGGCGCAGGATGATTTCGTTTTGGATGCCACCCGTGTGACGCTCGCGGTTGGTGGCACCGGTTGGGATGGCGACACGTTCAAGAACGATGTGCTGATGGACAAATACGGTATTCAAATCAACAAAACATCGCGCAATACGGTTTTGTTCATGACAAATATCGGCACCACGCGATCCTCGGTTGCCTATTTGATCGAGGTCTTGGTCAAAATCGCGAATGAACTGGATGAATTGCTGGATGACGCGTCAAAAATGGAGCGACTTTCGTTTGACAAGCGGGTCAAGAACCTGATGGAAAACTACCCACCATTGCCGGATTTCAGCAAATTTCACGATGCATTTCGCCCCGACAATATAACGCCCGAAGGGGATATCCGAACCGCCTATTATCTAAGTTACGATGAAAAAAATTGCGACTATCTGGAACTTGAAGGGTCTTTGAAAGACGCGCTGGACGCGGGCAAGGAACTGGTTTCCGCCAGCTTCATCATCCCCTATCCACCGGGTTTTCCAATTCTTGTCCCCGGGCAGGTCATCAGCAAGGAAATCCTTGCATTTATGTTGGCGCTGGACGTCAATGAAATCCACGGCTATCGCGCCGATCTGGGGCTGCGTGTCTTTACGCCACAAGCCTTGGCCAGATTAACAAATGCCAAATCACATTCAACGACGGCCGAACTGAAAGGGAAATAATCATGGCAACAGTGCTTAAAAACATCTCGGAAATCCGCAGGTTTTTTCACCGGAACGACGACCCGGTCTATTTCATTTCGGCCACCAACTTTAACTTGTTGGGCCTTGATGAGTGGGTGAAAAATTTCAAATATATTTGTTATATCGATTGTTATGGCGGCAAACATCCGAACGTTTTTTGCCCGTCCGAACAACCGCATGCGGAATTCCAGTCGATCGAAGACATTAACAACTACCTGTTGCAGCACAAAGAGGTCATCGATTTCATCAAACGGCGCGGCGGCAAGCCCAAATTTGTGTTCCTGATGTTTGACGAGGAAACCGAGCGTTTGTCAAAAGAACTGGGTGCCGAAGTATGGTTCCCCAAGGCCAAATTGCGCACAAAAATGGACAATAAGATTGAAACTGTGCGCATCGGCAACAAGGCGGGCGTGCCCTCGGTACCCAACGTATTGGCCGAAGTGAAATCATATGAAGACCTAAGGAAAACCTGCGAAAAGGCCGGTATTGGCCACGATCTGGTTTTACAATCCGCCTTTGGTGACAGCGGCCACACCACGTTTTTCATCAAATCCGAGGCCGATTTTCGCCGCCATGAACATGAAATCATTGGCGAGGGTGAAATCAAGATCATGAAACGCATTGATTGCCGCGGCTCGGCAATCGAGGCTTGCGCCACAAAACAAGGCACAATCGTTGGCCCCTTGATGACAGAACTGGTGGGGTTCAAGGATCTAACACCCTATCGCGGTGGCTGGTGTGGCAATGAAATATTGTCAACGGCTTTCCCGCCCAAAGTTCGCCAAAAGGCGCGCGAGTTGACCTTTAAATTTGGCGAACAACTGCGCAAAGAGGGTTATCGCGGCTATTTTGAGCTGGATTTTTTGATCGACAAAAAGACCGGCGATATTTGGCTGGGCGAATTGAACCCGCGCATCACCGGGGCATCATCGATGACCAACCACGCGGCATTTGCCCATGCAGATGCCCCGTTGTTTCTGTTCCACCTGCTTGAATTTTCACGCAAAAAATTCGATCTGGATACCACCGAATTGAACAACCGCTGGGCCGACCCCGATATGATCGACAGTTGGTCGCAAATGGTGATCAAGCACACCCAGGACACGGTCGATACCTGCACGGCATCGCCCGAAACCGGGATCTATAAAATGCTCGAGGACGGGCGCGTTGTTTTTGATCGCTTTGATTATCATCGCCGCGCCGTCGAAAGCGAAAACGAGGCGTTTTTCCTGCGCATTCTGCAACCGGGCGACTACCGGTATGAAGGCGCTGACATTGGCATCCTTGTGACGCGGGGCCGGTCGATGACCAAAGGGTTTGAATTGAACGAGCGGGCAAAAAAATGGATCCACGGCATCAAGCAAACCGTGGAAGGCAAAGACTTGCCTATGGCCAATGCCGACCCGACCCTGATCGATCCCGCCTTTAAAATCTTGTAAAGGATACCACATGCTTTGGCGCGCATTGCGCGAAGATACGCCCGGCCCCAAGTGGGCCGGGCTTTTCGCCGAATACTGGCCCGACTACAAACGGTGGTGGCTGAAAGAGGGCGACTTGGTGCGCCCCACCTATCTGGAAAGCAGGCGCGCGCTGAAACAGCACATGCCCGAGATTGTGCCGCTGTATGATGCGCTTTGCGATCTTGCCGGTGGCGGCGATCAGGCGGCGCGTTTTCTTAGTTTTTATTGCCCCCCCCCCTATCTGGCGGGATGCTCACAGGCGATTTGGCCCGGCGAAGAACCGGTTATGGTGCGCAACTATGACTATAACCCCAACGCCTTTGACAGCCTTGTTTTGCACACGGGCTGGCAAGGTCGACAGGTCATTGGCACGTCTGATGGGCTTTGGGGCTTGGTGGATGGAATGAATGACGAAGGTTTGGCGATTTCGCTGACCTTTGGCGGGCGACGGGTTGTCGGCAATGGTTTTGGCGTGCCGCTGATCCTGCGGTATGTATTGCAAACCTGCACAACCACCCAAGAGGCAGGTGCCGTGCTTGCCCGCGTGCCCACCCACATGAGCTATAACGTCACCGTATTGGATGCAAAACGTCAGTATCTGACGGCAATGATGGCCCCGGACCGACCGGCAATAATCACCCATGCGGCGGTGGCCACCAACCATCAGGAAAACGTCGAATGGATCAACCACGCGCGGTTTACGGCGACGGTAGAACGCGAACGGTTTTTGTTGCAACGTCTGACGCTTCACCGCGACCCGGAGGAAAAATTTATCGGCGCTTTTTTGCGGCCACCGCTGTATTCCACCGCCTTTAACGCCGGTTTTGGCACGCTTTACACCGCGGTTTACCGCCCGCGTCTGGGCCAGATGGAAATCCGTTGGCCGGGCGCGACATGGGCCCAAAGCTTTGATCATTTTCAAGAGGGTGGCCGCAATATCCAATACCCGACGCCACCCAGATAGCGGGGAAAACACCGCCTTGTCACGGCCCCCCTGTCACCCCAGCGCACCAGCCAATTCGGGATGCTCATAGGCCGCAGGATAGGTCATCGGACGGAATGGGCCAAGCGGGATCACATTGTTCCACGACCGCCCGAAATAGCCCTGACGGCAATGCACCAACGAATTGCTGGCCGCAACCCCCGGCAGGGCATAGACGCGACAAAGCCATCGCCACAAATGCGGATAATCCAAAATTCTGGCCCCGTTCAGCTTCACCCGCAAATAATAAACCGGGTCATGGCGAAACAGGGTCGGGAACAGTCGCAAGTCGGCCTCGGAAAACCGACCACCGGTTAAAAATTCACGGCCATCTGACAACAGATCTTGCAATGCCGCCAGTCGTTCAAAGTAACGCTCAAACGCCGCCGCATAGATTTTCTGATCCGAAGAAAACCCCGCTTTGTAGGCACCATTGTTGATGTCGACATAGATTTCACCATTCAGGTCATCGATTTTTTGGCGCAAATCAGCGTGTTTTGCGCCCGCCGGATACAGATCAACCCGGTCATTTTCGGAAATGATACTGCCAAGGCCCGTGGCATGTGCATTCAACATACGAATGATTTCGGCACTTTCATTGGCCACAATGCGTTTTGTTTTTTTGTCATACAGAATGGGCACCGACGCCTCGTCTGAACCTTCGGCTTCGTAAATCTGCTTGGCCAGACGAAAATTTTGACCGGTTGCCGTTTCTGTCGTGCATTCAGGCAATGTTGCACCTGTCAGCGTTGCCATGCGTTGCGGGTTGAATTCCCACCGGTTTGGCGCAATGGCGTCATCCTCGTTTGTGCGGCTTGGAAAGGCCACATCCATGGTGATGCTGGCCTGTAAACCCAGCAGATTGCGGGCCAGCGTGACGCGGTGACACCACGGGCAATTGAAGGCCACAAACAGATGATAGCGATCCGGTTCGGCGGGAAATTCCAGGTCGCCAATGGCGGCGCGAAAACCGCTGACTCCGCGCACAAATTCACCTTTGGCGCGGCGCGCGGCGGCATCGACCTGAGATTCTTCCAGCGAGGTATTTGGTGCGTCTGTCACATTTTTTCCCATTCTTTATCCACGCAAACGATGGTGCAAAATGATCGGCACCGCCAGTTCTTCTTCGTCCGTTAGGTGACGTTGCAGGAAAGCTTCGATGGTTTTGACCACCTCGTGCAGCTTTCCCACCTCGTCCTTGACCGCCGTTTCATCAAGTTGAACCAACTGTATCGCGCGGTTCGCGGTTCGGATGAATTTTTCCAAAACAATATCCAGTGTCGCATGATCATTTTCAAGGATCTTCAGCCCGGCATCAAACCGCGGGTCGGCGGCAGAAAGTTCAGGGAAATACGAGCGATCCTCCCAGCCATGATGGCCATGTAAGTTTCCGACCAACGCGCCGCCCAGATACGACAGCCGCGCGGCAAAATCAGCAGCATCGCTGTTGCCGTCAAGAAATCCTTCGGTGTCTTTGCCGATTGTTGCGCCCAGTTGGCGAAACATCCGGTGCGCGCCCAGCCATTGCTGTGTCTTTTCGCGAAAACCGGGATGAGCGGCCCAACTGTCGCGCGGATAGCGGCGCAAAAGCTGGTGCATTTCATCGGGCATATCGTCGGTGCGAATATCAAACAGGTCTAACATTTCATGTCCTTTCGCACCCTAAGTGGGGCTCAAGGAACGATGTGCAAGACACATAAATGCACGGTCGATGTGCGTTTGGGTACAGCTTGGCACCGGCCCCGCGTTCGGCAGAAAGTTTTTGCAGATTTTGAAAAATAGCTGTTAAACTGGATTTATTTGCGACACAGACGGTGTTGGAACCGCAAATCACTGTGCTTGCACCATCGCCCGATGGGGCGGAAAATCATCCATACCCCCCCCAAAAAACCCGCTGATAAATACAAGCAGTGGTGAGGTTCCGCCCCTTTGGCGAGGCGGTAACAGGGGGCATCCACGCGGAACGCCCCCTGAGAAATGTCGTTACATATCCATAGCGGCGCCAGCTGTCGCCATTTGGCCCATCATGCCCATTTGCATGTGGTAAGGTATCATGCACATGAACATCCAGCTGCCGGTGCTTTGAACCTCGGCTACAAAGCTGATGCTTTCACCGGGCAGTATAAGCGATTGCTCAAACAAGGCTTCGTGTTCCAGCAGGTTCCAGTCAGCCCGACGCGCACGATAGTTGATCGCCTGCATCTGGGCCATTGCCATGAACATAAACTCGTGCAGAACCGTGCCGTCATTGCGCACAGTAAACCGGATACGCTCGCCGGCCTGAACGTCAAGGTTCAAATCCGAAAATGTCCATTCTGACATCACCAGCGTGACCTCGCGGTCAAATGCAGCGTCTTCACCGCAAAAACCCAGCCCACTTTCGCCTTCACAACTGGCAGCCATGGCCATACCGGCCATTGGCATGGTAGTGCCCTCGCCCGCTTGCGCCATATCCGCCATCGGCATCATGGTACCGTCGGCCATGGTCATCATGCCATCACCAGCCGCCGGGGCCATATCCGCCATCGGCATCGTGGA
>Ga0316204_10008888_pt1 | contig 13684 bp, 15 predicted proteins | sample 6monrhotite_MG_2_FD_205661 | JGI IMG/M metagenome (GOLD analysis project Ga0316204, IMG submission 205661) | Microbial mat bacterial communities from mineral coupon in-situ incubated in ocean water Damariscotta River, Maine, United States -... | ecosystem: Environmental > Aquatic > Marine >... | reverse complement strand
TGATCACTGGACTTAAATAGGCTTGAGCCGTGTGCGGGGAAACTTGCATGCACGGTTCTTAGGAGAGTGGGTAGCAGAAATGCTACTCACTTATCCGATAAGCTCACGATTATATTCTCTCAATGATTGCTGCAAACGAAGAACGGGATAATGTTTTACAGGCACACTTTGAGAGCAAAAATCGCATATAACAAGCCATTCAAGCAGGACTTTTAACAGTTAGGTAGGTTCCGCTTCGCTTCACTTCACATTTTAGCTAACTATCAAAAGCCTCTTAAAGGGACGTTATGAGTCTCAAAATTTTGAGGGTACGTCCATATTTTTGTGAAGAATACGAATGATTTGAATGCTTTTCTGGGAAACAATACAGTAATAAATTATATGGCTTCCTTGCGGAAATTTTTGGTAGTTTTCTTTTATGTAATTACAATTGTTGCCTATTTCTGGAGTGTCAGAAAGCACATGAAATGTGTCATCAAATTGCTTAATGTAAATGTAGCGCTGATCTCTCCCCCAGCATTTTTCAGTATACTTGGCTATAGATTTCAAGTCAGCTTTAGCGCGTCGCGTTAAAGAAAATGTGGTCATATATTACTTTCGGTATCAAGTTCAGCCATAAGGCTATCGTAACTATAGTCAGCTACGCCGCTTTCTTCGCCGTCAGTCAGCAGTTGGCGCAGTACATTAAGCTTGCTCTCATTATCTTCAAGCGCTCTCAAGCCCGCACGTACTACTTCGCTTGCAGAGCCATAGCGGCCACATTCAATTTGGTGAGCAATAAAGCCATCAAAGTGCTCGCCCAGTGTCATGCTAGTATTTTTAGCCATAATTCATCCTCAAAGTACCAATATATACCTAATTGTGGTACAAAATTCATAACAAGTCAAAGCTGCATCGCCACTGCGTGGCAGGACGCGCCAACGCGCGCCACGGTTTGAGGGGTTATATTTTCATCGACAACTGATGCGCATAACGCTACACTTATTGCATGATTAAATCTTTTAAACACAAAGGTCTTAAGAAGTACTTCCAAACTGGTAGTGTCTCTGGCATTCAGGCAAAGCATCAACGTAAATTACGTATGCAACTTACTGCAATAGATACCGCTCAAGAAATTGAGGATATCAATTTACCCGGTTTTAAATTGCACTCTTTAAAAGGTAACCGTGACGGGATTTGGTCTATTACAGTAAATGGTAATTGGTGCATTACTTTCGAGATTGTCGATGGCAATGCTTATATTCTCAACTATGAGGACTATCACTAATGAGTATGCATAATCCACCACATCCAGGAGAGTTTATTTACGATGTTTATTTAGAACCTGCTGGTTTTAGCTGTCGGTATTTGGCAAAGCAGCTGGACGTTGCTTCATCTACTTTAAATAGAGTTATTAAAGGTCAAAGTGCTATATCTCCAGAAATGGCACTTCGCTTGTCTAAAGCAATCGGCAGAACTCCTGAGAGTTGGTTAGCAATGCAAGATAACTATGATCTTTGGCATGCTAAACAACAAATAAATTTAACCAATGTCCACTCAGTAAACTTTGCTGTGGCATAAAAAATATAATAAATAAGGATAGGTCACGTGCTTTTTCCGCGACTTAATCCTATTGTTGGACAAGCCCGATGTGGAAGGTGTCTGCTTATATAGTAGATATATCGGTTGATAACTAAGGGTATGTAGGTCGCAGTGATGCCGCTCTTTTTTTTAAAGCCGAGTTTGGCTAAGACCGCGTTTTTCTCATTTTTGATGTCTTTTTTTGTCTATCACCTCCTGAGTTGTTTTCAGTTATTTTGGCGTGGGCGCACCCCGTGCCTGGGCGTAACCCGTTACTCTGTTAGTTCGCCTTAAGGCGAGCGACGACGGTGGTATTTGTATGGCACTTCGAGCGCGCTTAAGCCAAATAATGTGCAGTTTGCCGTGGCACACCACAGGGAGTTTGATAATCGGTATCCATTCCCAGGGTTTACCTAACACATGGTGATAAAAGAATTGAATGGCATTGCGGGCAATCTTCACCGCGCTTCATGACTTGGTCTGTACCAGAGACAAAAAATAAGCCTTAAGCTGGGCGGCAGTTAATGTGGCAGTGACAACTAACAAATAAGGATAGGTCGCGGTGCGCCACGAGGCGTATAACCCCTTGCGGTTGAAAGTACCGTATCGAAAGTGTTGACTCAGCACATCGATTACCGAGTCTTGGATCATTAAAGGTAACGATAATGATTAAGCGTAGACAGAGAAGTTATATGAACGTGGGAGATCTTGACTGTCTCCTTACTGCTAGAGCAACCAGTTCAATCTAGATCCAATTATGATCTGCAAATGGCGCAAAACTGGTAAATTTATAACGTCTTATTTAATACGAATAACGAGCAAGGTATTAATATGCTTATTACCTTGCTCGTTTTAGTTTCATGCAATTGGCAGAATGACTTGTTAGTCCAATATCAATTCGCGAGTCATGTTTTCGTTTTTATCGCGGTGCACTATTACATTGTCTTCAATTCTTATGCCACCAAAGGGACGCAAACTATCCACAACATTCCAATTAATATATTTGGATTGCTCAGTGCTTTTTAAATCGGCTAATAAACTGTTAATAAAATATAAACCCGGTTCAATGGTAAAAACTTGTCGTGCTTCTATGGTGCGGGTATTTCGCAGAAATGGATGAGCTTGTGGGGTTGGATGCGGAGTACCTCTGTCATCAGAAACATGTCCAGCCACATCGTGCACTTGCAAACCTAGGAAATGACCAATGCCGTGGGGGGAAAACGTGCTCACAATACCCGATTCAACCATATCATTAGCGGCTAAATTCACTATACCTGTGTCACATAGCAGTGCTGCGATTTGATGGTAAGCACTGCTATGGATCTGCACATAAGACACGCCTGGTTTTAACTCTTCCACACATTGTTGAGTAATTTGCTGCATAGACTCGATTAAGTCTGCAAATACGCCATTTTCTCGGGCATAGGTGCGGGTAATATCAGCAGCGTATCCATTAAAATTCGCCCCGGCATCAATTAAAAATGAACGTGAATGGGCAGGCGCTTCGGTGGCTAGATCGGTGTAATGCAAAATCGATGCGTTTTCATTTAGCGCAACAATATTATTATAGGGGACTTGGTTGTCACCTTGCCTAACCGCACCAAGATAAGCCATATTAATATCAAACTCACTTAGTCCTTGTTCAAAAGCTATTTTGGCTGCACCATGTCCAGCAACCGCAATTCGATTCGCTTCGCGCATACACATTAACTCGTAATCGGTTTTATAGGCTCGCTGGTAATGTAGGTAATGCATCACTCTATCTGGATTAACTAAGTCAAAACCCAAAGCCTTGGCCACTTCTATGTATTCACCTATATATGCATATTTACTTTTATCAAAAGGTAAGTGTTTTTCCACTGCATCAGCTTGAGTCAGCAACACTATATCGAACTGCTGTGACCAAAAATCGCTTGGCTCATCAGGGACTTTATGCCAAAAATCTTTGGGTCGGTAAAATACTAGCTTGGGCTTATCAACGCCGTTGACTATCAACCAACAATTTGGGTTATCTATGACGGGCAACCACGCCTTAAATTGCGGATTCACTTTAAAAGGGTAATGGTTGTCGTCCAAAAACAATCGCTTACTTTGTCCCGAATGGATGATCAAGCCATCAATACTCTCCCGTTGTATAGCTTCACGGGTGCGGCTTTGTAACTCTACAATATGTTGTGGATAGGTTTGTGCTAATTGAGCTAAAGGTGACATGCCAGACTCTCATCAAAGAATATAATGGTAGATTAACATAAGCTTAGAGACATACTGCCAAGACTTTTCTAGCTTTTTGGCTGTATTTCCATGCTAGCCAATTCCTTAAACAAGTTCTCACTACCACCTAGATGTTGACTGTATATTTGCTGATAAGCCAGCACAGCCTTAACGTAATTACGGGTTTCTTTAAAAGGAATGGTTTCTATCCATAAGTCCAAGGGCACATTACCTTTTTTAGGTAGCCACTGTTTTACCCTGCGCCAACCGGCATTATAAGACGCCGTGGCTAGGATAGGATTATTATCCATTTTGTCCATTAGATAACGCATATACTGAGTGCCTAGTTCGACATTTCTATTGGGATTAAATAGGCTGTTTCTTTTGACTTTTTTCTTGGCAAGATAACGTGCTGTGCCAGGCATCACTTGCATCAAGCCCAGCGCCCCTGCATGGGAAGCGGCATCAGGCATAAAAGAGCTTTCGCGTCTAACAATGGCATATGTCCAAGCGACATCAACGTTATTTTTCTTAGCATTACTTTGAACTTGGCTATCAAATGGCATGGGAAAACGTCGGCTTAAATCATCCAGATAGCCTGATCTGGAAAAACCGAAAATGGCTTGGTCATGCCAATTCTGCTGACTTGCAAGCACAGCTGCGGTTATCTTTTGTTGCTGTGTTAATTGGCTTTGTAAAAAAATCCATTCTCGCCTTGCACTAAGATTACGACCCAACTTTCTGAATTCAAAAGCTCTTTGAGCAGCAGGCATTGCCGCCAGTTCATCCAAATCTCCTTGCGCTACCAGCAAGGGATTATCATTTAAGCTGGCCATTTCAGATAGTTGTCCACTGGCCAAAAAGCCATAATAGTGGCGTTGTTTGGCTAATTGTTGTAAACCCTTGTCAGCTAATTCTTTAGCACCTAGCTTCCCATAAGATCGAGCTTTCCAATATTGAAACATATTGCCATCGACTATTTCCCCAGGTACAAAGTCAATGACATCTAAGGCATGCTGCCAGTTTTGTTGCCTTAATACATGAGCTAAATGCCAACGTAATAATTCTGTATCAGGTTCAAAATTTGTGGCTTTTTCTAACCAGACTTCGGCTTGTTCATGATCTGCTAGCGCTAAAAAAATAGCAAATCGGTGAGATATTTGTTTTTGTTGTATGGTCGAAAAAACAAATCTAGTAGACAGTTTCTCCCAACTGCGCAAAGCTAAATCTCTATTGTTGCTAATCAATCGTTTTAAACCATAGACCTGTATCTCAGTTTCCTTCTCTGGGTATTTGCCCGGGAAATTAGATAGGCGAGAAACTTGGCTAGGTGAGCGACGCACCTTTAACCAAAGATCAGCCAAATATTGTTGATCCTTTGGCAGCAAGGTTTTTAGATAGGGTATAAGCGTGTGATTGCCACCATCAGCCGCCAAGGATAACCTTTTCCAAACCAATTCTGATGTGCGCTTGCCCGCCTTTTGCCATTTTTTGAATAAAAGGTCACAGTCTTTAGGTTGGGATTTACCCACTACCCAGAGGTTTTCTGCTAGTGCAAATGCTTGATCATTAGAAGGGTCTTTTTGCAGTAACATTTCTGCGTACCTGCAGTTTAATGCGGTATTACCCATATCTCGATAAAAATGCCTAAACAGTTCCGGTTGATCTTGTTTGGCTAAATAAAGCAACCACTTTTTGCGGAGAGGACTGTCTAAAGGAGAAGATTCATATTTGCCTAAAAAACTCTGTATTTGTTTTTTATTTGCCATAAACGGAAATTTTCTTAAGATTTTTAATTCAACGTAGGGCTTAAGGGGATACCCCTCTAGCTGTTGCATTACCTTTTTAAAAGTACCGCTGTTTGGGTTGTGCGCTAGCCTTTCTGCCTTAATAAAAAGCATGCGTTGTTGCTCACGATTGAGCTTAGGCGTTGCCAATACAGTCTGAGTAAACAAGGCACTAGCGATTACGAGGCAAAGTAAATAACGAATAGTCACAAATTCCAAAATAGTTAAAAAAGGGCCAACTAAAGGTAAGACCTGATACTAACAAACTTGTTTACCGATCAATGCGAGTATTTTGAATAATTCACATATTAACTGGCATGACCAGTTGAATTGACACTATTTACCCACATGTAACAACTCTGGCAGATTTTGTTAAAAGTTAGGTTGCACTTTCCAAATCTTTTAACAACAATTCATGCAAACTGTATTCAGAGGGTCTTTGACCTGCTCCCAACCCACGCTTTGGCGATAGCCACAGGAGATGATAATGATATACGAAGGTAAAAGCCTCACGGTTAAATTGTTACAAGATGGCATTGCAGAATTAGTATTTGATGCCCAAGGTTCAGTGAACAAGTTTGATCGACAAACCGTTGCAGACTTAGATGCCGCGACACAGGCACTTATTGCTAATTCAGATGTGAAAGGTGTAGTAGTTCGTTCAGCAAAATCCACCTTTATTGTAGGTGCTGATATCACTGAATTTACTAGTTTGTTTGATATGCCAGACGAAGAAGTACTGGCTTGGGTAGCCAAAACATCTCAAGTATTTGATCGTTTTGAAGACTTACCTTTCCCCACCATCGCAGCAGTTAATGGTTTTGCACTAGGTGGCGGTTGTGAAATGACCTTAGCTTGTGATTTACGTGTTGCAGATACCAGTGCCAGCATAGGCTTGCCAGAAGTCAAACTTGGCTTAATGCCAGGTTTTGGTGGCACAGTGCGCCTTCCTCGTCTTATTGGCGCGGATAACGCATTAGAGTGGATGACCACAGGACGTGATCGCAAGGCAGCAAAAGCCTTAGCAGAAGGCGCTGTAGATGCGGTAGTTGCACCAGAGAAACTAACTCATGCAGCTATTAGCATGCTTAAAGACGCTCTCGCTGGCGACTTTGATTGGCAAGCTCGTCGTGCAGAGAAAAAGGCACCACTGACACTCAATCAAAACGAAGCCATGATGAGCTTCTCCACTGCAAAAGCGATGGTATTCGCCCAAGCTGGCAAACATTATCCCGCGCCGCATATGATGGTAGAAACAATTTCAAAAGCTGCTGGCCTTGACCGTGATGGTGCACTTAAATTAGAAAATCAAGGTTTTACTAAATTAGCTAAAACCGACGCAGCCAAAGCCCAAGTGGGCATATTTTTGGCTGATCAATTGGTTAAAGGCAAAGGTAAAAAACAAGCCAAAGCAGCTAAAAAAGTTATCAAACAAACAGCCGTGTTAGGTGCAGGTATTATGGGTGGCGGTATTGCCTACCAATCTGCGGTGAAAGGCACGCCTGTGATAATGAAAGATATTAACCAAGCCGCGTTGGACTTAGGTTTAAAAGAAGCCGCAACTATTTTAGGCAAAGGCATGCAACGCGGTAAAGTGGATGCCACCACTATGGCTTCAACATTGAATAATATTGTGCCTACATTAGAATATTCAGCCATTAAAGACGTCGACTTAGTGATTGAAGCGGTAGTCGAAAACCCTAAAGTTAAAGGTATCGTTTTAGCTGAAACAGAACAACATGTGTCTGATGACACCATTATTTGTTCTAACACTTCGACCATTTCTATTGATCATTTAGCTAAAAGCTTAAAAAAACCAGAACGCTTCTGCGGTATGCATTTCTTTAACCCAGTGCACAAAATGCCATTAGTTGAAATTATTAGAGGTGAGAAAACCTCTGAAGACACTATTTCAGCTGTAGTTGCCGCTACCCTAAAAATGGGCAAAACCCCTATAGTCGTTAACGATTGCCCAGGGTTTTTAGTTAACCGAGTATTGTTTCCTTATTTTGCTGGATTCAGCAGATTGATTATGGATGGCGCCGACTTTGTTGCTGTTGATAAAGTCATGGAAAAAATCTTCGGTTGGCCTATGGGCCCTGCTTTTTTGCTTGACGTAGTTGGAATGGATACAGCTGACCATGCCTCTAGTGTGATGTCTGATGGTATCCCAGAACGTATGCAAAAAATTGCTAATGACCCAGTCACACTTTTGTATAAAGCTAACCGATTTGGCCAAAAAAATGCCAAAGGTTTCTATAACTTCAGTTTAGACAAACGTGGCCGCCCAGCGAAAGTACCGGCACCAGAAGCCTACGAATTATTTGCCCCACATTGCGCCGCCAAGCGTGATTTCGACAAAGACGAAATCATTGCACGGGTGATGATCCCTATGGCCAATGAAGCGATCCGTTGTTTAGAAGAAGGCATAGTTGCCAGCGCCGCTGAAGCCGATATGGCGCTGCTTTATGGCCTAGGTTTCCCTCCATTCAAAGGAGGCATATTCCGTTATATCGAAACTATGGGCTTAGCTAACTTTGTCGCACTAGCCGATAAATATGCTGACTTAGGTCCGGTTTATCAGATTTCTGATGGTGTGCGTGAAATGGCCGCATCAAATAAATCATATTTTGCACAATAGTCCGAGGAGAAGATCATGAAAGAAGTCGTAGTAGTTGATTGTATACGCACACCTATGGGTCGCTCTAAAGGCGGTATTTTTCGCAATGTTCGTGCAGAAACCTTGTCTGCACACCTAATGTCAAAATTAGTTGAACGCAACCCAAATCTTGATCCTACCGAGATTGAAGACATCATTTGGGGTTGTGTTCAACAAACCAAAGAGCAAGGATTCAATATTGCTCGTAACGCGCAGCTGTTAACTGATATCCCACGATCTACTGGTGCGGTAACAGTAAACCGCTTGTGTGGGTCTTCTATGCAAGCCTTACATGACGCCACCAGCGGTATCATGTCTGGTCGTGGTGATGTGTATATGATTGGTGGAGTTGAACACATGGGCCATGTGCCGATGAATTTCAATTTGGATTTTCATCCAGGTATTGCTAAACATACCGCTAAAGCATCAGGCAGCATGGGCATGACAGCCGAGTTGTTAGGTCGTCAAAATGGTATTACCCGTGAAATGCAAGATGCCTTTGGCGCCCGCTCTCACAGACGAGCCAATCAAGCTACAATTGAAGGCCGTTGGGCTAGCGAGATAGTTGCCACACAAGGCCATGATATCGATGGAGTGTTAAAATCCATTACAGTAGATGAAGTGATCCGTCCTGATTCGACAGTAGAAACTATGGCAGCCTTAAGACCGGTATTTGATCCCGTCAATGGCACAGTCACAGCCGGCACATCCTCTGCCTTGTCTGATGGCGCATCCGCTATGTTGATCATGTCTGCTGACAAAGCAAAAGCACTAGGATTAACCCCAAGGGCTAAAATTCGCGCCATGGCAGTAGCAGGTTGTGATGCAGCTATTATGGGTTATGGTCCAGTACCCGCCACCCAAAAAGCGCTAAAACGCGCTGGTATGACGATGGCGGATATAGAGCTTGCTGAATTCAACGAAGCTTTTGCAGCACAAGCCTTGTCTTGTATCAAACAACTAGGCTGGATTGATAATTACGACGACAGAGTTAATTTAAATGGTGGTGCAATTGCACTAGGCCACCCACTAGGTTGTTCTGGCTCGCGTATCTCGACTACCCTAATCAATCTAATGGAAGCCGAGGATAAATCTGTCGGTTTAGCCACTATGTGTATTGGTTTAGGTCAGGGCATTGCGACAGTGTTTGAGCGGGTTTAATTTACTCAAAATCCTATTTGAATAAGGCACTACTTCTATAAAAGTAGTGCCTTTTTTTAGAATGTTTTTTCGGATATTTTGTCTGAGTTGACGACCGAGTTGGAAAAATCCGTAAGATTAATAACCAAGGCATGCCTTAACATGCCTGTTCAAATACTCTATTTGTAGGATGCGGCTTTTTGTTTAACCACTTGAACTAAGCGTTCCTTAACCTTAGGTGTAAGACCGAGGCTGACTAAAAATGATGAAAAAGCGGAGATAAATACAATGCTTTTTAAGATTTTTACACCAGTAAACAACATTGCCAATACTAGTACCGCAGCATAAGCTAGACCAATCATGCCCAAAAACAAGCACAAACCTTTTATATCTTTATTCATGTCTCTCTCCTAAACCTAGATCAGCCTATATTGATTAAAACTTTGATAGATGTCATCAATCAATATGTAACGGGATTTATCCAACCATTCCCGTTACTCAGCTCGTTAAGCTAAATGTTGTTTAAAAAACGCCACAGTGCGTGACCAAGCTAACTCTGCGGCTTTGGGGTCGTAACGGCTAGTAGAATCATTATGGAAACCATGCTGAGTGCTTGGATAAAAATGCGCGGTATAATTCACATCATTGGCTTTCAAAGCAGCTTCATAATCAGGCCAAGTGGCATTCACTCGTTTATCATTTTCAGCAAATTGCAGCATGATTGGCGCTTTTACATTTTTAACTAAATCACCTTTAGCGGGGGTGCCGTAAAAAGGCACAGCAGCATCAATAAGCTCAGGTGCAGCAGCTGCCAACATATTGCTCACATAACCACCAAAACAAAAACCAACTACACCTAATTTCCCATTCCCTCGTTCATGTTTTTTTAGATAACTAGCTGCAGCAATAAAGTCTTGGTCTATTTTTTCTCTGTCCATGCTGCGCTGCATAGTACGGCCTGCATCGTCGTTTCCGGGGTAACCACCTAATGGATAAAGTGCATCGGGTGCAAATGCGATAAAGCCTTGTTTGGCCAATCGTCTTGTAACGTCTTTCACATAAGGGTTAAGCCCACGATTTTCATGCACCACTAAAACCGTAGGTGCTGATCCGCTAATATTATTTGGCACCACTAAATATCCCTGCCCCTTGGCGTACCCTTTTGGTGAGTCAAATGCTTGATAGCTAGCTTTAATATCTTGATCGTTAAAAGACACTTGTGCTGCTAATGCATAATCTGGTGTTAGCGCACTCGTTAGGGCACCTAAAGTTAAACCGGCAATCGATAGTGAGCCTAAGCGACTTAAAAACGTGCGGCGGTCAATATCACCGTGAGCATAATCGTCATACCAATCAAAAGCTTGTTGGGGAATTTTTTCTGCTAAAATGTGTGACATAGCTATTTCCTTGTTGCGTAGTGTAAGTGAATAAATCTATTTCAGAATAGTCTAAAAGAACTGATAAAGTTCTCCTATCACAAGTACTCTAGGACAAAAAGCCTCTCTGTGATAATTGCATTAAGATATCACCGCATTTTTGTTTGAAGGTGTCTCTAAGTATATGTGGAATTATTAGTGCCATTTGGCAAAATTGCATTAATTGACGATCTAGGTTCATTCGACATTACAAAGCTAAAAGTAAAAAGTCTCTCGCTGCATTGGGAATTTATGTTTGCTCGCTCTATGTATCAATCTGACGATATGATCGAACAAAGCCTTCTACTCAACCGTGTTTCTGAATTAGTGGAACAAGGTTATATTCGCACCACAGCAGGCAAAAATTTAGGAACGATTAACGCAACCAATTTAAAAGCAGCACACGCAGAATTAGAGTCGGGCCACTCAATAGGCAAAATTGTTTTACAAGGGTTTTAACACCCACAAACTTCAACAAAAGGATAAACATGTCCACACTTACTATCATCGCCTATATAAAAGCCAAAATCGGCAAAATTGATTTGGTAAAGCAGAACTCGTTAAATTGATTGATATTACTCGCGCTGAGCAAGGATGAATTAACTAACCTGCCCATTTTGTATTTTACGAAAATTGAGAAAGTCGAGAGTTGTGACAAACCCATATGGCCAATCAAAACTTGCAAGACTATATGACTGCAACAGATGGCGAAGTAGAAGAATTCACCTTAAATGAAATGACAAAAACCGCCTAATCTCACTCATTTGTAGCCAATCTCATATTGGCTAAAATTTTTTCAGACACCCAGGAAACATCTCACCTACAGCCTGTTTACATAACCGACTCAAGTCGTAAAGTTTATGCTACTTAAGCACCTTAATCGCCAACAGAATGATCTCAGTTTCGATATTGTGATTTTATCGGTGATTGGTGCCATCACTTTAAATTTATTAATAGCAGTCAATCATAAACCAGGTAGGTATCAAGCCTATTTAGAGCCTAAAAAGTCGAAGAATAAAGACGCGACACTAAAAGTTATTAAAAGTAACTGAGTAATACCCTAAATAAAAAGGCCCAAAACACTTTAATATGTTTTGAGCCTTCTGCTTTATTGTACGCTAAGAATTAAGTCTTAGCCTAAAGCACGTAACATCCAAGCTGTTTTTTCGTGGATCCGCATTCTGTCAGATACCAAGGCTGCAGTAGATTCATCATCTGCTTGCTGGGCGCTAGATAATACTTTACGGCAAGTTTTCACTACGGCTTCATGGCCTGATAATAATATTTTGACCATTTCTTTTCCAGAAGGCACACCATCTACTTCTTTAATTGAACTTAATTTGGCAAATTCTTTATAAGTGCCCGGTGCCACCACATCTAGAGTCCGAATTCGCTCGGCAATATCATCAACCGCCACAGCCAACTCTGTATAGTGTTCCTCAAACATTAAGTGTAATTCTCTGAACTGCGCACCAGTCACATTCCAATGGAAATTATGGGTTTGCAGATACAAAGTATAAGAATCGGCTAACAGATACTTTAACCCTTGAGCGATCACTTCTCTGTCTTGTTCGTTAATACCAATATTAATATTACTCATAATTTGTTCCCTTGTTAGATTGAGAATGTTAATGAAGAATAGGCCTAACGAGGCTTGATGGCTAATGAAGATTATTAACCAACGCAATCTATTTAACTAATCAATAAATAGAAGTTAATAGGTTATTTATATTAATTCGCAAACAACTGCTGCATATCTTGAAATGCCTTAAACTCTAGAGCATTGCCACTAGGGTCAAGAAAAAACATAGTGGCTTGCTCACCTATTTGCCCCTTAAATCGTATGTGCGGTTTAATCACAAAACCTATCGAACTGGCTTCAAGTTTTTTTGCTAATTGCTGCCAGTCTTGCCATGGTAAGACCACACCAAAATGTGGTACCGGCACAGCATGATTATCTACCTGGTTAGGTTTCGGCAAACTTGGCATTGTGCTCACTAGGTGAGTCACCAACTGATGCCCAAAAAAATTCCAGTCAATCCACTGTGCCGAACTGCGACCTTTTTGACAACCCAACAAGCCGCCATAAAAGGTTTCGGCTTGTTGCAAATCGATAACAGGGATAGCGAGATGGAAAGGTGTAAGCGACATATATCACCTATATAAGTTTTTTCAAAAGCTTAAATTTCTTATCAGTAAAAGGTGGATAACGTAACGGCACGTCAAACAAAAAACTGCGCTTCATTACGGTTTTTAAGTGACTAAAATTATCAAATCCTATTTTCCCATGGTAAGCACCTGTACCACTGTTACCTACACCGCCGAAAGGTAAATTAGGATTGGCAGCAAACATAAATCCATCATTAATACAGACCATGCCCGCACTGGTCGAGGTTAACATTTGCTGTTCAAAGCTAGCGTTTTTGGTGAAAAGGTACAAGGCTAACGGTTTTTCTCGCTTATTTACATAAGGTATTGCCTGACTAATGCTATCCAAAGTGATGATTGGCAATATGGGACCAAAAATCTCTTGCTGCATAAGTGAACTGTCAGGGCTTGGGTCAAGCACTAAGGTGGGTTCGATGTACTTGCTGGATAGATCATGGGTGCCGCCATGCACAACATTTTGATCGTCTAAATATCCGATAATACGGGAACAATGACGTTCACTCACTATCCGCCCATAATCTTTAGACGTTGCCACATCGGCACCATAAAATTCAACGATTTTATTTTTAATCGCTTCTATTAGTTTTCCAGAAAAAGACTTTTCAACTAACACATAATCAGGAGCAACACAGGTTTGCCCTGCATTCATCCATTTGCTCCAGACGATTCTGGCCGCAGTGACATCTAAGTCGGTGGAACTATCGACGATACAAGGGCTTTTTCCACCAAGCTCCAGAGTTACA
>Ga0316204_10008887_pt1 | contig 13684 bp, 12 predicted proteins | sample 6monrhotite_MG_2_FD_205661 | JGI IMG/M metagenome (GOLD analysis project Ga0316204, IMG submission 205661) | Microbial mat bacterial communities from mineral coupon in-situ incubated in ocean water Damariscotta River, Maine, United States -... | ecosystem: Environmental > Aquatic > Marine >... | reverse complement strand
GACGGGTCATTTAAATTAACTCAGTCGACCAATAATGAAATCGCTCACGCATGGTTGTTATTGAATATCAAGCAAGATAATCCGGTTATTAATACCCGACTAGAAACCTACATGGTTTCCATTGGTCGTCGTAAATTAATTGTGCCGTTGTATAAAGAGCTACTAAAAGACAAAAGCAAACGGGCATTTACTCAAGCAATCTACGATAAAGCGCGACCAGGCTATCATCCTTTAGCGCAAGGAACTATTGATGCACTGTTTAACAAAAAATAGTCGTAACGCCTAAAGTTCATATAAATCCCCCTTAGGCTTTTCACTAAACATCAAGTGGAAAATTGGGTTTGACCGCTATAAGTCGTGGTTAAATGACAACTCATTCAGGAAGTTAATCCATGTCAATAACAACCATTCTTGAAAACAGGTCGTCGATACGAGCATTTATCGACAGACCTGTCGAAAATGAAGTTTTGAAAAATATTTTTAGACTCGCTCAACGCTCAATATCCAACTGCAATGTTCAACCTTGGCAGACCTACGTCGTGAGTGGTGAAACTAAAACAAAGCTTAAAAATGCTTTAATAGAACACATCATGTCAAGACAACAACCCCAGCCAGAGTTCGACTGGATCCCAAAATACCAAGGGCAACACCGAGAAAGACAGTTTGGTTCAGCTAACGCTCTTTACGGAGCATTGGGGATAGATCGTAAAGACAAAGCGGCACAGCAAGTATCCATGCTGCAAAACTGGAGGTTTTTTAACGCTCCCCATGCGGTTTTTTTCTGTATGGAAAAATATCTAGGGATTATGGGAGCCGTTGATCTCGGAATTTACGCCCAAACGCTGTCGTTACTCATGCAAGAACGTGGCATCGACAGCTGCATGCAAGGCGCTTTAGGGCAATTCCCTCTACCCGTCAAACAAATGCTCAACATTCCAGACGAAATGGGTATTTTATTTGGTATGTCGTTTGGGTATGCTGATGAAAGTGCAGCTGCAAATAATACAACAACAGAGCGCGTTGAATTAAAGGAATCGGTTAGTTTTTTTGATTGATACCAATAGGTCAAAATATCAAGTCCAACACATAATTGGTTTGAAGAGCAGTATAATGACTACCTAAAATTTAAGACTGTCGAAGCCAAAATAATCTATAGTCCTAAAACTGTGCTTGTTATTGACTAAAATTGTCATCGTGATAGAGTAAGTTCTCCAGTCCATGCAATCAGCCTATTCTGTTTTGAAATAGGAATTAGGACCTTCAAACTATGTTTAGTCGATTTTTCAGTAAAAAGGCTTCAAACGCACCTTCAGAATCAAATGGTGACGCGTCTTCTTCTAAAACGAGTAATGATAGCGTCTTACCCAATTTATCAGCAGAAAAGTTAAGGGCGGTGATCATCAGTCTCAACCAAGCAGAACCAATATTTCAGCGTGCTGGTTATATCATGGAGCAGTTAGATGTTGAACTCGGTAACTCCCCAAAACTTACGCCATACTTCAAACAGCGACAATCTATAAGTGAAGAGCAGTATGAGGAGCTGATTAGCGAGCTTGACGACCAACAACTGATAAAGTTTATGCTGATCTCTTTACATAAATCCGCTCGGATGCAATCTTTGTTCGAAAATTCTGAACTTTATTATTATGGTATGGAAATCGATATATCCTCCGTCCCATCGGTACGAACGATTTTTAAAAGAAAAGATCAAGTAGCTGAAATCATTGACATTAAACCAAAATAATAAATCAGAGTATTTTTTTAATAATTATAAGAGACCTTTGTACGAAGCAGCACCTAGGCATCATTTTCAAATTGTCATATAGCAAGGAGTCGAAGGCTTACCGGATTCTCAAAAATTTGACGGATATACGGTGTTCAACGAGGGTTAGGCATTATATGTAATAATGATTATTTAATCCAATCGCAGCCAATCATCCTGTCTGCCGATCCACTCTTTATATTTCTCCTCACCACCACGACTTTTCCAATCGGAATCAATAGTTAAGTGCGAGCTAATGCCCCCTCTTGGATTACAGTTCATCACTATCCTTAACCTATCTGGCTTGTAAACATCGATTAGCTGATCATAAATGATGTTAATCAGTCGCTCGTATGAAACAATAATATCTCGTAATTGATAAACATAGAGCTTCAATGCTTTTAATTCAATAATTTTTTTACCTGGATAAAAAGTTAAAAAAATTTGCGCAAAATCAGGCTGTCCCCCAACGCCAAGGAATGTAAATTCAGGAATTTTCACCTTTATTTCATAAGCTGCGCCAGAAGGGTTAGGTAGTGCAACTAATAAACTATCATCAATTGCTTCAAAGGTTTTCGCTTTATTACTCATTCTATTTTTCTCCAAGTCGGATAAAAAGACATCTAGATGGCTAAAATAACTCAGGTCCTTGTACATATCAAGTGGTTATTGTTCTGAAATACAAAAATTAATATTCAGTAACGATTTAGAACGGCTTAAACTTGCAACAACAAAGGTAAATATGGTCTTATTCGTAACAAATTCGTTCCGTCTAATGATTACTATAGATGCAATCTCGATATTTTGATTTATTTTGCATGCAATATAACAATTACTGCTATTTATTAAGGAGAACCTTGTGAAAACAAAGCTCAACAAAAAGAAACTCATCGCCAGCGCTATTTGCCTGACGTTTATAGCCTCGTGTGGACAACAAGGCGCACCAGACGATCAGACAGCTAAAGAATCGCAAGTAGAGACGTCGAAAATGGTTCAGGCAAAATCAGGTGTTGAGCTTAGTAACATGGACACCAAAACTCGTCCACAAGACGATTTTTATCGATATGTAAACGGCGCTTGGTTAGATAAGACAGAAATTCCATCAGACAAGTCAACTTACGGCTCATTTACGGCATTAAGAGATAAGTCTCGTGAAGACGTAAAAGCGATTATCGAAGAAACAGCAAAACTAGAAAACGTTGAACAAGGTTCCGATGCGCAAAAAGTTGGCGATCTATACAATAGCTTTATGAATGTCGAAAAACTTAATCAGTTAGGTGTTTCACCATTGCTCCCAGAGTTCGAAAAAATTGACGCAATGAACAACCACGATGACGTTTCGGTATACTTTGCTGAGAGTCAAATCATTGGCACAGACGCTCCATTTGGGTTTTTCGTGAATAACGATTCAAAAAATCCAACTGCTTACATCCCATTTTTTACTCAATCAGGTATCGGTTTACCTGATAAAAAATACTACTTTAAGGACGATGAAAAATCAGTGAAGTTGCGAGCCGATTATGTTGTTCATCTAGAAAAAATGCTGGCACTTGTGGGACTAAAAGATAGCGCAGATAAAGCGAAAAAAATTATGGCGCTTGAAACTGCAATAGCTGATCTTCATTGGACTAGAGTTGAACGAAGGGATCGGAGTAAAACCTACAATAAAGTGGCCCTCAATAAACTCTCGGAAGTAACACCAAATTTTAATTGGGATGCTTATGTAGAACATGCTGGAATATCAAAAGAGACCAATGTAATTATTCGAGAAAATTCTTATTTTGAAAAATTCTCTGAGCTTTTCGTCGCGACACCGGTTGAGGATTGGAAAGTATATTTCAAATGGACTTTGATCAATGCCGCGTCAGGTATTTTAAATGAAGAAATTGATAAAGAACATTTCGATTTTTATTCTACCAAGTTAAGTGGTACTCCAGAGCAGGAAGCACGTTGGAAACGCGGAGTTAATTCCGTTAATAACCTTCTCGGTGAGGTGGTTGGTAAGATTTACGTGAAAAAACATTTCAAACCAGAAGCAAAAGCCAAAATGATTAAACTGGTAGAAAATTTACGGGCAGCATATAAAGAGGCAATTATCGGCTTAGAATGGATGGGAGAAGATACCAAAAAGCAGGCACTCGAAAAATTGGTAAAATTCACACCAAAGATCGGATATCCAGACAAATGGCGCGATTATAGCTCATTAGAAATAAAGCCAGATGATTTAGCTGGTAACTATAAACGAGCATCTCTATTTAATTATCAAAGAAATATCGACAAATTGGGTAAACCTATCGACAAAACTGAATGGCACATGTCTCCGCAAACAGTCAACGCATATTATAACCCAAGCATGAACGAAATCGTTTTTCCTGCAGCCATTTTGCAACCTCCTTTCTTTAATATGGAAGCAGACGACGCTGTTAACTATGGTGGAATAGGCGGTGTTATTGGACACGAAATGGGACACGGTTTTGATGATCAAGGTTCAAAATCAGATGGTGATGGTGTATTGAGAGATTGGTGGACTGAAAAAGATTTAGCGGAATTTAAAGCTCGCACTAAAAAGCTATCTGAACAATATTCTCAATTCGAACCACTGCCGGGTGAACACATTAACGGCGAATTAACTTTGGGTGAAAATATTGGCGATCTGGGTGGTTTAACGATTGCTCATCGAGCTTATACCATCTCTCAAAAAGAGCATTCCTCTCCTGAGATAGATGGGCTTACAGGCGAGCAGCGTTTCTTTATGGGCTGGGCACAAGTTTGGGCTTATAAATTTAGGGATGAAGCATTAAGAAGCCGCATAGCGACAGATCCTCACTCACCTGCACCTTTCCGAGGTAATGGCACATTGATGAATATGCCTGAATTTATGAAAGCATACAACGTCAAAGCCGGTGATGGAATGTACCGAGCACCGGAAGATCGTGTAAAAATCTGGTAGTTTTTATTGGATAAAAAACTTAAGGGAAGCATCGCTTCCCTTTTTTTGAATCAATAACCTTATTTTATTTTTTTGAACGTCTCGATTTTCGTGGTTTATCAGAAACGTTTTTGTTATCTCCATCATTTTTTTTACCTTTGTGATGTTCCGAGTTTCCGCGTCCTTTTAGCTTTTCTAAACTGAAATCTTTCGCCTTGGTGATATTCATCGGTTTACCACAAAGTCGAACTTTTTTAAGGTGAGCAATTGCATCTTTGGGTAATTTTCCAGGAAGATCGACCGTGGAAAAATCATCATATATTTTTATGTGACCAATATATTTACTTTCAATATCAATTTCATTGGCAATCGCGCCAACAACGTTCCCAGGTTTAATACCTGCCTGAAAACCAACCATCATGACATAACGCTGCATTTCCATTTTGGGAAATTCAGATAAAGATTCAGCCTCTCTGGGAAAATCTTTTCCCGAGCGGGACAAACCATCTTTGTTGTTTCGTCTAGGCTTTCGCTCACGCTCATTTCCGTAGTCAGATTTTTCTCTTCGTTCACGTTGTTGAGCTTTCGGTGACGGCAAATCTTCAACGAGTAACGGTGCTTTATCGTGCGCTAAGCTGGCCAAAGCCGCCGCAATTTGAATACCTGTTTGATCTGTTTCTAATTGATAGCTTTCTAAAATTTCTAAATAAGGGGCTAAATCGCCAGAATTAATCTTTTCAGTAATTTTAGCTTTAAACCGATCGACCCTTTGATCGTTGATTTCATCTGTTGTCGGCAAGCCGATCCTTTCGATTTTTTTCGCTGTCGTCTTTTCAATTAAATATAACATTCGTTTTTCGCGAGGCGTCACAAATAAAATCGCTTTACCTTCTTTTCCTGCTCGACCAGTTCTTCCGATCCGGTGTATATAAGATTCAACATCCTGAGTAATGTCATAATTAATCACATGAGAAATTCGCGATACGTCAAGCCCTCTGGCTGCCACATCTGTTGCTACAAGAATATCTAACCGTCCGTTCTTTAACTGTGCGATTGTTTTTTCTCTTGCTGACTGTTGCATATCACCATTAATCGCTGCAGCCGTAAAACCTCTCGCGCTCAAACGATCCGCTAGTTCAACTGTTGCAGTTTTGGTGCGAGCAAAAACAATGATGGCATCGGTTTCTTCGACTTCTAAAATACGAGTTAGCGCATCTAACTTATTATGATGAGAAACGGTTAGATATGACTGGGCGATTGTCGTTGCTGTAGAGGTTTTCGTTTTGATCCTGATTTCTTTAGGTTTGGTTAGAAAACGATCAGCAACTCGCTTGATTTCTTTTGGCATAGTTGCCGAAAATAATGCAATTTGGCGATCATTCGGTGTCTGCTCTAATACCCATTCAACGTCTTCTAAAAACCCCATTCGTAGCATTTCATCGGCTTCATCAAGTACCAGAGTGTGCATGTGATCCCAATTAATTTTGCCCTTACGCATATGATCCATCACCCGACCTGGTGTACCGACTATCACTTGCGGACCTCGAGCAAGTTGTTTTAATTGCACCGGAAAAGACTGACCGCCATAAATGGGCACAACTTGAAACCCTTGCATATATTTTGAGTAGGTGTTTACCGCTTCTGAAACTTGAATAGCTAACTCTCGAGTAGGAGCCAAAATGAGAGCCTGCGGTTTTTTGAGCTTCACATCTATTTTAGATAACAAAGGCAAAGCAAAAGCGGCTGTTTTACCGGTACCGGTTTGCGCCTGACCAATAATATCGCTACCGCTCAATAACACAGGAATACTGGCAGATTGAATCGGCGACGGTTTTTCGTAACCTATTTCATTAAGAACTTTCAACAATTCATCAGGTAGTGCTAAATCATTAAATGTAACATCTTTTTCAGGTTGATTATTGCCCGATAGATCGTCATTTGAATGTGACATTGGAATTCCAGAGGATAAAGTGATGTGCCATTATAGTCTAATAATTTAACATCTAATAAAAAAGCTCTCACATTACCTGCAAGAGCTGTATTTGATCGGTTTTTACTACTATATCAGCACAGCTATGCGCTTATATAAAATTACATTAAAGCGTCTTGTTCTGCGCCTTCTTTTTCAACTTCAATAGGCATTAAGTCTTCTTTAGTGATCCCAAGCATCAGCGCGACATTGCTGGCGACATAAATTGAAGAGTAAGTTCCAATAAAGACACCAGCGATTAATGCTGTGGCAAATCCGTGAATGAGTTCTCCACCTAAGAAAAACAAAGCAAATAAAACTAATAATGTTGTGATGGATGTCATCAAAGTACGTGATAAGGTTTGATTAAGCGAGGTATTGACGATTTTTCCTGAATCCGACTTTCTAAGTTTTAAGAAATTCTCTCGAATACGATCAAATACAACGATCGTGTCGTTAAGGGAATAGCCTATAACAGCCAATATTGCTGCCAACACGGTTAAGTTGAATTCCATTTGAATAACAGAAAATAGTCCCATGGTTATCATTACATCGTGCGCAAGAGCGGCAACAGAACCGATCGCAAATTTCCATTCAAACCGAACTGAAACATATAACATTATAAAAATAAGAGCCACCAACATGGCTAAACCACCGCGCTCGGCGAGCTCATCACCTATTGCAGGACCAACAAATTCGATCCTTCGCATGGTTATTTTCGTATCGACTCCTTCTCTTAACGCTGTTAATACCTCATTACCGATTTCATCTGCCTTGTTCTCCCTCTCGCCTTTTACATTCACTTTGTCGTTAGGAGCTAATCGAATAGTCACATCTTTTGAAGTTCCAAAATACTGCACTACGAATTTTTCAAACTTTGCCTTTTCCAACTGCGTGCGGATAGTATCCAAATTAGCGTTCTCTTCATAACGAACTTCGATCAACGCCCCTCCAGTGAAATCTAAACCTAAGTTAAGACCGTTCACCCCTATCGAAATCCCTGATGCAATTAACAAAATAGCAGAAAATATCGATGCCGGAATTCGGTATCTATTGAAATCGATATTGAGATTTGCTTTTAATATATTCATTGTTTTCTCCTCTTATATCGACCAGTTAAATAGATAGACTTTTGACAGATTTACCACCGTAAATCAAATTAACAATTGCGCGAGTGCCTATGATTGCGGTAAACATCGAAGTTAAAATACCGATGAGTAGCGTCACAGCGAATCCAGCAATTGGCCCTGTCCCAATCCCAAATAAAACCATTGCAGCGATTAAAGTGGTTATATTTGCATCAGCAATCGTTGAAAACGCTTTGTCATAACCATTGTGGATCGCTTGCGCTGGATTGACATTGTCAGCCAGTTCTTCGCGGATCCGCTCAAAAATAAGTACATTGGCATCTACCGCCATACCGACGGTTAATACAATACCGGCAATACCCGGCAAGGTAAGTGTCGCTCCAGGAATAAGTGACATAATAGCGACAATTAAAATTAAATTTGCGAATAACACAATATTGGCTACCAATCCAAATAGACGATAATAAATTAACATAAAAACCAAAACGGCAATAAATCCAACAACAATTGAGTTCATACCCATTTTTATATTTTCTTCACCGAGACTTGGACCAATAGTTCGCTCTTCGATAATAAAGGTTGGAGCAATCAAAGAGCCGGCTCTCAATATCAAAGCAAAATCGCTTGCTTCCGCAGGTGTATAACTTCCAGTTACAACAAAATTGGCACCAAATATACCGTTAATTCGAGGTGCGCTCACCACTTCCTTAATCGTTTTATTATCAATAACTTTTAACTCACCGCTTTCTGTTCTATCGTAAATCGCTTTGCTTTCTACCATCACGATAGCCATCAATTTACCTTCATTCTTGTTTGTGTTGGCAAGCATTTTGGCACCACCTTCACTATCTAATTTAACATTAATTTGCGACTGACCATTTTGAGGATCGAAACCGGGAGAGGCATCGACAATGTGGGTTCCATCGACTATGACTTTCTTTTTTACCACCCAAGTCAATCCATCATCTTGACCTTTGATCAATTCAGAACCCGCTGGCGCTCTTTTTACGTTTGGATCCGCGCCTTGATCGACCATACGAAACTCTAGAGTCGCGGTTTTTCCCAAAATTATTTTAGCTCTAGTTGAATCCTGAACACCCGGAAGTTGAATTAAGATCCGATCTTTTCCCTGCTTCTGAATGAGAGGCTCAGCAACACCCAATTCGTTTATTCGATTTCTAAAGGTTGCAATATTTTGGTCAACAGCGTAATCCTGAATTTCTTTTATTTTAGCTTCGCTTAGTTCCAATACCAATTCAAAAACATTATCTCTATCACGTGAAATCACCGCAAAATCACTGTATGTTTTACGAATTTGAATCTCTCCTTTATCGCGTAATTCAGCTGTTCTGTATTTAGCGACAAGTTGATTATTTTTCTTTGCGACAATCGATGAGTACGAAACTTTGTTTTCTCTCATTAGCGTTTTTAATTCAGTCTCATACTGTTCTAATTTCTTGTCCATTGCAGAGTCCATATCGACCTGCATCAAGAACTGAACACCACCTCGTAAATCAAGCCCAAGATTTAACGGAGCACCACCTATCGACTTCAGCCACCCGGGCGTTGTTGGCGCCAAGTTAATCGCAACAACATGTTGATTTAATCCTTTACCACCAAGAAATTTAGGTACTTCATCGCTGGCTTTAAATTGATCGTCTTTGTTATTAAACCGGATCAATGATTTACCGTCTTCAACTTTTGCTGATTTAATCGATACTCCTTTATCCAAAAGCGCTTGCTGTATCTCCTTAAACAAAGGCTCTTCAATCAACGCGCCGTTTTCCTGAGTGATTTGGATTGCAGGATCTGGCGGATAAATGTTAGGTAACGCGAATAAGACCCCGATAATTAACAAAATCACCAACATAAAATACTTCCATTTTGGGTAAGTATTCATTGGGCGCAGATGTGCTTGGCTTGTGAACATAATGATTCTCTAATTGATATATTTATTCGGTTAGTTTTATTTAATTAACGAACTTTACCCATTAATATCTTTAATGGTACCCTTAGGCAACGATGCAGTAATGGCGTGTTTTTGGAATTTCATTTCAACGCCTTGAGCAACGTTTAAAACCATAAAACCATCAGTTATCTTGGTCACTTTTCCTAAAATTCCACCATTGGTAACAACTTCATCACCTTTTTGGATCGCACTAAGCATTGTCTTATGCTCTTTGGCTCGTTTACTTTGAGGGCGGATCAATAAAAAATAAAAAACCACACCAAACAAAACCAACATAATTAAAGAGCTTGGATCAAATCCTTCAGTGACACTGGACTCGGCGGCTTGTACTGTACTTATAAACATTGTTATTCCTCTTTATAAATTATTGGTGGCACATCCATATTTCGTGCGCCGTAAAAATCGACGACAAAGTTGTCGAGAGTCCCGTTTTCTATTGAGCTTCGCAATCCTTGCATTAGATCCTGGTAATAATGCAAATTATGGATTGTAGCGAGCTCTGCCCCAAACATTTCTCCACATTTGTCTAAATGATGCAAATAGGCACGGCTATAATTTTTGCAGGTATAACAACCACATGCATCATCAATTGGTCTTGAGTCCTTTTTATTGGGGCTGTTTCGTAATCTTACAATGCCTGTTCGAGTAAAAAGGTGCCCGTTTCGCGCGTTTCTGGTCGGCATTACGCAATCAAACATGTCAACGCCTCTGCGGACTGATTCGACTAAATCTTCGGGTTTACCGACGCCCATTAAATAACGTGGTTTATCGGGTGGCATTTTACCGGTTAAGTGATCTAAAATCATGATCATTTCTTGCTTAGATTCACCTACAGACAGCCCACCTATCGCATAACCGTCAAAACCTATATTCGTTAAACCTTTTAACGAAATATCCCGAAGCTCGGGGTACATACCCCCTTGTACAATTCCGAATAAAGCAGATGGATTGTTGCCGTGTGCTATTTTTGAGCGTTCAGCCCAGCGGAGACTCAATTGCATAGAAGTTTCAGCTTGTTGTTCAGTCGCAGGATAAGGTGTACATTCGTCAAAGATCATCACTATATCAGAACCCAGCGCGCGCTGAACTTGCATTGATTCTTCAGGTCCCAAAAAAACTTTGTCGCCATTGATTGGTGAGCGAAAATTTACTCCTTTTTCAGTGATTTTGCGAAGTTCTCCCAAGCTAAACACCTGAAATCCTCCAGAATCGGTCAAAATCGGCCCTTGCCAATTCATAAAATCATGCAGATCTCCGTGTAAATTAATAACCTCAGTGCCGGGACGCAACATGAGATGAAATGTATTGCCCAAGATGATTTCAGCACCGGTATCTTTAACTCTTTCTGGTGACATTGCTTTAACCGAGCCATAAGTTCCAACCGGCATAAACGCAGGTGTATTAATCGTGCCACGTTCAAACTCGAGTTGACCGCGCCTCGCTTTTCCATCTGTTTTTAGTAGAGTATATTTCATAAGTTATGTTCTGTTTAACAACTCTCACGCATACGATTTTCAATCAACATCGAATCACCATAACTAAAAAACCGATATTCGTTATGTATTGCTTCTTCATAGGCTTGCATAATAAATTCTTTCCCTGCAAAAGCACTTACAAGCATGATTAAAGTGGACTCGGATAAATGGAAGTTGGTCACAAGCGCATCGACACTTTTAAAATCGTAACCCGGAATTATAAAAATATCGGTCTCTCCCGTTGTTGCTTGTAATTTACCGCTGACAGATGCTGACTCTAAACAGCGTACAGAAGTTGTTCCAACGGCAATCACTCGCCCACCTTTCGACCGTGTTTTTGCAACCAATTTGACCACTGATTCTGGCACGCTAAACCATTCAGAATGCATTATATGATCGCGTACATCATCAACTCGAATAGGTGAAAACGTCCCGGCACCAACATGTAATGTGACAAAATCATACGATATTCCTTTGTCTTGGATTTTGTCCAAAAGCGCTTGATCGAAATGCAGCCCGGCTGTAGGAGCAGCAACCGCGCCAGCTTGCTCAGCGTAGACCGTCTGGTATCGTAGCTTGTCGAAATCTTCAGCTTTTCTTTCAATATAAGGTGGTAAAGGCATTTCGCCGAATTCTTCAATTAAATCCAATAAAGGCTTATCTGAAAGATTTTCTAATACGAAAAAAGCCTTTTCTCGTCCAGTGACCTTTAAAACAAAATCCTTAGATATGTTGATTCTAACGTCCCCTTTTGGGGTATTACTGGCTTTGATCTGTGCAATACAAACATTTTCCCCATTGACTCGTTCAATTAATACCTCGACCTTACCGCCACTATCGCGTTGACCAAGCAAGCGTGCAGGAATAACCTTGGTATTATTAAATATCAAACAATCATCTGGCTGTAGAAGATCGACAAGTTGGTAGAACTGACGGTGTTTCATCGATTGACTGCGCGGATTGACTATCAACAACCGGCTATCTGATCGTTTTTCACACGGCTTATCAGCAATCAAATGTTGCGGAAGTTCAAATTGAAAATCTTGTTTTCGCACGACAACCTTGCTAAGTAACACGTGATCTTGTTTGTTTTCAGACATAACACGATCGGATCAATAATAAGGCGCGAATTCTATCAGAAAAGATGAACTAATTGGCTTTTTTCAGCACTTTTGTGGGCTATTTATAGGTCAAAAGTAGTATTTGAACATATAATAGACCCACTCAATATAATCATGGCGTTTCAACCGATGAAAAAGTCACAAATACTCCTGTTATCATCAATACTTTTTATAACTCAGCTCGCCCAATCTGAAGGGTTAGAGCCTCAAATAAAATCTGGTAGTTATTGTAAATTGGAAGTATATGACAAGTTTAAATTAATCGAAAAGACTAATCATAAACGATTAAAATTCAATCCAGAATCTGAACTACTTGAGTTAGTGGTTTCAATGGAATTAATGTGTCCTTGGAGTACCCAACGAGATTTCAATGGGGATAAAAAGAAAGACTGGGTTGGTTATGTGAGTTTTGATGAGAATTATCAGTTGATCGCTTATCTGTCGGGACAAAAACAGCACAAAATACAAATTCTTAGTGAGTCAAAACAGCGCCCCGCAAATAGTTTTATTAAATGGATACAAACAAAGCAACTAAAACGGTTTACTGACAAAAAATTAGCCGTAGGACAAAGTAAATACGCTCTCCAAGTTAGTGCTTTAGACGGAATGACCGATTTCTACCTGTGGGATGGTAAACAACTAGCTAAAGTTTTGACAACACCGCAAATGTTCTAAACTTTTAACTGTCCCTCAATAAAAAAGAGAAGCATTTGCTTCTCTTTTTCAACACTCAAAAACATTAAACTTCTAACAAGTATTTCCACCTTCTGGCCAACACGTATGTGCTACCGCCCCTTCATCCACCCAAGTTTTTGCGCCTGTGTTTGTCAAAGTTAATGCGCCATCAAGTCCGGTCATACTTCCCGTAGGAGTTGCAGTTAAAGTATAACTGGTTGCATCACTAGCAAGAGTAAGATTATAGTAAGCATTGCCGCCATCTACAGGGACTTGTGTGGCAAAAATGGTATTTAAGCTAGTACCAAGATTGTAGCTATAGGGCGGAGTCGAACGGAATCTTTCCATTGCTTGTGATGCTAACATCAATGCCGACATAGCATCGCTCCGCTTAGAACGAACAATATGTTGGTTGTAAGAAGGATAAGCTATGGCTGAAATAATACCGACAATTGCAACCACAATCATCAATTCAATCAAAGTAAACCCTTTTGCCTTTTTGTTAATCATTTTAAACACCATTCTTTCGTTTATTAAATCAAACCAATTCTTCCCCGAGTGTAGTGCAAATTAATTTTTTTTCCACTTTATACCCATTAAACCATCAGAAATAGGCGGTAAAAAGTCATCGAATCCACACTCAGTTCCCACACATAATCGCGCCTTAACACCATCGCCTGTTCCCTCAAGCAAAAC
>Ga0316204_10008886_pt1 | contig 13684 bp, 12 predicted proteins | sample 6monrhotite_MG_2_FD_205661 | JGI IMG/M metagenome (GOLD analysis project Ga0316204, IMG submission 205661) | Microbial mat bacterial communities from mineral coupon in-situ incubated in ocean water Damariscotta River, Maine, United States -... | ecosystem: Environmental > Aquatic > Marine >... | reverse complement strand
TGACTTCATTATGCACAGACTCAATCATCGACCTCGAAAAACGCTGGGATACAGAACACCTCATGAAGTGTTCTTCAATACCAAGACCAAACTCACTGGAGTTGCACTTGGGACTTGAATCCGCGCTTTACTGGAATGACGACATACGGAACGGACAACAAAGACCTGTCTAGATGCACCATGATTTCCATGGTGGCAAGTGATTTAGACTCTGCTAGATAAACCATTTTTGTACGCGGACTGTTCCAGCGTCCCCCATATCGGGAGGCCGCTTCACCATTCATCGCTGTAGCTTGATAGTCAGCCTTGCTAATTCTCCAAGCTGTGATCAACTAAATATTCCGTGACGAATTCGCCCTAGAATATCTGAAATCTGACTGGATCCAACAATGGTATCGACCAGTTCGATTGGTTTCTTGTTACCAAGAGGGCGACAAGGGCGATTCATCCAAGCAATGCCGTTCTTTTTATTGCCAAGCGTCTTTGATGCTTCGTTTAGCACATTAAGAAATCTGACAAGGCGATCTGATACAACAGGAGAGAGGTTATTTTTTTTCTCCACATGGCGTTGAAGGGTTCGATATGAAACTCCAGTGATCATTTCTATTTCGGTCTTGGAAGCGCCTATTGCTCTCTGAACACCAAATGCGCTCTCTGCCGGAAATCCTTCACGAATCATACTCACCAACCCATACTCTTGAACTTGACGAGAAAGAGAGCTATCACCAATAACTTTAAAAACATCATCTTGAATCATAAGGTGCACCCTTGACACATGTCCTAATAATAGTGAGATATGACTTACGCCGCAAGAACCTTAATGAAGACAGTTTTTAGGAATGTTGATTCCGCTCAAAATCCCGTGAGGTTAAATTGCCTGTGTTGCATCGACCGGTTGAGACCGCCGCCGCATTCAGCCTGTCGCGAAGGGCAATTATTGACCAGAAAAGAGGCCATTAAATTAGGCGGCTCAATCCGATATTGAGCTTGATTTTTATCTAGTGTTTCAGCCTTTTCTATATTGATTTACACCAATTACATTTTCCCAAGTTTTGTCTCCAACACTGCCTGAAGAGGATCTGCTAAAGCTTCAGCCAGAGCTTGAAATTTTGCCGCCTTGATGTCGATATCAAATCCGGCACTGCCTTGTTCAGCCACACTCATTGTAACGGATGTCTGGGCACTGTCTTCGGGGAATGCAATCAGGGGTGATGAATCACATGATCTGGTTTTTTCATCACCTTCACATATCTTGATGCTGGCTCCATTACCAAGACTTAAGGCATTAACACCTACAGAACCCTCACCAAGGGATACAATGCCTGGCTTGGTACTGGTAGTCGCTTTCACAGCTATCGCGATTGCTGCATTGATCGTAGGTGGCTTCTTAGAACTTCTTTTAGTCGCTTTTGTTTCGGCTACCGCATTCTTCGCATAGGTCAGACATGGGAAAAAGGTAAATGCTTTTTTATCATGATCGATGATTTTGACAACGGACAGAAGACCCACTTCCTTTGATTTTTTGTCAAATCGAGTGAGCACCATAAGCTTAGCTCCTTTCAGTGCAGCAGAATCGACGACAACTGTAGATGAGTAACTCTTAGATGTTCTTTTCTTGATCGCATTTATTTTTGCGACATTGTCTTTAATGACTTGGCCATATACGTATTTAGTAATAGGAATAATAAATGAAATAGCTATACTGGTAACAACACCTTCAGGGTCACCGCAGGAGTTTTGAAATTTAGCTTTAGCTTTATCTGCATCACTCATTGCGAACAGGAAATTTTGTGCAGCACCACCCATCTTGAGGTAGACGGGTACATTTGAAACCAATTCCAGACTAACCCCTTGTCCCACTGTGCCACTTTCAGGTGATGCATCAAAAGCCATCGCTTCAGACCCAGCCATCAGCAGAAACATCCCTGCAATGACTGTTAAAAAATTATTTTTTATATTCAAGTTAAACCTCCTTGTTGTGATTAAAGTCGAGATATATTTTAACCACCGATTTTTAGTATAGACTATTGCTGAGTAAAATAAGAAAAGAATATATTCCTCCAATCGCTTTGGAGAATATTCCCCGCCCCGCTCGTTTGTTCAATTAATAAAATGTGCTCACCGCAACTTGCTTCGAAAGGAAGTTTCTGATTTTTTAATTTCAAGTTCATATTCAATATTACCAGAATCTGATTGCCAGCTCTTTTCTATTTCCTTTATGAAGTCTCGCATTGACGTATACGCTAGCTTCTGTCCTCTCATCGGGCCAACATGTATAGCTTGAATGCAGTCCAGCGAAATCTCTATATCAACATATGGAATTAACATGTCATCTTTAGGGTAATAATGTATAGAATATCCAGATTCCGAGGCATGTGATACTACCCTCACTTCTTGCTCTTCAGAAAAACCTTCCTGTTTGAACGTTGCAGCTAACTTGCTTAGCTTTCCTGTTGCTTTTAAACTCATCTCACCCACACAGCCATTATTCAGCCTCATATCTTGACTGATATCCATTAAGGACTTGGTGACCAAGGATTGTGAGAGGTCATTCTTAGTCTTCAAATCATAGATGCATGTATTTAAACTGGGAATAGAGTCTAATAACAGTTTCTCATTAAATTCAATCGCGTAGCTACCATATGCTCGCCACTGACTAAGAAGGTCTTCCGCACGACTAAATGACAATACAAAAAGAGGCTCTTCACTGATTCCGAAACTAACGCTATCGGCAAAGGCTGTCCTTAGGTGTTCAATGGACTCATTCCTATATTCATCACTCACAAACAACCCATACGATGGGCGCTCTAGGCTCTCTGCTAACCTTTGAAGCCCATCCTGCAATTCTTGGCTATCATTTAGGTATCGAATATCCGTTGCTCTCATCTTCTTGTGGCGAAGTATTGAGTAAATCGCACTTGCATTTGTGTAATGAAATAATGACACTTCTCCTACCCTCCGCGCTTACAATTTGGTTAAAGGAGGCAAGCTCTAGAAACTCAAATACTTGTGACGAACTTATAGTTTAGAATAGTTATCGACTACTGAAAAGTACATAAGACTTTGCTCACGCAGGCTCTTTTTTTGAGATGAAAATATTAATTATTTTTTAAACGCCCATATCTTACTGATGAATCATAAATTTTTTCGCTCCACAAGCTATCAAGAATGTTGATATAATCACACATATAAGCTTAAATCTGCATATGGGCAATCCTGTAAGAAAAATTAAGAGTCGAACACGAGGCGTTCGCGGGCACTTTTTCAGCTTGAAAAATGACCGTCGTGTTAATTACGAATCTTTGAATGAGCAGAGCCTGATGAAAGTTCTCGAAACAGACCCTAATATTATCGAATATTGCGAGCAGCCACTTCAATTGAGAATAGTGTGGAAGGGCAAAGAATATACATACACACCTGACACACTGTCGAAGAATATTTTCTCAGAAAGTGTTCTATATGAAGTTAAACCCACAGAGGATTTAGAAAGCGATGATGGAAGGCTTGCCAACAAGTTTGCCGTTGCAGAAGAGTATTGTTTGGAACGCGGTTGGAAATTTAAAGTCATCACTGAAGATATTCGAACATCTTCGGATTACCGGCGAGCTGACATGCTGCTACCCCATCTTATGAATCCAAGTATTGATATGGGTCTTGCAGACCAAATCTTTCACCTGATACACAACGCTGGAATGCTCCGTATTTCAGATATCAGCAACACGCTTAGCTGGGCCAATCCAAGATATTGCACTCTATTACACCTTCTTGGTAAAGGTCTGCTAATTGAAAAACCATACGGCTCATTCGAGCTTGAGACAGAAATAAGAGTGTTTCCTCACAATGTCAGCGAATAAACCCCAATGGCTAAACACCGGTATGAGCCTTTGGCTTCATGATGCTAAATTCATCGTCATCAAGTGTAATAATCCAAAAAATGTAACTTTAGAGGGTGAAAATGGTATACGTTCCAACCATAATATTGCTCAGTTATTTTCATCTGGCCATGTTAAATTCACCGAAAATAATAATGACGCATTGTATACCTCCAACTTCATCACTTCCGCCGAGGAACTAAATAGAGCTAACCTTATTGCAATAGACCTAAAGTCTATTGCAAATGGTAACGGTAGGTTGAAAGATATAATGGATGAAGTTGCTATCAAGTATAATGTGAGTAGTAGAACTGTGGCGCGATGGAAAAAAGCTTATTTAGAAAAAGGTATTGCAGGGTTAATTCGTCAATTTGATCAACGAGGGGGAAAGGGCAAAAAGCGGTTAGAGGAGGGTACTGAAGAGTTGATTCAATCAGGTATCAAAGAGCATTACCTTTCAAACACTCCTAAAAGTATGGATAGAACCATCAACTTAATTCGGAGTCACTTTGCAGCGAATGGCTTAATACCTCCAGGGGTTGTCACAATACGAAATCGCATCAAGTCACTTTCTGAAAATGAGATTTTGAAAGCCCAAAAAGGGAGTAATTTTGCCAGCGACCAGCTTTTTGTTGCACAAGGTGAGCACAAAGCGTCTCGCCCTTTAGAAAAAGTTCAAATTGATCACTCACCCATAGACATGATTATTCTGTCAAAAGATGGGCGGCAAGTAATCGGCAGACCTCATATTACCATCATACAAGATGTGCATACCAGCTTGATTTTAGGTATCTATATTGGACTTGAACACCCTTCTTTTATGAGTGTTGCCAACGCACTTCGAGAAGCTGTGTTTACAAAAGAAGATATTCTCTCAAAATATAACCTGAATAAGGACGCATGGCCTTCTTTCGGCTTAATGGAAATGTTGCATAGCGATAATGCTGTTGAGTTTGATGGCTATCAAATGGAACATTTTTGCATGGTTAATCTAGTCGAGAAACAATTCCGTCCTATTGGTAAAAAAGAGTTTGGAGGACTTGTTGAAAATGGCATTAAAGCTGTCATGGCATATATGCATGGCTTACCTGGAACAACCTTTTCCAACACTAGAGAACGTGGAAGATACGACTCAGAAGACAAGGCTCACTTTGACCTTTATGAACTGAGAAAATTGATTTATCGCTGGGTAATTAATGAGTTTAACGGCAAACCAAAAGATTCCCTCAATGGCTGTTCACCCATTGAGCTTTGGCAAAAGAGCATTAAAGACGGATGGTACCCGAGAATGCCAGCTGACTACGATACCTTTCGTTTCTCGCTGTTACCATTTAAGGAGCGTCAAATAACCCGTCACGGCATAAGTATTTCATCACTAAAATATAGTGGGCCATGTTTACGACACTGGCGCGCATTGGAAAAACTACGTAAAAAAGAGAAATATCGAGTGCACTACGATCCGTTAGATATGCGCTGGGCATATTTTGTGCACCCTGATGGTAGTGGAATGACCAAATTGTCATTAATTAATCTGACAAGCGCGCATCCAATTTCTCTTGAAGAAATAAAGTCTGCAAAAAAGAAGTCCTCAAGGTACCCAAGAGCTACGCCTGACCTGCACCTTGCTCACCAGCAGGAGACTGAGCTTCTTAACGAAGCGTCCAAGAAGAATAAGAAAGCACGAAAATTGCTCGAATTACGACTCGATTCAAGGCTTCGTTCAGGAGAAAGTGACTCCAATGAGGTCTCAAGTTTTGACTCTTCACTTGATTATGAAGGTCTGCCTGACTATGTGTTAAAAGATGATGACTCATGATAAATGACAGTGATTTAGAACGAATTCAGAAAATTCAGGCTGAACGGTGGTTTTCACACCCATATGCGATGAATATTTTGAAGGAGTTAGAGTTGGTATATCATCAACCGAAAATATCAGGTGCTGCTATTGGACGATCAATCATAGGCAGGTCAGGAGCGGGTAAAACTACTATATTAAAGCACTTTATAAATGAGCACTCTCAGGATGGAAAATGCCCTCCTCTTTTTATTGAGGCACCCTCTTGGCCCAGTTTAACAGACCTTCTATCAGCCATCCTCGAAGAGGTGAATGATTTCAAACCAACCGCACGAACAGCTAAAGATAAATCAGAAAGAATTATTCGCATATTTAAAGAAATCAAACCATCGATGATTATCATCGATGAAGCGCAAAACTTTGCCGAAGGTACTTCAAAGCAGTCTCGAAGTTGCATCAATGAAATAAAGAAAATAACAAATACAACATCCACCCCGACTATTTTGGCAGGCACTGATGAGCTCTACCCAGTTATTCAAATTGCTGATCAATATACCCGTCGTTGGCGACCTATAAAACTTGAATCGTACCCTGAGGGTCAAGACTTCGTATATTTGGTTAATGCTTTTCTAGCTGATGTTGATCTCAAAAAGCAAAAAGGCTTTCTAGCACCTACCGCATATAGCGCAATTTATAAGTACAGTGGTGGTGTAGTTGGCTTGATTAAAGAAGTCTTAATAAATGCTACTACAAATGCCATTGAAGATGGCTCAGAAAAGATAAGTGTCAAACATATTCGTCCAATTTTAGATGTTGACTAGCTTTTGGTTTTAGCTGTTTATCTAGCTCCCCAGCCTGATGAACTGCTTAGCTCTTGGGTGATGCGCACATGTCATGCTAATGCCACATCATTTTATTCGTTACTTTGGCACCACGATAAAACTTCATATGCACAAACCGATATAGACCAATGCAAAAACAATGAGTTCCTTGTATGGCTTGCCAAAGAACTTAAACATCATGAAGGCTACAAAGGTGTGTGGAATATGAGTCTGTTTCCCATTAAAGAACTGGAAACAGAGTTCCCGCATAGAAGCTGGATACGCGGAATAGATAGGCGTGCAATTAAATGGAGAGCTTTTCGATATTGCCCTGTATGCCTGAGAAATGATAACCGCCCATATTTCAGACAATATTGGAGGCTGGATTGGTATGAAGTATGCCATCATCACCAAGTTCAAATGCAGATGGTTTGCCCTTCTTGCGATGCTCCTCTTATTCTACATAAAGTAAAATGGAAAGAACCACATTTAGCTCACTGTTATAAATGTAATGCCGATTTATGCACAACAGCTGAAGTAAGTGTTAGCTTAGACCAACAAACATTAACCAGTATCGAACAACTATTACTGCTTATCAAACAGCAGGATAAGAAAACGTATTCTGGAGTACACTTTCTTGAAGCATTTCTTGATGCGTTGTGTAAAAAAGGAACCATTGACGACTTCATAACCTGTTTAACGTCAGTTCATACAATTTCACCAAACTATTATTTTTCATCATTCTCACTACTAATGCGCACAACGAATGCGCACCTGTTATGGAAGTGTGATAAAAAAGTACTAACAGACTTTATCAGCCAGAACCAAAAGCACTTCAATTTGGTAGTCCGGGATTTTGGCTGTCCAGCATCTGTAAGTGTATTTCATAAACCTTTAAAGTTTGATGTCGAATTAAGTGTTGAGCTAATAAGCCAGGCTACTCAAGCTATTGAAGCAACTGGTCGCAAAGCAACGGTAAAAAGAATTAGCAAGCACTTAACATGTTCGTTTGCAAAGCTTGGGCGCTTTATGGATATTAGGCAATGATATTCAGCTGTTGCAAAATGCCACGAATCAGTTACTAAATGGTGGCATTTATGATGCCAGCTTGTTACATTACGATCATGGCAACCAGCGAACGTTCAGATCGAGTATATATGACTCTTACTAAAGAGCAGTATGCATATCTTGAGAAATTAGCCAAACTTGGAATTCATGGTAAAAGTGTATCTGAGGTTTCTAAGTCTTTAATATCAAGAGAAATTGAAAGGCTAATTACGGAAGGATTCATAAAACTATGATGCCCTCTCCTGCTGAAAGCAATATAGGTTACCCGACCCTGACAAAGCGCCAGCTTGGCGCTTATTATACGCCGCCCCTAGTAAGTCAAATATTAGCTAATTGGGCGATTAAAAACCGAAATGATTTAATCCTTGAGCCTGGATTTGGGGGGTGCGGTTTTCTGAGCGCTGCTGTAAATAGGCTGCGAACATTGGGAGCCCCCCATCCTGAGCGAGCGCTTTATGGATGCGATATAGATGTTTCAGCATTTGAGCACTTAGCAAGAGAAATCGGCATTTCATCTGTTGGTGAGCGTTTTTTATTACAAGACTTTTTGAATATCCAACGAAGCGATTTCTCCGTTAAAAAGTTTGATGTAGTAATGGGTAACCCTCCCTACGTATCAATAGAAAACATGCCGTCAAAACAAAAAGGTATGGTTTCCCTATTTCGCGCAACCCAAGATAACGCTCTTTCAAAAAGGGCAAGTCTTTGGGCTTATTTTATTATTCATGCATTGAGCTTTCTCAACATTGGAGGTCGAGTTGCTTGGGTGCTTCCAGGCAGTTTTTTATACACCAGTTATGGCAAGCAAGTGCAAACTATTTTAAAAGATGGTTTCTCAAATGTTTTAGCCATCGAATTAAATGAAAAAATATTTCAGCAAGAAGGCACAAATGAATCAGCAATAATTGTATTGGCTGATGGATGGAAAGTGGGTGAAAATACAGAGGCATTAAGAATGCTGCAGATAAATAACGTTGGAATGCTCGAGGCTGCAATTGATGCATGGGATACAAAAGAGTATCAAGGTGAGGTTCTTGGGGAAAGCCCTGTCCTTTCAATGTTGCCCTGTTTTTTGCGGGAAAATTATAATGCTCTTTTGGAGCATTCATGCACAAAAGAATTTGGGGCAATTGCTGATGTTAAAATTGGCATGGTAACAGGAGATAGTCGCTTCTTTGTATTGTCGAATAGTGCAGTTGAAAAATCAAATCTTCCATGGTCGGCATTTAGGAGGGTTTTACTTAGAGGAAGTTATGTATCTAGTATTGAAGTAAATAATAAAGATTTTGAAGCAATGTCCGAGAATGAAAAACGCTGCTGGTTATTTCATCCTACTGGAAAAAATATCGCCCACAAAAATGTGAGCAACTACATAGACCAATATGATGAAGGTAAGAGATTAGCAAATAAAACATTCGCCAAGAGAGAGCGGTGGTATTTACCAGATGATGATCTTATTCCTGATGCGTTTCTTAGTTATATGTCCGACTTAGGCCCACGGTTAATACTTAATACATCTAAAATTAACGCAACAAACTCATTGCATAGAGTCTACTGGAAAGCAAGTTGTCCACGATACGTTAAACGGTTGGTTGCCATATCGTTGTTAACCACATTTTCACAGTTAGGGGCAGAGGTAGAGGGTAGGCATTATGGATCTGGAGTACTGAAAATGGAGCCCTCATCTTATAAAAAACTTCCAATACACTTGCCTGAAAACATATCTGTTAAAGATATCAATCTAACATTTATCAGAATCAAAAAACTAATGAATGCCGATAACAAGAAAACAGCCATGGAACTCGCTGACAATTTAATTTTTGGGCAAGAAAGGCTATCATTTCTTCACCAGACCATGCTCAAAGAAGCTTTATCATTAACCAGATCAACCCGAGAGATAAATGGCAAAAATAGATTCTGATCGCCTAAAAAAACAGGCAGAATTGAGCTTCTCAGTTGATGCCCAGCTTATTGGTGAGCTTGGGCAAAAGCTTGTTGCTAGTAACTATATAGCATTATCCGAGTTGGTTAAAAACTCATATGATGCAGATGCAACGGAAATAAAGATTTCAATTGAAAGTGCTAAGGTTTTTAGCAGAGGGTGTAATAGTAAAATAATCGTGGCTGATAATGGCCAAGGCATGACCTTTGAGGAAATTCAAAAGTATTGGATGAGAGTTGCCACGGCCCATAAAGTTTCCATAGATATATCTGAGGGATACTTAAGGCCAAGGACTGGTAATAAGGGGATAGGCAGATTTTCTTGCCAAAAAATCGCACGTAAACTTATTTTGGAGAGCGTTGCTGAGCTTCCGGATGGTTCATTTGAAAAAACTAAGGTCTTGTTTAATTGGTCTAACTTTAAACCTGGTTCAGATTTGGAGCTAATTGCTAATTGCTACGAGGTTAGCCATTCTAGCAAACCAAGAAAGACGGGCACTACATTGAAGCTAATTGGCTTGCATGGTAAGTGGAATGAAACAGAGTTTAATGCACTTCGTAGACAGCTGCTCTCACTTTACATGGTGTCCTCTGTGGAACGTTCTGACGAGAGCGATAATATCATAGTGGACCCTGGTGTGAAAGTTAACTTCTTGGCTCCCGAGTTTGAAAAGGGTCATGGAAATTTAATTGAACAATTTATGGATGCTGGCTGGGGCAGGATTAAAGGAAAGGTGAATAAAAAAGGGGTATTGTCGATGACCCTAGACGCTCATGTTCTAGGGAAGGTGAAATACACATATGACACCACTTTTTCTAAACTTGCAGGGATTTCATTTGATGTAGCTTTTATGCCTTTAGATAAAGAATATTTCCGCGACAAAAGTACCGCAAATCAATCAACAATTAGAACTATGTCGTATGATCAAGCTGGAATCAGGGTTTATTATGAGAACTTTCGTGTATTCCCATATGGAGAACCAGACGATGACTGGTTAAGAATTGAACATGACGTTGCTAGAAGACTTGCAGGGGTTGGTGATACGTATCTGGAAGAGGTTGCGAAAAAACTTTTACTGAATCCCCAGCGAGCAAACCTTTTGCACCCAAGAAATAGAAACCTATTTGGTAAAGTTTACACAAAAAAAAGCCCCCATTTCGATACAAAAATGGACCGTGAGGGTTTCTTAGAAAATTCTGCCCTTCAAGAACTCCGGTCTGCAATGCGTATTTCACTTAAGTGGATGACCCTTCAGTTTGGCGCATATAAAGAAAACCTGAAAAAGCAAAAGTACATAGAAGCAGAACAATTGTTATCAAAAACTCTTAGCCTAAAAAAAGAGACTCCTGAAAAGGTAACGACTAAAGCCCTAGAGTTCTTAACACAAAGTGCGCGACAAGGTCCTGATACAAGTTTGAAACGACCTGTAGAAGCGATTAAGCAAGCTGAAACGTTTTTAAAGTCGCAAATTGAATCGTCTGAGTCGGAACTGTCTATTTTAAGAATGGTTGCTTCTTCTGCTCCAATGATGTTCGTGTTTGCCCATGAGGTTAGAGGTGTTGTTAATAGGCTTGATACACACGCTGCCCTAATTGAAAAGCATATTAAGCTTATGCCCGAAAGCAGCTTAACAAAACAGCTTTCTTCTCTTGCTGCTGACTTTAAGGACACTAGCGGCCGCTTTACCAGCATCACAAAGATGTTTGATATTTTTTCAGGAGCACGAGACTCTAAGAAGTCTAAGTTTTACCTTATGAAAGCGTGCAAACAGGCCATAGATAGTTTTGGGTTTATAGCAGATGAATTTCATATCAAACCTGTAATGATCATTGACCCAAAAATAAAAATTGGCCCTATTTTAGAGGCTGAACTTTTCTCTGTTATAGTGAATCTTTATTCAAATGCTGTTAAAGCATCCATTGTTTCAAAGAGAAGAGAAATTCGTATAGAAGGTGCAGTAGTAGAAAAAAAGGTTATACTTAAAGTGATGGATAAAGGGGTAGGCCTTTCAAAAAATAACTGGGAACATGTGTTCATGCCTATGGTTCGAGATCCAGAGGATCGTATTTATAAAACTTTGGCTACCAAGATTGGTGATGAGACCATCACTACTTTAGGACAAGGTTCCGGGCTTGGGCTAGGTATTGTGAAAGCAATTTTAGAATCTAACTCTTCGACAATAAAATTTGTTGCTCCTCCTAAAGGTTGGTCAACATGTATAGTGGTGAATTTCAATGCCTGAGAACATTAAAGTAATATGGATTGATGATGATAAGTACACTTCAAATGCCGAATCTGAGGCTGCCGCGGTAGAAAGAGATAACTTAATTGTTGAAATGATTGGGCCATACGAAATCGATACAATATCTACCAACGATGCAGATATATTTATGATTGATTATAAATTAGGGCAGCATCCCCCTCTTAATCATGATCCAGCCTTTCAATATTCCGGCGTTTCTATATCGATGATGCTAAGGGATATTTCAAAAGCAAGAGGGATTCCGATATATTTAGTCAGTCGAATTATTGAAGGAAAACATACTAATTCAAAGCCAGAGTTGGTTGACAGGTGTATTGCCAGAAGCACGGTTGCTTCAGAAGGAAGTCATATCCTGTATAATGACGCAATAGATTATAGAAAAATCCGTGCTGCTGAAAAAGATAGTATCGATGCCCTCGTTAACCTTCTGAAAGCTCCAAGTGCAGATAGGGAACAAGTCATTTCGGCACTCCCAAAAGATATTAGTAATGGCATGAAAGATGCGGGGCACATTGCAACAGGAAGTACTCCTAGTGAGATTACTTTTGGAAAGTGGACTACCTTTGACCTATTAGGTAAACCAGGAGTCCTATATGATGACCTATATGCAGCAACATTTTTAGGAATCGACTTAAACTATTTTCGCACCCATAAAGCAGATGTTTTACCTGGTGAAAATAATGAGCTCATTTATAGTGGCATATTTTCTGAAACCACCCCTCGTAAATGGTGGAAACAGAGTTTAGCTAATCATATTGTCAGAAATGCACCTGCAGACATGTCGATAACACATATATGGGTGATGGCTCCAAATGTTCTAGAGATACCGCCCGAGAGCCTAGCCAAGTGTTTTGTATGTGGTGAGAGCTCCCCAGAAACAGTAGGGATGGATCGACACGACAATGAAGAGTATCATCCAGTTCATATAAAATGTAGCGAACCCAATCCAGACATCACACAACTATTTCCTTTTGAACATCCCCGTCTGTTAAACGAATAACCGAATGTGTAATAGAACAACATTAACATATATCGATCACCTAATAGATACTTTAGAATATCTTACTTTGCATACAATAATTGGCAGGTCTCCAGATTTTCAGGACTATAATATGGAGCTAGCGAGCACTTTAGGAACGCTTCGGACAATCAAAGACGCTAGCCGCAATAAGTGGGAGTTAAATTTTAAACTTGTAGCAGCCTTGGATAGTGTTGATTTGTGTGGACAGTTAGGAGAAACAGACCTATTTCTCGGTGCGGACATAAAAAGTGATGAGGACACCCGTATTAACCAAAGTATAGGAGCCTGGTTAATCTATAACCCTATGGAGCCTGTCCTCCAAAGCAATTCTCATGGAATGGCTCAAATGGAAAGTGATGAGCATTCAGTATATAGAAAGTTTCATTTTGACCATGATATGACGTTGGAAGAAAATGCTGACTGCCACTGGCCATGGACACATTTACAGTACGGCGGAAAATGCAAAAAAGACTTACTCCCGTATGAAGCGAACAAAATTAAGTATAACTTGCATTCGTGCGTTGATTTTCCCCGCTTACCTTCCCCTCCTTATGATTTTGTATTAATTTTTGATTTGTTTACTAGACAATTCAAATCTGAACTAAGTCAAATTCACCTTGAATCCAAATGGAAGAAGTTGGTGAAGAAAAGTGAGTGGCTGTGGTTAGAAAAATATTATCAAACTATAAATGATTACTTTGTTCAAACTAGACCTGAAACACTATATGAGTACAGCCAAAAAATTGAGCCTTTAGCATAGAATTACCCTCATAATTGAGACTGTGCATAGGTTTGTGTATCTGCCATTTTCATAATTATACGAAGTCGGTTAGTCGATCTTCGAACTCAATCATAAATCGGTTTAATGCTTGTTTCCAGTTTCTGATGGGCATGGTCCACTT
>Ga0316204_10008885_pt1 | contig 13686 bp, 10 predicted proteins | sample 6monrhotite_MG_2_FD_205661 | JGI IMG/M metagenome (GOLD analysis project Ga0316204, IMG submission 205661) | Microbial mat bacterial communities from mineral coupon in-situ incubated in ocean water Damariscotta River, Maine, United States -... | ecosystem: Environmental > Aquatic > Marine >... | reverse complement strand
CCCGAAAAATAATACACTAACAGTGCTTTAGCATATTTTTCTAATTCGTTGCATTATTTTAAACTTTCCTCAAAACTCAATAAACGAGAATGAGCACGGGAATTCTATCTGGATTTTTTAACTCGAGACACCGTCCATGGTCAGTATTCTTTCACTATAAGGTGCAACCTCATACCAGATACGGCATCAACTAACTGTTTATTAAGTCTAATGAAAAGGTTTAATTCATACAATAAAATCAAAGATTTACTACTTTTTTAACATATAATTGCGCTATGTCGAATTAATTTATCACTATCTATTTTAGAATCGCACTGATTGTTCTATATCATCTTAGCTTTGAAACACCTGAGCCTTAGTTTATGCCTAGAAAATACAGCATTGCGCACTTCATAACTTCTACAATATTTATATTGATTGTAAGCTCTTTTTCTGCAGCTACTCTTGCTGAGCAGGGTATTCAGGGTGATAACAACTGGTTAGAACAGGCTTCTACAACTATCAAGCAACAGGAAAAAATATTACAAAGACAAACAATCAGAAATACTGAAGTTGAAGCACTTAATCAATCTTTAAAAGAAATCACTCAGATTAAAGCAAAGGCACAGAGCTGTATTAGCGATACAGAAAATCTATTATTAAAAACCACACAAGACATCGAAACCCTGGGTGAGCCAACAAAAACGGAGAATCCAGAAGTATCAAAAAAACGACGTAGCCTGATTAAAGACCAAAAAGCACTGGACCAGGAACTTGCCACCTGCAAGCTGCTACAAATTCAAAGCCAGGATTTAATTAAGTCAATTAATGATACTCAACAACGCTTTCTAGCGGAGCAATTATCCGCACAAACACCACATATCATTCAGGTTATTCAGGAAAGTTTAGATTCACCAACCGCAGGTTGGCTAGATGCAATGCAATTCCTGGAAAAACAATACCAGCTCAAGCTATTAACTACACAGCAACTGACTTATTTCATCATTGTGATGTCAGTTTCTATCGTACTGGGCATCGCATCTAGTCGCTCACTTCAACGCCTAACAACGCATAAACACAAACCGAGCGACACTGTATCCGCCTTCTCTTTAGCACTTCGTACAAGTCTGGCTAGCGCACTACCTGTATTGTTGCCTGTGATCGTAATGGCTATTTTTCTCAGCCTGTCTATGCCACTAAAACCCCTGCCATTCGTATTGAAGGTAAGTTACGCCATAGCTAGTTACATTGGCCTCTTTGTACTGATTAATACACTGCTTTCCCCTGCGTCTCCGGCACAGGTTTACCTTACTCAATCAGAAAATCTGTCTCGACGATTTGCCTGGCATATTAAAGTATTATTAACACTGGGCCTGATTGGCTATTTTCTGTTGACCGGCGAATTCAAAGCCAGTCTTAGTAGCAACGTTTACTATTTAAACAGAAGCATTTTTAGTGTACTGCTAATAATTAATCTGATTAACATTCTCTGGCTTGTCCGTCATTTTTCCTGGGCAATCCTGTCACGCAAGCCACGTATTTTCTTATCACTCCTGTTAATCTCTATCCTTATCGCTGAGCTATCGGGTTACAGAAACCTGTCTTCTTTTGTGCTCGGAGGATTACTAGGCACGGTCACTAGCCTTGCTATAACACTTTTAGTTTATCGCTTATTTAAAGATCTATGTGACGGTCTGGACACCGGTCGACTAGATTGGCAGGTACGATTTCGTGATGCTATAGGACTTAAGGAAGATCATTTAATTCCCGGCCTAATCTGGGTTCGACTCATTATATTTACCTTATTATGGGGCGGCTTTTCTATACTAGCTCTGTTTATCTGGCGTTTAGATGACCCCTGGTTAACCATCATTACAGGTCACATCTTTGAAGGCTTTCAGATTGGCTCGCTGAGTGTAGTTCCCACATTACTGGCCAGTGGAATACTCGCTCTGTTAATACTCATCAGCCTGACGCGTTATGCCAAAAAGCACATGCTACCCCACATTCTTAAGCATACTCGACTGGATCGAGGAGCTAAAGAAGCTGTAACGTCGTTATTTGGCTATGCAGGTATTACTGTTGCACTACTGGTTGCACTCTCTATTACCGGTGTACAAATGGAAAACATAGCACTGATTGCGGGTGCGCTTTCAGTCGGTATTGGTTTCGGTTTACAGAACATTGTAAACAATTTTATATCGGGTTTAATATTGTTATTTGAACGCCCCATTCGCAGTGGCGACTGGATTGTTACCGGTGATACAGAGGGCTATGTAAAATCGATAAATATCCGTTCCACGCAAATACAAACCTTCGATCAGTCTGATGTCATTGTACCTAACTCAGAGTTAATAACTGCCAAGGTAACTAACTGGATGCTGCGCGATACTTACGGACGCATTACCGTACCCATAAGTGTTAGTTACGACTCCGATGTAGAAAAAGTACATAAGATTCTTTTAGATCTTGCCCAGGAACATCCTATGGTTATAAAGGAAAAGACCCAGAAAACGTCACCACCTAAAGTATTGTTTAGAAATTTTGGTGATAGCGCTTTGAATTTTGAATTACGCTGTTTTATTTATGATATTGATCAGCGATTAAATGTCATCAGTGAATTAAATTTCAATATTATTAAAATATTTCGTGAAGAAGGCATTGAGATACCATTCCCGCAACGCGTGATTACTATTAATAAGGATCCAGAGCAATAAAAAAACAGATGAAGTTAGAGAAATAATATTGAAACTACAATATTAACGCTGATTACACCAAAAATACCTTACACAATAGATGTTGACTGATCCGTTATGGTTGATGAAATAAAGTAAGCGAATATATCACTCAGTTAAGAAACCCCATCAATACAAACAAACAATTGAAATAGATCAAGAAGCCTTGTATTTCATAGGGTATAATGACGGTCAGCCGGTTTTTTTTAAAATAACAACTATAAATGTGATTATGACTTATAAATATACATTACCCATCTTTTTGTTATTCTCGTTACTGCTAAGCAGTCCAGTTCAGAGCGCGCCAGAAACAGCCACTGCAACTAAAGAGGTTGGTCAGAAAAATGCCGTTCAGATTAGCCCCACTGATACAAGCAAAGCAGGTATAGCGAAACATGCATTCCTGACCGCAAACATGTGTGAAGGTAAAGAAAAGGGTGATTATCTGGGCCCTGATGTTTGCGCTGAATGTCATCAGGATAAAATAAATACGATGCACGCGAGTCCACATGGGCAGAGCGAAGATTCTCGCGCACCTTTCGGCCAGAGAAGCTGTGAAAGCTGTCATGGTCCGGGCATGCTACATTTTGACACCGAAGGTAATTGCATTATTAGTATGACTGGTCGTTATGGTGAGTCAGTCGAGAACCGCAATCAGGCTTGCCTGAATTGTCATCAGAAAGGTGACCGCATGCACTGGTTATCTAGTGCGCATGAGGCAGAAGACCTTGCCTGTGTCAGCTGTCACTCAATCCATAAACCCAATGATGTTATTGAACGTACTTCGCAGGCAGATGTGTGTTTCGACTGCCATAAAGACATACGTTCACAGACTTTCCGCGCATCATCTCATCCCATTCGAGATAGCAAAGTCATTTGTAGCGATTGCCATAATCCACATGGCTCAACAGGTCCAGCATCCTTAAAGCAGTCCAGCATTAACGAAAACTGTTACAGCTGTCACGCTGAGAAGCGCGGTCCTTTCCTGTGGGAACATTATCCAGCTTCTGAAGACTGCACATTGTGTCATGACGTGCACGGTTCGAATCATGCCGCGTTATTAAACAAACCAGGGCCACAACTGTGCCAACAATGCCACGCTACAGAGGCTTCTGGCGGCGGACGTACACATATCAGTAATTATCTGGATTTTGATGATACTAACCCTGGGCGCCCGCGGTTTTATGCCGGGAACAATTGCGCGAACTGTCACAGCAAGGTACACGGTTCCAATCACCCATCTGGCGCGGGCTTACAACGCTAACAGAATCACTTATTAAGAAGACAGCGATAATATTATGAAAAGAAAAACATCACTGCTGATTTTAAGTCTCACTGCCACTGGATTTACATCTATCCCTGTGCTTGCAGCTGAGCAAAGTGCCGAGATGACATTGGGCGTGGTTCCTGAAGAGATTATTTCAAGCACCATCCTCAATGAAATTGAGTTGGGTATTGGCTACATTTCTAATGATGCCTATAAATTTGGCCGTTATAACGGCATGGAATCAGATGGCGTGTTTGCTGTCGGTGATATAAAAGTCAGAATATTTGAAGAGAATGGCGGTTTCTGGAATTTTCGCGCCACCAATCTAGGGCTTGAGTCCCGTTACCTACTTGTTGAAGGTGGCTCACAAGGCGAATACAAGTTCATTCTTGAATATGATGAATTACCCAACTACAAAAACAATACCGTAGAAACACCTTTTGCGGGTATTGGTAGTGAGGCATTAAGCCTGCCTTCAGGATATGACCCTGACAATATAAGCTCTGATGATTTTAGTTTATTTGAGTTAAAGACCAAGCGTGAAAAACTCAAGTTAGGCGCCATATTTACTCCAGCTAAACGCTGGCAGTTCGACATTGATTTCAGCCATAGTAATAAGCAGGGTGTTGATGCGACCGGTGCAGCCATAGCAACAAATACCACTCAAGTTATCGGTAGCACAACAACATCACTAATACCGGAACCTATTGATCAGGATACTAATATTGCCAATGCAACGATTAGCTACGCCAGTAAAAAAGCACAGGCTGATCTGAAGTATCATGTGTCATTATTCAATAATAATTACAATTCACTGAGCTGGGATAACCCTCTTCCTATACCCGTTGATCATGTAGCTACTGGGACACGTCCTGATTCTGGAAGTATGTCACTTGCACCAGATAACGAGTTTCACCAGTTATCTCTAACCGGTGCTTATACCCTGCCTTATAAAAGTCGTCTCACGGGATTTTTATCCATGGGCCGCATGACTCAGAACCAAAGTTTCCAGCCCTACACAACAAATACTGGTGTACCCGCAGCAGCACTACCCGCAGATTCACTGGATGGTGAAGTTTGGTTGAAAAACGTACAACTTAAACTGTCATCACGCCCAATAAATAAACTGCGACTTAACGCGGAGCTGCTTTATAAGGAACGTGATAACCAAACACCTGTTAACACTTACAGCTATGTCCGTCTTGATTCACATAACACTGTTAGCGTGGACAACCGACCTTATAGCTATGAAAACAGCCGTATTAATCTACTTGCAAATTACCGCATAAATGCGATGAGCAGTGTACGTGGTGGCTATAAGTTCAATGAAATGAAACGCGACTACACAGATGCAGAGCGTGAAAAAACGGATGAATCAACATTTTTTGCCAAATGGAAAGTAAAGGCACATTCCAACCTTGATTTCTCACTCCTGGGTGAAACAAGTGACAGGGATGGCAGCGATTACATTACACCAACCGGTGAGAATCCCGCCATGCGTAAGTATCATCTGGCTGACCGCTCAAAAGACAAGGTAGCAGCGACTGTTGATGTCATGGCTACAGACAAGCTATTTATGAGCGCTAAAGCTGAATATAATCAGGTTGAATATGACAACTCCACAATAGGTTTAATTGACTCGTCTCAACCTGTTTATACTGTTGATTTTACCTATCAACCAACTCATAACTTAAGCACTTATGGCTATTTCACTAATGAAACACTTGAGTCTAACCAGGTTGGTAAAGATGTATCACCATCGGCAACCGATCTATGGGAAGCTGACTTCAAAGACACATTTAATACCATTGGATTTGGTGCCACATTAAGCAATCTTGGTAAATGGAGTCTTGGTACCAATATAACCTACAGCGAGTCCACTGGTGAAATTGATATGACAGACATTGTTGTACCAGGTAGCGAAATACAATTTCCAGATACTAAAACTGAGCTAAGCAGTATCCAGTTATGGGGTCTCTATCAATACAGTAAACAACTTTCTTATAAGCTAGGTTATATTTATGAAAAATACAGTGCAGATAACTGGGCAGTAGATAATCTACAGGCTTATGACCCTGCTTATGAAAGCCTTCTCTTACTTGATAATGAAACACTGGACTACAATGTTTACGTGGTTACACTGTCCGCCATGTATAAATTCTAATTCATAGTAATATCAGCGAATTTGGGGAAGTGGTTAATCTTAATTAACCACTTCTCTGATGTGACATAGCTTGCATTTACTTCTTTTTGGTCCCGCGTCCTGCCCACCTGCAATCGTATATTCATGGCAACCAGTACAACGAGTATGAAATACCTCTCTGGCCTTTGGCGTCTTTCTTTTGACGGTATCTTTATGACATTTGTGACAAGCCTTTACCTTAGTATCTTCAGGAAGCATTTTATGATGACAGGTTGTGCATTTAGTAATACTTAATTCCGCATGTTTTTTATGTGCAAATGTTACGGCACCTGGCCAGGCATCAAATTCAATAACGGCCTTATTATCTGGAATTGTTAATTCTCCCGTGACGCCATTAACAGCATATAAGCCTAATAATGCAAACATCAAACCAGTTGAACGTATAACAGTAAATTTCATTCTAAAACCTCAAAATTCTTTAGGTACAACACATAAATACCCATCAGCAATACTAGCCAAATATTCATGAAAAATCATTAGTCATTACGCATTGAAATCAAACTGGAGAATTTCACTCCCTTCACATTGACCATATTGATGTAGTGAAGCTAGAAAATATTTTCACTAGCCTAAAGCAATCGAAATACCTAGCAGTAACGGAGTTAGCAATGTAGTCGCTACATTTGCTCCCAGATACTCAGGATGCTCACCAATGTTAGATGAGTATTTCACCCCGCCAACTAAGGCAATCAATGACAAGATTACAGGAATTAAAGCGATAACACTTAAAACAGGTATTTCTTTTAGTAGAATTAAAACTAAAATCAGCATAAAACTCGATAATACAAAAAAGGCATAAATATAATTACTCATTTTTGTACCAAATACGATTGGAAATGTTTTTCTACCGACGCTGGAATCCGCTTCAATATCAGGATACTGATTTAACAAAAGAAGATTATTCACCAGAAAAAATGGCACAATTGAAACCAGCAATGATTGATGCGAATAACTACCAGTCAATATTATATGGGTACCAACAACCATCAACACCCCAAAACCCAGGCCAGATGCAATCAAGCCAAATATGGGCGAACGGTTAATCCATGGTGTATATGTTACCAACAACAACACGCCCACTATACCAATGGGTAAAATCAAAGGCCCAGTTTCTAAAACAAAATATATTCCAATACCTATGGTGACAACCAATGACATAATTCCAGCAGCAAGAACTGATCCAGCTGAATCCGGATTTTCTGGTAAGGCACCACTCCCTCCACTGAATTTGGTTTTATTTGTTTTTAAATCCAGGCCGCTTTTAAAGTCAAAATATTCATTCAGTGTGTTAACACATATATGAGCAGATAATGCGCCTATCAAGATAAGCCCTACGCTAAAAATATTTATCTGTGCTTCAATGCTTAGCGAGGTACTAACCCCTAAGAATATACAGATAGGGGTCAATACGAGGAACGAGGGACGGAATGATTTGCCTATTGATTTTAAATACATAGATATTCTGTAAATTTTGTTACGCTGTTTTGCTAAGCATTAGTATTTCATGAAATATGAATTTATTTTCCACTTCTGCTGAAAACTATAAATAATTCAATATTAATAGCAACATAATATTTATAGCTTTTAGTAATAACATACCTCCACTTAGATTATTAAAATAAATCACCGAAATTGATAATTGACATTGTATTAATACTTTTAGCTAATACTCACTCATATCCCCTATATAAGCTATACAGCAACGAGCAAATCACACTATCTCTTCATCATTATTAATCTTCTTAGTTATTGTGTTATCTCAATAAAAATATCTATGAAAAGTAGAGAATTAAACTAAGCTCTTGTAGAGGTTGATTTTGTTGATTTATATAAAGGTAGGTTCATGATTTGGTATTACGTTAGAAGTTCGATCATATTGTGTATCCTCATAACTATACCAATTTTACCTACTCAAGCAGAAACCACCGCTGACCATAGTAAATACGATGAGCTTAACAAGACATTTTCTTCTGCTCCTGATGTCACAAAAGCCTGCCTGAAATGCCATACAGAAGCCTCTAAACAAATCCATAAGACGAGTCACTGGACCTGGGATTACTTAAACCCTGAAAACAAGCAACGCCTGGGTAAAAAAAATATCCTCAATAATTACTGCATAACCCCTCAATCTAACTATGCCTCCTGCGCAGCCTGCCATATTGGTTACGGGTGGGAAGATGAAACCTTTGACTTTTCCGCTGAAGATCGCGTCGATTGCCTGGTCTGTCACGACACGACTGGCGAATATGGAAAACCATCTGGTAATGCAGGATACCCGGCAGACTACGTCAATCTGAAAAAGGTTGCACAGAATGTGGGCAAAAGCAGCCGCGACACATGTGGTGCCTGCCACTTCTTTGGTGGCGGTGGCGATGCCGTAAAGCATGGTGATCTGGATAGCTCACTCGCGGCACCGGAACGTGAGCTAGATGTACATATGGATGCACTTGGTGCAGATTTTACCTGTGCAACCTGCCATAAAAGCGATAAACATGATGTAGTGGGTAGCCGCTATTCACCAACTGCAGCCGCCACCAAAGGTTACCTCATGCGGGGTGAACAAGATCATGGAAATACGGCCACCTGCCGATCATGCCATGACAATAATCCTCATTCAGCCAAGCATGAAAAACTAAATCAACATTCAAATAAAATTGCCTGCCAAACCTGTCATATCCCGGCACTAGCACGTGGCGGTATTGCGACCAAAATGTCCTGGGACTGGTCTACCGCAGGAAAATTGACAGCTGACGGCAAACCACTGGTCAAGAAAAATGAACAGGGCCAGGTGGTATACCACGGCAAAAAAGGTGATTTTACCTATGGTGCAAATATTGCCCCTGAATACACCTGGTTCAATGGCAATGTTCGCTACACCTTACTAAGCGATACAATAGAGAACCCCGAAGACATCCTTAAAGTAAACGCATTTGAAGGTAGTGCGGATGATGGCATATCTCGCATCTGGCCAGTAAAAATCTTCCGTGGAAAACAACCTTACGACCCGGTAAACAAAACACTAGTTGTGCCACATACCGCTGGTAAAGATGATGATGCTTACTGGAAAAGCTTCGACTGGAACAAGTCAATAAGTCATGGAATGAAAGCAGCAGGACTGCCCTTTTCTGGTGAAGTTGACTTTATACAAACAGAAATGAGCTGGCCAATTACACACATGGTGGCACCCGCAGAAGATGCAGTGAAATGTGCTGAGTGCCACACTAAAAATGGTCGATTACAGAATATCAAAGGTGTTTATATTCCAGGTCGTGATTCCAATGAGTGGCTAGATAAAGTGGGCTGGTTAGTGGCGCTGCTAAGTTTAATTGGCGTATTGGTTCATGGTGGAATCCGTATTCTTATGCACCGTAAGAAGGACTAGGTTAATGACAGTTGAACGTATCTATATTTTTAAACGCTTTGAGCGGTTCTGGCATTGGTCTCAGGCCTTGCTCATAATATTTTTATTATTAACCGGTTTTGAGATTCATAATAGTTACCATCTATTTGGCTTCGAACAGGCAACGCAACTCCATACAACCGCCGCGTGGACACTCATCGGCCTCTGGGTGTTTGCCATTTTCTGGCATTTTACGACTGGGGAATGGAAGCAATATATTCCAACACTTAACAAAGTAGATGCGATGATCAAATACTATCTAACCGGTATATTTACAGACGCACCGCATCCATTCAAACCAACTGCGCTACGCAAACACAATCCATTACAAAGATTGGCCTACCTTTCATTCTGGGTAGCCATTTCTCCTGTCGTCTGGGTTTCAGGGTGGTTTTATCTGTTCTACAGCAGCTGGGAAAGCTGGGGTCTGGAGTCAACATTAACACTGGAATGGGTCGCTTTTTTTCATGTCCTTGGTGCCTTTATGAACCTGGCATTTTTGATTGTTCATTTGTATCTAATAACAACGGGCCATACTGTGGGAGCGCATCTAAAAGCGATGATTACTGGCTGGGAAACAAATGAATAAAAGTTAAGTAGTATATATTGTTAACACTCTCTCTATCTGTAAGCATCAAAGGATCAAATTATGAACATGTCTATTAAATTAATAATTGCCTGCATGATGAGCGCACTACTCACTCCAGTTATTGCTCAAGCAGAAGAAGGTAACTGGAAAAAGGGCCGTATTTATTACCGCATGGTATGTACAGCCTGCCATAAAGATATGCCTGATGGTTCAATTTCACCGGCAAGCAAAACTAAAGCTGAGTGGAGCGCTTATCTGGATGCGGATAGCCATGCTAAAGGTAAAGACAAAGTTAGCTACTACGTCAGTAAAGAATACCGTGAAAAAGTTAAAGGCACTAATAGAGCAGCAGCCAAATTTATTAAAGCACCGGAAGCATCCTTGCTGGCAGACGTAAAAGCGTTTGTTTTACACGGCGCAAAGGATTCTGACAGTCCAGCTCGCTGTAACTGATCGAACTGACATCAATAAGTTAAAAGTCAGGATTAGAAATGAGTGATGCCACAAAACCAGTATGGCTAAAAGGATTAAAAGAAGACTACAAGGCAATATTCGTTAATGAATGGTCTGCATTTATAGGCGTTATATTGTTGATTGTAATTTTGGCTGCACTAATGGGATCTGGTTTGTTCTGGGGTGTGTTCGGTGGCATTAAACTTTGGGGAGACTACCTGAATAATGCTATAGGCCTGGGAACCATTCTAGGTATCAAACCTCAACTAGAAGATGTCCTTATGCATCGAATCTCACTAATGAATATTACATTAGTGATTGGTGCATTCAGCGCAGCATTATTATCACGTCAGTTTCGCTTGAATCACCCTCCCTTAATTGAATATTTCTGGGCCATTGTTGGTGGAACATTAATGGGAACAGGTGCCGTTTTAGCAGGTGGTTGTACCGTTGGTGGATTTTTTGTTCCTACGATTTTTTCCTCTTATGCTGGCTGGGCAATGTGGCCCGGATTACTTTTAGGCGCCTATATTGGTTTAAAAATATTGCTGTGGAGTTTAGAAAACATCAGTTGGGGAATGACTGCCCCAGCTGCTAAACCTGCTCATTTTAAAAACTGGTACCCCTTATTTGGCATCATGGTTTCTGTTTTAGTCATCACCTGGGCCATTACCTGGTGGGACTCTGGTAATGACAAAAAAGAAGTTCGTGCGCTATTAGTGATTGCTGGATTTGCAATCGGTTTTATATCTCATCGTTCACGACTTTGTTTTTCACGCGCAATCAGACAGCCCTTTATGACAGCTGAAGGTGAAATGACCAAGGCAATGATACTGGCAATTGCCTTAGGTACAACGATTGCTGCTTTATTCATTAGCAACAAATCAATTGATCCATATATGGCAATCCCAGCTCGTTTCTGGATCGGTTCTTTTTTCGGCGGCCTTGTATTTGGCCTTGGAATGATCTTTGCGGGTAGCTGTGCTTCTGGCAGCTTATGGCGTATAGGCGAAGGGCATTTAAAATTAATGTTAGCTGTATTATTTTTTGCCTGGAGCGGTTCTACCACAAATGCGCTGCTTGAAAAATCAGGACTTCTATCCACAGACATTGATCTTGATTTTATTGATGGCATGGCAGAAATAACACCTTTAGGTGTACAGGCCTTTATGCCTGACATGATGGGTAGTTGGAGCAGTTCACTATTATTGACTTATACAATTTTATTCATCTGGTATTTGTTAGTGCGTTATAACGAATCGACTAATCGATTTACTATTTTCTAAATGAGGAATTCAGGAGAACGACATGAAAATTAAACTTGGTATTTTCACAAGCATACTTCTCATTATATTTGCCGGGTATGCAACCGCAGACACCGCTAAAAAAGGCTGGTATCCGAAGCTGACTAAATATGATGAAGTGAGCAAATACGCTGTACTGCCTATGCCTCCCGGCGCTGCAATTGTTGATTCAAGACCAGCGGGAAGAAAATACAACAAAGGCCATATACCTGGCGCTGTTAGTATACCCGATAGAAAATTTGACAAGATGACCAATAAGTTACCGGCAAATAAAAGTGACCTGCTCATTTTCTACTGCGGCGGCCTTAAATGTATGTTGAGTCATAAATCAGCATTTAAAGCAGAGAAACTCGGCTATACCAATATCAAAGTTTATGCAGATGGCTTTCCAGACTGGAAGAAAAACGGCGGCTTAGTTGGCGTAACGGTTTCACATATCAAGAAGCTGATGGATAAAGATGCCAATATGGTAATCATTGATTCACGCCCTAAAAAACGTAAGTATGACAAAGGGCATATCCCTGGCGCAATCAGTATTCCAGATAGAACTTTCGCAAAAATGACGGATCAACTTCCTGCAGATAAATCGACACCTCTGTATTTTTACTGCGGTGGTTTAAAATGCAAGTTAAGTCCTAACTCAGCTAAAAAAGCAATAGAGCTTGGCTACAAGAAAGTTAAGATCATACCTGAAGGCTACCCTGCCTGGAAAAAAGCCTACGGCAAAAAAAAAACCAAGAAGGCTATTAAAATAAAAGAAGGTAGTGACAGCGGCTCAATGGCTGTTACATCCTTTAAGAAGATTTATAAGACTTCACCCGAATCGTTATTAATCATTGACGTGCGCGATGCGGAGGAATTTAAGCAAGGCGCATTCAAAGGCGCCATTAATATTCCAATGAATGATCTTGAAAAACGCATGGAAGGAATAAAGGATGATAAACCTATTGTATTTTTCTGCGGCGCCGGTGGACGGGCGGGTGAAGCCTATGACATGGTACAAATGTTCAGGCCTAAATTAAAAACCTATTTTCTTAATGCAGAAACTACTATTCATGCAGATGGAACTTATACGATGGTAGAGCTTGAAGAATAAAACAACACTTTAAAACACACAACCTGAGAGATTTTATTCTAAAACCAATCTCTCAGGTTATTAAAAATAAAATGCGGAAAGATCAAACACCTTTTATATTTAGTTCAGCACAATTTTGCAATTGTGCTATCAACCTAAACTCACTCAGAAATTCATTCAGGCATCTTAAACAACTAAGGGCCCATAAACTCAATTCAATTTAATTTAATTCACACTAATTATCGCCTACACTTCACGCGTCAGTAATAGCTCTGGCTAATTTCCTTTACCGTACTGTGTAGCCTCGTCCTTCAAGGCAGGCTGTTAGGGCGCGTCGATAGTTAGATTTTCTAAGTGCTAACTGAGCCCTGGTTTGTGTGATTTCATTAGCCTTTCTCCGGGCTTCAATTCTGGCTTTGTCTCGCGCCTCCTGCCGCCCTTGCTCCTCGGTTGCCGAGCCGATTATCGTCCCCAAAATGGCACCAATAACAGCACCTTTACCGGCATTATTGTCATGCGAGCCGATAATGCCACCGGTGATCGCACCTGCTAGCGTACCCTTCTCCGTAGCACCTTGAGACTCGTTTCTTGGTACCGGCACTTTGACACTCCGAAGCGGGGTGACTCCGTCAAACAGGCTGGGATCAAAACCACTTTCAGCTACAGCCCATCGATGACATG